>Ga0055529_1000873_pt1 | contig 17295 bp, 17 predicted proteins | sample AraplaCol_mCL_r2_FD_55007 | JGI IMG/M metagenome (GOLD analysis project Ga0055529, IMG submission 55007) | Arabidopsis root microbial communities from North Carolina, USA - plate scrape CL_Col_mCL_r2 | ecosystem: Host-associated > Plants > Roots > Endosphere | place: USA: North Carolina...
CGCCCCGGCCCCCGCGCCCGCCGCCCCTGCCGCCGCGAGCCGTGCCGCCGCCTCCTCCTCGTCCTTGTTTGCCTTCGCCGACCCCAAATCGCTGGACGTGAGCAGCCTGTCGGTCGTGCCCGCGCCCGCGCTCGACGCCAAGGCGTGGATCGTGGTCGATGTCACCAGCGGCCAGATTTTGACGCAGTCCAATCCCGACGCGCAGGTCCCGCCGGCTTCGCTGACCAAGCTCATGACCTTCTACCTGGCGGCCAACGCGGTCGACGAAAACCGCCTGCCGCTCGATCAGCAAGTGACGGTGTCCGAGCGAGCCTGGCGCACGGGTGGCTCGCGCATGTTCATCCAGCCGCGCCTGCCGGTCACGGTCGACCAGCTCTTCCAGGGCCTGATCGTCGATTCGGGCAACGACTCCGCGGTGGCGCTGGCCGAGGCCGTGGCGGGCAGCGTCGACGCCTTCGTCACCTTGATGAACCAGGAAGCCCAGAAGCTGGGCATGCGCAACACGCACTTCGACAACGTCGACGGCTTGCCCGATCCGCAGCACCTGACCACCGCGCGCGATCTGGCCATCTTGTCCGCGCACATCNTCAACGACCANGCGGCGCTGTACCACTACTTCAAGCAGNGAGACTTCACCTACAACAACATCAAGCAGCCCAACCGCAACAGCCTGCTGTGGGCCGACCCGTCGGTGGACGGCATGAAGACCGGCTTCACCGACGCGGCCGGCTATTGCATGATCGCGACCGCGCAGCGCGGCGACCGCCGCATCCTGACGGTGGTCCTGGGCACGCCCAGCGTCACGGCGCGTTCGCAGGACAGCCTGCAGCTATTGAACTGGGGCTTCCAGAACTTCGACGACGTCAAGCTGTATGGCGCGAACCAGCCGGGCATGGACGTGCGCGTCTGGGAAGGCCAGTCCGAGAACGTGCGCCTGGGCCCGCCCAAGCCCGTGTGGCTGACCGTGCCGCGCGGCAAGACCGGCGACATCAAGCCCGTGGCGCATTACCCCGATCCGCTGATCGCGCCGCTGGCCAAGGGCCAGCAGGTGGGCACGCTCGACCTGACGTTGGACGGCAAGGTCGTCCGGACCGAACCGCTGGTGGCGCAGGTCGCGGTCGAGCGCGCCGGATTCTTTGGTCGTATGATCGACATGGTCAAGCGTCGTTTTTCCAGCAAATAAGCTGCAATGGCCGCAGCGGCATCGCGCCGCTTCGGTGTTTCGATTGCGCATCAACACGCTCGCCGCCAGTCGGCGAGCATTTTTTTCCAGGAGCCTTCATGACCATCCCCGGTATGGCGAGCGACAGCCAGGTCTATCTCAACGGCGAATTCATGCAGATCGGCGAGGCCAAGATCTCGGTGCTCGACCGCGGTTTCATCTTCGGCGACGGCATCTATGAAGTGGTGCCGGTCTACAACGGCAAGCCGTTCCGCATCAAGCATCACCTCGATCGCCTGGACCGCAGCCTGGCGGCCATCCGCATCGCCAATCCGCACGATCGCGCCGGCTGGATGGCGCTGGTCGAACAGCTCATCGAGCGCGCGCCGACGCCGATCTGCATGGTGTACCTGCAGGTGACGCGCGGCGTGGCCAAGCGGGATCACGGCTTTCCCAAGGAACCGATCGCGCCGACNGTGTTCGGCATGGTCAATGCCATGGTGCCGCCGGGCAAGGCCCAGCGCGAGCAGGGGCTGTCCGTCATCAGCCTGCCCGACGAGCGCTGGCTGCATTGCGAGATCAAGTCGGTGTCGCTCCTGGGCAACGTGCTGGCCAAGCAGGCCGCGACGGACGCCGGCGTCGACGACGTGGTGATGTTCCGCGACGGCTACCTGAGCGAAGGTTCGTCGAGCAACGTCTGGGTGGTGATCGGCGGCAAGCTGCTGGCCCCGCCCAAGAACAACCTGATTCTGGAGGGCATCCGCTACGGCCTGATGAGCGAGCTGGCCGAGCAGATCGGCGTGCCGTTCGAGGCGCGCAAGCTGTCCAAGGACGAAGTGCTGGCCGCCGACGAAATCATGGTGACTTCGGCCACCAAGGAGGTGCTGCCCGTGGTCCGCATCGACGGCAAGCCGGTGGGTTCGGGCAAGCCGGGGCCGGTGTATGCCCGCTTGCGCGAGCGCTATGATGCGCTTATCGCGTCGCTTTGATGCGCCGCTAAACGGGAGCAATCATGCAGATCCCGCCGGAAGAATCGCTGATCGAGTATCCGAGCGATTTCCCCATCAAGGTCATGGGCAGGCATCATCCCGATCTTGCCCAGACGCTGACCGAGATCGTGCTGCAGTTCGACCCGGACTTTGACCCGGCCACCGTCGAAATGCGGCCGAGCAAGGGCGGCAATTACCTGGGGCTGACCTTCACGGTTCGCGCAACCTCGCGCGAACAGCTCGACGCGCTCTATCGCGCCCTGCACAGCCATCACATGGTGTCGGTGGTCTTGTAGCCGAGAGCGTTCGATGTAGACTGGCCTGTCTCGCGTCATGCATTCAGGAGTCAGGTCATGCAATATCGTCGTCTCGGCAAAAGCAATCTGGAAGTGTCCCGGCTGTGCCTGGGCACCATGATGTTCGGCGAGCAGTCGCCTTTCGAGGCAGCCGCCGACATCGTGGCCTCGGCGCGCGACCACGGCGTCAATTTCATCGATACGGCCGACGTCTATAACGGCGGCCGCTCGGAAGAAGCGGTGGGCAAGCTCATTGCCCAGGACCGCGACGACTGGGTGCTGGCGAGCAAGATCGGCAACGCGGTCGACAAAGGCCGCAACCACGCGCGCTATTCGCGCAAGTGGCTGGTGCAGGGCGTGGAGCAGAGTCTCAAGCGCCTGAACACCGACTACATGGATATTCTTTATCTGCACCGCGACTTTCACGATGAGAATCTGGAAGAGACGGCGCTGGCGCTGGGCGACTTGATCCGCGCGGGCAAGCTGCGCTATTTCGGCATTTCCAATTTTCGCGCCTGGCGCATCGCCGAGATGGCGAACCTGTGCGAGAAGCTGGGCGTGCCCAAGCCCGTGGTCTGCCAGCCCTACTACAACATGCTCAACCGCATGCCGGAGGTGGAGATCCTGCCGGCCTGCGCGCATTTCGGCCTGGGCGTGGTGCCCTACAGCCCCATTGCGCGCGGCGTGCTCACGGGCAAGTACGCGCCGGGACAGGCGCCGGCCGCCGACACGCGCGCCGGGCGCGGCGACAAGCGCATCATGGATACGGAATTTCGCGAGGAATCGCTGAAGATCGCCCAGGAGCTGGTGACGTATTGCGCGGGCAAGGGCGTCAAGCCGGGGCATTTCGCCACGGCCTGGGTGCTGGCCAACCCGGTCGTCACCAGCGTCATCGCCGGGCCGCGCACCCTGGCGCAGATGGAAGACTATTACGGCGCGCTGGACGTGGCGATCGACGCGAAGGAAGAAGCCATGGTCGACGACTGGGTGACGCCGGGGCATGCGTCGACGCATGGGTACAACGATCCGAGCTATCCGTTCTTTGGGCGGCCGGTTTGAGTCGTTGAATGGCGGGAGGCCAAGGGACTACAGGAATCCCTTGGCGATCTGGGACAGCACCGCGGCGGCGGTCGTCACGCTTATCCACTTGATCAGCTTGAGCTCGGAGCGGAATTCGCTGCGCAGTTCGGCCATTTCGCTGCGCAGTTCAGCGGTCAGCACTTTCACATCATCTTTGGTGACCAGGCGTTGCAATTGCACGTCATAGGCATCGGCGGCAGCCCGGGCATGCGCCTTGGCCTGGATTTCAGGCACTCCGGCCGCTTGCAGGGATTCCGCGTATTTGAGGGTGTCGAAGGCGGGCATGGCGCTGGACATAAAAAGCCTCGGTGACGTTCATCTTAGAACGTCCGCAGTATGTCCACGCAAGCCCTAATTTGCTATTCGTAGATTCCGAGGGGGCTCAAGACAGGCCCGCCTGCTTGACACCGGCATCCGCCGGATGCCGGTGTCTTCTTACAGCACGTAGCGCGCCAGGTCCTGGTTGCCCGCCGCGTCGGCCAGTTGCTCGTCGACGTAGGCCGCGTCGATTTTCACCGTCTGGCCGCCGTGCGCGCCGGCGTTGAAGGACAGTTCTTCCAGCAGCTTTTCCATCACGGTGTACAGGCGGCGCGCGCCGATGTTCTCGGTGCGCTCGTTGACCGAGAAGGCCAGTTCGGCCAGGCGTTCGATGCCCTCGACGGTGAATTCGAGCTGCACGTCTTCGGTGGCCAGTAGCGCCGAGTATTGCTTGATGAGCGAGGCGTCGGTGTCGGACAGGATGCTCACGAAATCCTTGGCGGTGAGCGACTCGAGTTCGACGCGGATGGGAAAGCGCCCTTGCAGTTCGGGAATGAGGTCGGACGGGCGCGACAGGTGGAAGGCGCCCGAGGCGATGAACAGGATGTGGTCGGTGCGCACCATGCCGTAGCGAGTGTTGACCGTGGTGCCTTCGACCAGCGGCAGCAGGTCGCGCTGCACGCCCTGGCGCGAGACGTCGGCGCCGCCGGTTTCCTGGCGCGCGGCGATCTTGTCGATTTCGTCGAGGAAGACGATGCCGTTCTGCTCCACGTTGGCGACGGCGGCGGTCTTGATATCGTCTTCGTTGATGCGCTTGCCGGCTTCTTCGTCGACGATGAGCTTGAAGGCGTCCTTGATCTTGATCTTCTTGGGCTTGGTCTTGTCGCGGGCCAGGCCGGCGAACATGCCGCGCAGCTGCTCGGCCATTTCTTCCATGCCCGGAGGCGACATGACGTCCAACTGGGGCACGGGCTGTGCGATTTCGATCTCGATCTCGGTGTCGGCCAGCTGGCCTTCGCGCAGGCGCTTGCGGAAGGTCTGGCGCGCGGGGCTTTCGCTATTGCGCTCGGGTTCGCCCATGGCGTTGCGCGAGGGCGGCACGAGCACGTCGAGGATGCGGTCTTCGGCGGCGTCTTCGGCGTGGCTGCGCACGCGGCGCACTTCCTGTTCGCGCGCCTGCTTGACCGCGAACTCGGTGAGATCGCGGATGATGGTGTCGACGTCGCGGCCCACGTAGCCGACTTCGGTGAACTTGGTGGCTTCGATCTTGATGAAGGGTGCGTTGGCCAGTTTGGCCAGGCGGCGCGCGATTTCGGTCTTGCCCACGCCGGTGGGGCCGATCATCAGGATGTTCTTGGGGTGGATCTCGTGGCGCAGGGGCTCTTCGACCTGCTGGCGGCGCCAGCGGTTGCGCAGCGCGACGGCGACGGCGCGCTTGGCGTCGTGCTGGCCGATGATGAACTTGTCGAGTTCGGAGACGATTTCTCCGGGGGTCATGGTGGAGGCGGACATGTTGTTTGCGTTCCGGGTATGGGTTCTTGAACCGCTACTGCTGCCTATTGGCCGCCCCGCGCTTCGGATTGCTCTGGGGTCCTCGGCTCGCCGTATCTCGTGATGGAAGGATTACAGCGTTTCGACGATGTGGTTCTGGTTGGTGTAGATGCACAGGTCGCCGGCGATTTCCAGCGACTTTTTTACGATTTCCGCGGGCTCGAGCTCGGTGTTGTGCAGGAGGGCCAGGGCGGCTGCCTGGGCGTAGGCGCCGCCCGAGCCGATGGCGGCCAGGCCGTATTCGGGTTCGAGCACGTCGCCGGTGCCGGTGAGCACCAGGGTGTGTTCGGCGTCGGCCACGATGAGCATGGCTTCCAGGCGGCGCAGGATGCGGTCGGTGCGCCAGTCGCGGGTGAGTTCGACGGCGGCGCGCATCAGGTGGCCCTGGTGCTTTTCGAGCTTGGCTTCGAAACGCTCTTGCAGGGTGAAGGCGTCGGCGGTGGCGCCGGCGAAGCCGGCCAGGATCTTGTCGTGATAGAGGCGGCGGATCTTGCGGGCCGTGCCCTTGATGACGATATTGCCGAGGGTGACCTGGCCGTCTCCGCCCAGCGCGACTTTGTCGCCGCGGCGCACGCAGATGATGGTGGTGGCGTGAAACTGTTCCATGCTTGGCTCCCTGTGAAGGGCCTACGTGGGGACGGCCGGCCGGATTTCAAGCCTCAGGGTAGGTTTTTCGCCTGGGCCTTCGCGTTGATCAAATCGACCAGAAGTCTGTCCCTCTCTTGCAGCATCGTCGCGGTATCGAGCGGGGTCGTTTCTTCGCGGGTGCTGTCCACCAGGGTTTTCTTCACCTCGTCGGTCAATTCGGTTGGACCCAGTTCGGCCCAGATTCTTTCGATCAAGGGGCCGATGTGATCCAGGAAATGTCGCATGCCGCCCGCGCCGCCGCCCAGTTCGCCCAGCAGCATCGGCCCCATCAACGCCCATCGCAGTCCCGGGCCGTGGGAGATCGCCGCGTCGACCTCGGCGGCGCTTACCACGCCGGTGGCGACCAGGTGGTAGGCCTCGCGCCAGAGCGCGGCCTGCAAGCGGTTCGAGACGTGCCCGGTGAGNTCGCGGCGCACGCGTATGGTGACTTTGCCCAGCGACTTATAGAACGACTCGGCCCGCTCCAGCGCGTCGGGATCCGTGGCCGCGCCGCCGACGATCTCGACCAGGGGAACGATGTGCGGCGGATTGAACGGATGGCCGACCAGGATGCGCTCGGGATGCCGGCAACCCTCCTGCAGCTGGCTCGGGCGAAAGCCCGAAGTGCTGGATGCGAGGATCACGTCGGACGCCGCCAGCGCGTCCATTTCAATGTAGGTATCCCGCTTGATGTCCGCGCGCTCGGGGCCCGATTCCTGGATGAAATCCGCCTGGGCAACGCAGTCGCCGAGCGTGTCCGCGAAGACAGGCTCAGCGGGGGCGAATGCTTTGGCCACGCCGAGCCGATTCAAGGCCGGCCAGGCTTTAGCGATGAAGTCGCGCAGGCGTTCATGCGCGCCGGGGGCCGGGTCGGTGGCGACGACGCGAAAGCCGCATGCGAGGAAAAACGCGGCCCAGCTCGCGCCGATCAGTCCTGTTCCCACCACGCCTATGGTCTTGATTTCGCGATATTTCATATACGGGAAAGAGTGAGCAGGGCGCATCCGTCCTGGAAGTGAAAGAATACTCCAGCACCCACGGCCGCCCTGCCGCGGCGTTAACAGGCGCTAGACCAGGAAAACACATGAATGAAGCCTTGATGCAGGAAGCCGTCGCCTACGCGCAGGAACACGAATCCGAATGGGACCGCAGCGCCGCCGGCGCGTTCGGCGTGCACCAGGGCGACCCCGCTCCCTGGAACCGGACGTGGGGGCCTTTGCACGACCGCGGCCCGGCCTGCGGCGTGGTGGTGGTCGAGGGCCGGACGCTGGCCGCCTGGGGCGAGCCGGCCCGGGCCGACCTGACCTTCAGCGTGGCCAAGCTCTACCTGGCGCTGGTCGCTGGCGTCGCCTGGGATCAGGGCCTGATCCGCGACCTGGACCAGCCCATAGGCCGGCAGTTGCCGGGCATCGGTTTCGACGAGGGCAACAACGCGCTCGTCACCTGGCGCCATCTGCTGCAGCAGACCAGCGAATGGGAGGGCGAGCGCTGGGGCATTGCCGACCAGGCCGACCGCTATCGCGCGGTGACCTACGGTGCGCCGCCCGCCGGCAAGAAGGGCGAGGCCCGTCCGCTGCAAGCGCCCGGCACGTACTGGGAATACAACGACGTGCGCATCAACCAGCTCTCGTATGCGTTGATGATGCTGTTTCGCCGCCCGGTGCCCGAGGTCTTTCGCGAATTCATCGCGCGCCCCTGCGGGTGCGGCGAGGATTGGCGCTGGGCGGGCTACGACACGTCGTGGGTCGAGATCGACGGCAAGCGCATGCAGTCGGTGCCCGGCGGTTCGCATTGGGGCGGGGGCTGCTCGATCGGCAGCCTGGACCAGGCCCTGATCGGCCAGATGCTGCTGAACCAAGGCAGCTCGCGCGACGGCCGTCGGGTGCTCTCGCAAGACTGGGTGCGGCAGATGCGCGAACCCTGCGCGCTGGCGCCGTATTACGGCTTTCTGATCTGGCTCAACCACCAGGGCAAGATCTTTCCCAGCCTGCCGGCGTCGAGCTTTTTCGGCGTGGGCGCGGGCAGCTCCTATACCTGGGTCGAACCCGAGCGCAAGATGGTCGTGGTCGTGCGCTGGTTGAATTCGGCCTATGCCGACGGGTTGTTCGGCAAGATATTGGCGGCGGTGGACGGCTGAGCGTTCNGGCTCGCGGCGGCGTCACCACACGCCGTAGAAGACGCCCGCNTTCTTGTACTGATGCGTGCCGCGTTCGACGTCTTCGTTCGATACGGTNGTGCGCCGGTGCTGGCGGCAGAACCATTCGAGCAAACGCGCCCGCATGGTTTCGCGCACGTTTTCGAAGGCCGGGTCGGTGCCCAGGTCGAAGAATTCGTCGGGGTCGTTGGACAGGTCGAACAATTGCGGGGCGTCGCCCTGCCAGTGGATGTATTTCCATTGCGCCGTGCGCACCATCCAGGCGCGGCATTCGTCAGGCCGGCGTCCTAGCAGCAGGCGCGCTTCGCGGTAGCTGTAATCGAGCTCGGAAAACACCGCGTCGCGCCAGGTGTCCGCCACGCCTGACGCACCGCGCGTGAGCGCAAGCAGCGAACGTCCTTCCAGGCGATGTTCGGCCAGCGGCAAGCCCAGGCCATCGAGGATGGTCGGCACCGTATCGATGGCCTCGATGAATGCGTCGCTTGCCGTATTGCGCGAGCCGTCCGCTTCGGGCGAAGGGTCATAGACGATATAAGGCACGCGCTGCACGGTGTCGTAGAACAGTTCCTTTTCGCCGAGCCAGTGGTCGCCGAGAAAGTCGCCGTGGTCCGCGGTGAAGATGATCAGCGTGTCCTGCCAGCGGCCCAGTTTCTCGAGCGTCTCCCAGAGCCGGCCCATGTGGTCGTCGACCTGTTCGATCAGCCCTTGATAGACGGGGCGCACCGTGCGGATCACCTCGTCGCGCATGAAGTTGCGGCATTCTTCCTGCTGGTGATAGGCGGCTGTGACCGGATGCGGCGCTTGGCGTTCGACCGCGTGGCGCCGCACCGGCAGGCATTGATCGAAGGTGTAGCGGTTGTGATAGGGCGCCGGCGCCATATAGGGCCAGTGCGGCTTTACCAGGGAGAGGTGCAATACCCACGGCTCGTCGTTCTGTCTTTCGATGAAACGTATCGCCTGGTCGGCCGTATAGGCCGTTTCCGAATCCGCTTCGCGCACGCGCGCCGGCAGGTGGGCGTTGCGCATGTGCCAGCCGCTGACGATCTTGCCGTGCTCGTCCTGGGCCGATATGACGAAATCGGTCCACGGGTCTTCGCTCCGGTAGCCCTGCTGGCGCAGGTAGTTCGCGTAGCCGCCGTGCGGCTCGGCGTGATGGCCGTCGTAGCGGTCGACCAGGGTGAAATGGCCTTCGCGCAGCAGCGCTCCCAATTCGTTGTCGCCGTCGAGCCGCAGGCGCTCCAGGCCCTTGTGGTCGGGCATCATGTGCGTCTTGCCGACGAGCGCGAGACGCCGCTGCGCGTCTTTCAGATATTCGCCGAGCGTGACTTCGCCGGCAGCGAGCGGCACCCGGTTCCAGGTCGCGCCGTGGCTCGACACGTATCGCCCCGTATAGAACGACATGCGCGACGGGCCGCACACGCCCGATTGCACGAAGGCGCGATCGAAGCGCACGCCACGCCGCGCGAGACTGTCGATGTTCGGCGTCGCCAGATAGGGGTGGCCGTAGCAGGCAAGGTGATCGGCGCGAAGCTGATCGCACATGATGAAGAGGACGTTGCGGATCGAGGGCATGGCGAAAGCGTTCGTGGACTCTGGGCGGGCGCGTCCGAGCGTGTCACGCGGCGGACGTATCGAGGGAAGCCTGGTCGAGGCCTTCGCGCATCGGCCACAACGCGACGAGGCCGATGACCATCGCCGCGGTCACGAAGTAGGCGGGCATCATGCGGTTGCCGGTGACGTCGATGAGCCAGGTCACGAGAAGCGGCGAGAAGCCGCCGAACAGGGTCGTTGCGACGTTGTACGAGATCGACAATCCCGTTGCGCGAACCTGGGTCGGGAACAGTTCGGCCAGCGCGGTCGAAGCCGGACCGAGCGCAGCGGCCATCAGTACCGCGAACACGACTTCGGCGCCGAGCAGGCGCTCGAGGCTGGGCGCCGCGACAAGCCAGGCGAACAGGGGATAGACCGTCAGCACGTAGAGCGCCATNGAAATGCCGAGCACCGGCTTGCGGCCGACGTGGTCGGACAGGCGCCCGAACAGCGGCGTGAGCAGCATGCGCAGCAANCCCGTAATGATGAGCACCGTGAACGGCACCGAAACCGGCAGCTTGAGCTGCCGCACGGCATAGACGGGCAGGTAGACGTTGAGCACATACTGGGCCACCGTGCTCGCGATCACCAGGCCGAACGCGATCCACAGGGCCGACTGATGCTCGCGCCAGATCCGCGCGAGCATGCCGGACGCCGAGCGCGGCGCGCTGTCGTGCGCATGCACATAGGCCGGCGCTTCGTCGAGTCGGGTGCGGATGTAGAAGCCCACCGGGCCGATCAGCACGCCGAACAGGAAGGGGATGCGCCAACCCCAGCTGTCGAGCGTTTCTTTGGGCAGGTAGCGCGTGACGAACGCGCCCATCAGGGCCGCCGTGACCGCCGCGAGGAACTGGCCGAAGTTTTGCCAGCTGCCGTAGAAGCCGCGCTGGCGCGCGGGCGCATATTCGATGAGCATCGAGGTCGAGCTGCCGAATTCGCCGCCGGCCGAAAGTCCTTGCAGCAGGCGCGCCAGCACCACAATGACAGGCGCGGCGATGCCGATGGTCGAGTAGTCGGGCGTGAACGCCATGGCGGCCGACGAGATCGTCATGAGCAGGATCACCAACGACAGCGCGGCCTTGCGTCCGTGCCTGTCGGCATAGATGCCCAGCAGGATGCCGCCTATCGGGCGCACGAGAAACGCGCTGCCGAACGTGGCCGTGGTCAGCAGCATTGAAACGGTGGGATTCGTGTTCGGGAAAAAGCGCTGGGCGATGATCACCGAAAGAAAGCCGAAGACGATGAAGTCATACCATTCGAACGCGTTGCCGATGATCGCGGAAACGATGGCGCGGCGCTGTGCGGCAGCGAGAGGCATTGCGGGTCTCCTTCACTTTTGTTTGCACAGATTCTCGAGTTTTACTTTTTCGGCGTCCAATGAGATATTCAGAGCGATTTATTACTTTTTTCTCATAATTTCCCATGTTTGACGTCGATCGATACTTCGCCCGTCAGATGAANCTGCGCCACCTGCATCTGCTCGTGGCGCTCGCCGANCTGCGCACGGTGGGCAAGGTGGCTGCCGAGCTGTGCGTCACCCAGCCGGCGGTGTCGAAGATGATCGCCGAGATAGAGAAGGGCGTGGGCGTGGCGCTGTTCGAGCGAGACGGACGCCGTATCAGGCCGACGCCGTACGGCGATTGCCTGATACGCCACGCGCGCGAACTGCTCGCGCATGCGCAGCGCGCGAGCACCGAGCTGCAAGCCATCGCGGACGGCACGGGAGGACGGATCGACGTGGGCGTGCTGTCGGTCGCGGCGCCCGTGCTGATTCCGCGCGCGATCGCGCTGTTCAAACAGTATTTGCCCGCAGTGACGGCGGGCCTGCACGAGGGCACGCTCGACACGCTGATTCCCGACCTGCGCGCGGGGCGGCTGGACCTGATCGTCGGGCGGGTGCCGCCTGGGCAGCTCGACCCGGATTTCGTGCATCAACCCTTGCTCGACGATCCGATTGTCATCGTGGCGGCGAGCAGCCACCCGCTATCGCAGCGCAAGCGCGTCAAATGGAAAGACCTCGAAGGCCACGCCTGGATCGTGCCGACGGCGAGCGCGCCCATGCATCGGCGGCTGCTCTCGGTGCTGGCGGCGCACGGCGTGCGCGCGCCCGACAACATGGTCGAGTCGGTCGTCATTGCGGCCAACGTCGCGCTGCTGCAGTCGTCCACGACGCTGGGCCTGCTGCCGAAATCGCTCGCGCAATATCACGAAGAAGCCGGCGCGCTGCGCATCCTGCCTTTGACGCTGGGCGGCATCATGGGCTCGGTTTGCATGACCTGGCTGCGGGCTGGCGAGGACACGCCCGCGCGGATGCTGCTGCGGACCTGCCTGGACGAGGCGGCCAAGGGGATACAGGCGAGCTGATCCGCGCTCGATAGCCTGGCGTTAGGGCTGGCTCCGGGCGCAAATCCGCCAGCGGTCGAGCAGCATGGCGCCGGCGAAATTCAGTATGGGGCCTACCGAACCGACCACGCCGCCCATGGTGATGAAACCGTGGATCTGGTCGTTCAGGTGCAGCTCGGCGACGGGCACGCCGGCTTCGTCCAGGCGCCGGGCATATTCGCGGCCTTCGTCGGAAAGCGGATCGTTGGCGCAAGTCACGACCAGTGCCGGCGGCGCGTCTTTCAGCGTTGCCGCGCGTATCGGCGAGGCATGCCAGTGCTGCTGGTCGGAGGCAGCGGGCGCGTAGTGATCGATGAAAAAGCGCATCGTGGCGTCGGTCAGCGAAACGCCGCTGTCCACCGTGACCCGGCGATAGCTGTCGGTGGACATCGACAGGTCGATCACGGGATAGATCAGGAATTGAAAGACGGTCTTGGGCAGATCGCCGTCGCGCCCCATCAAGGCCAGCACGGCCGCGATATTGCCGCCGGCGCTGTCGCCGCCCACGGCGATGCGGCTGCGGTCGATGCGCAGTCGTTCGGCTTCGCGGACGATGTAGGAAAGGGCCGCGGCGCCGTCCTCGATCGCGGCGGGGTAGGGGTGCTCCGGCGCGAGCCGGTAATCGACGGCGATCACACAGGCCTGGCAGGCCTGCGCGAGTTGGCGGCAGAGGGCGTCGTGCGTGTCGAGATTGCCCAGCATCCAGCCGCCGCCGTGAAAGTACAGAAGGCAGGGAAGGACGGCGTCGGCCGGGGTGCCGGCGGCCCGATAAAGGCGCATGGGGATCGGGCCGCCTTGGCCGGGGGCGGAGAAGTCCAGGCATTGGGCCACGTCGACGAGCGCGGGCAGCGTCGCCGCCCGGCCCGCGGCATAGCCGGCGCGGGCTTCTTCAGGGGTGCCCGCCTCGTAAGGCTGCTTGCCCGCTTCTTTGCCTGCCTTGAGGACCGCCGCGGCATCGGGATGCAGGGTGGGCATAAGCGCTCTCCGTCGAATTTGGAGGTCATTAGAACAAAGGCCACGCATGCATGCGTGGCCTTCGGGGAAGAAACAGGTTGCGGCGGAACTCGCGGCGCAAATCAGTCGCCGTACAGTTTCTGCCGCATTTCGCGCCGCTCTTGGGCTTCCAGCGACAGCGTCGCGGTGGGGCGGGCCAGCAGGCGCGGGATGCCGATGGGTTCGCCGGTTTCTTCGCACCAGCCGTATTCGCCGCTATCGATGCGGGCGATGGCCTGCTGCACTTTCTTGAGCAGCTTGCGCTCGCGATCGCGCGTGCGCAGTTCCAGGGCGTGTTCTTCCTCGATGGTGGCGCGGTCGGCCGGATCGGGCACGAACTGGGTCTCGCGCAAGTGCTCGGTGGTCTCGCCGGCGTTGGCCAGGATGTCCTGTTCGAGCTGCTTGAGCCGCTCTTTGAAGAAAGCCAGCTGGCGATCGTTCATGTAGTCGGCGTCGGGCATGGCCAGCAATTCTTTTTCGCTGGGCAGGTCGATCGTTTCCGACTTGTTTGATTTTTTACTTGCTGCCTTCGTTGCCATGAAAACACTCCACTATGAATCGATCCGATCGCGTCCGTTAAAGACTGGGCGCGTCGGCGAGCCGGTTGGCTGCATTTATAAACAAGCCGTCAGCCGGCCAGGCACTGCTCCAGGCCCCGGGTGAAAATCTCCTGGGGCAGCTTGCGTCCGATGAACACCATCTTGGTCGATGGCTTTTCGGCGGACGTCCAGGGCTTGCCGGGTTCGGCGCCCATCATCATGTGCACACCTTGGAAAAGCATACGGCGATTCAGGCCCTTCATGTAAAGGATGCCTTTGTAGCGCAGCAGGTCGGGGCCGTAAACCTGAACGACGCCGCCGAGGAATTCCTCGAGGCGGGCCGGGTCGAAGGGCTTGTTCGAGCGGAACACGAAGGCGCCGATTTCATCGTCGTGATGGTGATGATGATGGTGCTCGTGCTCATGGTCGTGGCCGCAGTGTTCGTCGCACTCGTGGCCATGATCGTGATCGTGGCCATGATCATGGCCGTGATCATGGTCGTGCGCGGCGTCGGGATGCACGTCGGCCAGGAATTGCGGGTCGATGTCCAGGATGGAGTTCAGGTTGAAGCCGCTGATGTCGATGATGGACTTCAGATCCGCCTGGCCGAAATTCACGGGCTCGATGGCGGCGCGCGGGTTCATGCGCACCAGGCGATCGCGCAGCGCGTTGTATTCGGCGTCGGTGACCAGGTCTTTCTTGGAGACCAGGATGCGGTCGGCGAAGCCCACCTGCTTCTGCGCTTCGGTCTGGGCGTCGAGCGTTTCCATGCCGTGCTTGGCGTCGACCACCGTGATCACCGCGTCCAGGCGGTAATACTCGGCGATGTCGTCGTCCATGAAGAAGGTCTGGCACACCGGGCCGGGGTTGGCCATGCCGGTGGTCTCGATGATGACGCGCTCGAAATTGAGCTGGCCGGCCTGGCGCTTGACGCGCAGCTCGTTGAGCGTGCGCAGCAGGTCGCCGCGCACCGTGCAGCAGACGCAGCCGTTGGACAGCTCGATGATTTCTTCGTCGCTGTCCTGCACCAGGAGGTCGTTGTCGATGCTCTCGGGCCCGAATTCGTTTTCGATCACGGCGAGGCGCCGTCCGTGGTATTCGGACAGGATGCGCTTGAGCAAAGTCGTCTTGCCCGCGCCGAGAAAGCCGGTGAGGATGGTGACCGGAACCATGGAGGCTAGGGGGGTATTCATGATGGCTAGGAACGCCGGAAAACGTTGGATTACAGCATAGTCGTCAGCCAGGGGCAAACCTGGGGCAGACGCTAGGAATGGGGGCTTATGGCCCGATTTTCAAGGCCCGGGCGGGTATTGTGGCCCTGTTTTGTTTTTTGGCCCGGCCGCTCGGGGGAAATCGTCCTTTGCGAGAACGGCGGATCCTGGGGATTTTTTCTTAGTGAGTATGCCCCGAATGGGCATGGCCGTGGCCTTGCGGCTGCTTGGCCTGGCAGTCCGGGCAGAGGGCGCGGATTTCGGTTTCGTGGGTGGCCAGGGCGAAGCCGGTCTTGGCCACGCGCTCGGCGAGCTGGCGGCTCATGGCCGGGTCGCTGATCTCGGCCACGGCGCCGCAAAGGGTGCAGACCACCAGCAGGTCGTGCGGGGCGCCGGCGGCGTCGTGGCAGGCGCTCCAGGCATTGACGGCGTCCAGGCGGTGGATGAGGCCCTCCTCGACCAGGAAGTCCAGGGCGCGGTAGACGGTAGGGGGCGCGGCGCCTTGGTGCTCGGCCTTGATGGCGTCCAGCAGTTCATAGGCCTTGATGCTGCGGCCGTGGCGCAGCAGCAGCTCCAGCACCTTGCGGCGGATGGGCGTGAGCCGCTTGCCGCGTTGGGCGCAGAGCGTGTCGGCCAGGACGAGCTGGGCCTCGATGGCGTGAGTGTCGGTCGAGCAGTCGGACATGGGCGGAGGGCTCAGGATTTACGGCCGGCGCGTGGATGGGCCTGGTCGTAGGCCTTGGCCAGATGCTGGAAATCGAGCCGCGTATAGATCTGGGTTGTGGAGATATTGGCATGCCCCAGCATTTCCTGCACGGCGCGCAGGTCTTGCGCCGATTGCAGCACGTGACTGGCGAAGCTGTGGCGCAGCACGTGCGGGTGCACGTGGGCGGGCAGGCCCGCGGCCTGGGCCAGGGCGGCCAGGCGCAGCTGCACCACGCGCGGGGAGATGCGCCGGCCGCGCGCGCCCAGGAACAGGGCGGCCCGGTCATCGGAAGTGGCCGTGGCGGCCAGCAGCGCTTCGCGCGCGGCCAGCCAGCGGTCGATGGCTTCCAACGCGGCCTTGCCCACCGGCACGCTGCGGCGCTTGCTGCCCTTGCCCAGCACGAGGACTTCGGCTTCGGCGCGATTGAGCCAGCTGCGCGATTCGTAGCCGTCTTCGCGCACGTAGCGGCCGTCCAGCCCGGTGAGCTCGGACAGGCGCAGGCCGCTGGAATAGAAGAGCTCGAACATGGCCGCGTCGCGCAGGGCGGAGGGATCGTCGGTGCGATGCAGTTCGGCTTGCGTGTTGGCGTGGTCGAGCAGGCCCTGCGCCTGCTCGACCGACAGGGCCTTGGGCAGGCCGCGCGGCGCCTTGGGCGCGCGCACGCCGGCCGCCGGGTTGCCGGGCAGCCCGGCCTGGGGCGCCCACCATTGATAGAAGCCGCGCCAGGCGGCCAGCGCGCGGGCCAGGCTGCGCGGCCCCAGGCCCTGGGCATGCAGGCGGGCGACGAACTGGCGGATGTGGCCGTTGGCGATGCGCTCGAGCGGCAGCTTGGCGTGCGCGGCCAGTTCGGCCAGGTGCCGCAGATCGCGGCCGTAGCCGTCCAGCGTGTGGCTGGAGTAGCGGCGGTTGGTTTGCAGATGCTGCAGCCAGGCCTGCATGGGGGCCGCCAGCGCGGCTTGCCCGGCGGGTTCCGAAGCGGTGGGCTCGGTGGTCATGGCAGGCCTGGATGGAGGTCGGCCCTAGCCGGCGGCGGGCTCGGCCAGGCGCTTGAGCGCGGCGCAGGACAGGCGGGCGATGGTGTCGAGGAACATCGTGCCCATGTCGGGATCGAAGCGCGCCGGGTCGTCGGAGCCCAGCAGCAGCAGGCCGATGCTGGGCGCGTCTTCGACGGGGCGCAGCGCGATCAGGGCCAGCGATTGCGGCTTGGCGTCGAGCCAGGACACGGCCTCGAAGCCGGTGTCGTTGCCGCAGTACGGCGCCTTGAGGCTGTCGGCAAAGGTGCGCACGTCTTCGGAAACGCCGGCGGCATAGCCGCTGTCGGCGGCCAGGCCCGGCAGGTTCCACAGGCGCAGCGCCGCATGCTCGATCCTGAATTGCTCGGCCAGGCCCAGGGTGATGGCGCCGGGCAGGTGCTGGGGGTTGATCTGGCTCATCAGGCTTGCGCACCACTGCGTGAGGCGGGTCGAGATGGTTTCGCTGGCGACGGCGTTGCGCACCAGTTCGTTGATGCGCCACTCTTGTTCGCGGCTGCGCTCGCGCAGCGTGAAGATCTGCCGTTCGGCCAGCGAGATGGTCTGGCCGGAATGCGGATTCGGCACGCGCATGGCGGTGAACACGTCGGCGTGTTCCTCGAAGAAGGCCGGGTTCTGGGCGAGGAAGTCGGCGATGTCTTGGGCGGAATAGGTCATGGCGGGGGGGGGCGGCTGCGGTTCAGCGGTTCAGGGCCAGGGAGAAAACCAGTTTGTCGATGTCGATG
>Ga0055529_1000879_pt1 | contig 17169 bp, 13 predicted proteins | sample AraplaCol_mCL_r2_FD_55007 | JGI IMG/M metagenome (GOLD analysis project Ga0055529, IMG submission 55007) | Arabidopsis root microbial communities from North Carolina, USA - plate scrape CL_Col_mCL_r2 | ecosystem: Host-associated > Plants > Roots > Endosphere | place: USA: North Carolina...
GTACAAGATGGAAGGCATCTTCACCGCGCTGCCGGCGGCCGGCGTCGTGTTCAGCTACCTGGGCTTTCGCACGGCGATCGACCTCGGCGGCGAAAGCCGCAATCCGCAGCGCAATATTCCCCTCGCGGTGATCGGCTCGGTGCTGCTGTCGGCCGTGCTCTACATACTGCTGCAGTATGCATTCCTGATGGCGCTCTCGCCGCAGGACCTGGCCAAGGGCTGGCCGAACCTGACCTTCACGGGCGAGATGGGGCCGTTCGCCGGCCTGGCCGCGACGCTGGGCCTGGGCTGGATGGCGACGCTGCTGTATATCGACGCGTATGTGTCGCCGGGGGGCACGGGCCTCATATACATGACGGGCGGCTCGCGCATCCTGTTCGCCGCGGCGGAACTCAAGGCCGGTCCGGCGTCGTTCGCGCGCCTGAACGGCAACCAGATTCCGTGGGTGTCCGTGCTCGTGATGTGGGTGGTCGGCGTGATCTTCCTCGCGCCGTTCCCCGCGTGGCAGCAGATGGTCGGCTTCATTACGTCGATCACGGTGCTGACATTCGGCCTCGGTCCGGTCGCGCTGCTCGTATTGCGCCGCAACCTGCCCGACATGAAGCGTCCTTTCCGTCTGCGGGCGGGAGGGCTCATCGCGACGGTCGCTTTCATCGCCAGCAACCTGGTCGTCTACTGGACCGGGTTCCGAACCAACAATTTCCTGTTCCTGATGGCCGCGATCGGCTTCGCGATCTATGCGATCCACCATCATTTCGTCGCCCACCGCCCGGCGTCCGAGTTCGGCTGGAAGCACATCTCGTGGCTGCTGCCGTGGTTCGGCGGCTTATGGATCCTGTCGTACCTCGGCAACATCGGCGGCGGCAGGAACGTGCTCCCGTTCGGCTGGGACATCCTGGTCGTCACGGTGTGGAGCCTCATCGTGCTGTGGTGCGCGATGCGCTGCGCGCTCGACAAGCAGCAGACCGAGGCGACGATGGAGAGCATGCTCCGGACCAACTGATCCGGGTCGATGAAAAAAGCCCCGGGTTTTTAGAACTTGGGGCGCAATGCCCGGCTAGAGGCAGATAGGCCGATCTTTTAGGATTGAGGAAGGCAGGTACTGGCCAGTTCGGCCGCGAGCGCCGCCTGAGCCAGGTCGCGCGACTGCGTGCGCTGCCTGGTTCGCCGCGTAGATCTCCTCGACCTGGGCGCCCGCAGGGTGCGTCCGATCCGCGAGCCGGAAACCGGGGCCGTCGACCCTGAATACCGAAACCGCACCGCTCAAATCCGCGGCCTGCCTCTCGAGCGACTTGGCGGCCGCCGCCGCTTGCTCGACAAGCGCGGCGTTCTGCTGGGTGGTGTCGTCCATCTGCATCACGGCCTGATTGACCTGCTCAATGCCGCAGCTCTGCTCCTTCGAGGCCGCCGCGATTTCGCCGACGATGTCGGACACCTGTTTAATCGCCTGCTTCACCGCGCCCACGGTTTCGCCGACCTCGACGGCCTGCTGCGCGCCCTGCTGAATCATGGCGACCGATGTCCCGATCAAATTCTTGATTTCTTTCGCTGCCGTCGCGCAGCGTTGCGCCAGGCCTCTGACCTCGTTCGCCACCACCGCAAATCCGCGCCCCTGTTCTCCGGCGCGCGCGGCCTCCACGGAAGCATTCAACGCGAGAATGTTCGTCTGAAACGCGATGCTTTCGATGGCGCTCGTGATCTCCGATATTTTCGTCGAGCTGCCGCTGATCTTCTCGATCGTCCCAACCATGCCCTGCACTGCGTCGTTGCCGCTCTCGGCCATGCCTGCTGCCTTTATCGCCAGTGCGTTCGCTTGCTGCGCGTTGTCCGAGTTCTGCCGTATGGTTTGCGCGAGCTGCGTCATCGTCGACGCGGTTTGCTCCAGCGATGCGGCCTGTTCTTCCGTCCGCACGGAAAGATCCGCATTGCCGCTGGCGATTTCCCCCGATGCGATCTGCACCGACTCGGTGGCGGACCGGATGTCCGAGACCACCTCCGCCAGGTTGCCGTTCATCTTGCGCAGGGCGGCAAGCAGCAGGCCGACTTCGTCGCGCCGATCGGTCTTGATACGCGACGTCAAATCGCGCGAAGCCACCGTCTCCGCCACGCGGACAGCCTGCTTGATCGGCACGGTGATGCTGCGGGTGGCAAGCCATGCGACCGCCACCCCGCCTGCGAGGCCGACGCCGCACAGGGCGAACAGCCATGCGATGCTGCGCCGATAGGTGGCGTGGGCTTCGGCCGACGTCTCGCTGCTCTGCTCGTTTTCGTAATTGCTGAACCGCACCATGACGGCGATCCAGCGATCGAGTGCAGGCACCGCTTCGTTCATCATCACGCCGCTTGCGCTAGGATCGTTTGCAAGCCCGAGGTTCACCACCTTGTTCGCGATCGGCAGTGCGCTGTTGCGCCCGGCATTCATTTCCTTTAGAAAATTGCGCTCGTCGTTGCTCACTCCTGGATCGTCGCCAAAGATCGCGTTGAGCTTTTTCGCCGCGTTTTCATAGCTCACGATGCTGCCGTCGAAAGTCCGCTTCTCGGCGGCTTGGCGCGAAGCGTTGGCAAGAACGCAGTTGCGCATGGCGGATGCGGCCTCCTGGGCGCTCTCGAGCGCCTGCGAAACGAGCCTGTTCTCGTTTCCGCTGACGTCGACGGCATCGCCGAGCGCGCCGTTCATCGCATTGAGCTGCGTGATGCCGACGATTGCCACTCCAACCGTGATGACGAGCAGTACGCCGAATGCCAGGCCGAGCCTGGTGCCAATTTTCAAATTAGACAAGCGTGCATTCATCGTTGTTTTATCCGGTAATACCGGCGCAAAGGGTGAGTCGGCGGCCAGACTTTTCCGTGCCGCGTCGACAGGGCGAGGCAGCGGCCAACGCCTTGTCGAGCGTGTTTCAGCACGACCGGGCGGGCTTGCCGCGACGAATCGATCCGTTCGGTGAGGCGATGGTAGAGAGACAGACCTCTCTACATGTTGTCGGCGAGCAGGCAAAATTCACGGTGTTTTCCCCAGGGGGGCGCTACCGTTTGGTGCCGCCGCGTTGCGCGAGCGCCGAAGCGCGCCCGCATCGGGTATGCGGGAATGACTTTCCGTGCCGTGCGGGCGGATACGCCAAGGTCTTGACGACAAAAGAAAAAACCGACCTTGATGGTCGGTTTTTCTGCGCTTGTTTTTTTTGTCGGCGAATTCGGCCAGCCTATCGCTGACTACCGATAAAGCATGATGTCGCCTGTCGTGAAATCAAGCATATCTTTGCCAGGCGGCAACTTTATGCTTAACGCCACAAATATCTCGAACTTCTTGAGATGAATCTTTGGTGGAGCGGAGGAGGATCGAACTCCCGACCTTCGCATTGCGAACGCGACGCTCTCCCAGCTGAGCTACCGCCCCAAAGCAAGACCGCAACTATACCGTATTTTTTTCCTTCCGGCGCGCGACCTCCTCGCCGTACAGGGCAGCCTCCTCGGCCAGCGCCTGGGCGACGTGAGGGCGCTGCGCGATCCGCCGGTAATACGCGTCGACCTCGGGCCAGCCGGCAAGGTCGACCCCCGAATACTGGGCCCAGTTCAGCACGGTGAACAGATAGGCATCGGCCACGCTGAACCGTTCGAGCAGAAATTCGCGCTGCGCCAGATGGGCCTGCAGTACGCCGAGCCGCAGGGCGGCCTTGTCGCGCGCGTAGGTCTTGACGTCGGCCGGCGCGTTCGGATCGAGCAGCGGGACGAAGATCGCCTTGTGCAATTCCGTGCCGACGAAGCCGAGCCATTGCTGCATCCTGGCCCGTTCGGCCGTGCCGGCGGGCGGCGCGAGCTGCGCCGAGGCGAACTGGTCGGCGACGTAGGGCAGGATCGCGGTGTTCTCGGTCAGCAGCCAGCCTTGGTCGGTGCGCAGCACGGGCACCTGGCCCAATGCGTTGACGTGACGGAAGTCGGAGCCGTCGCGCAATTGTTTGCGATGGGTGTCGACCTGTATGAATCCGGCCTGTGCGCCGGCTTCATAGAGGGCGATGCGCGTCGCAAGCGAGCAGGCGAGAGGGGCAAAATACAGATCCATTCGAAGTTCTCCTGTTGTCGAAAATATTTTTGTACTTTAATGTACAAAAATAGACCGGGCAAGGATTTTTATGCAAAACAGTACAAAAAAAGAAAAGAAGGTGCGCGGCCGCCCTCGCGCCTATGACGCGGACCAGGCCATGGCCGATGCCACCGATGCCTTCTGGCAGGCAGGCTATTCGGGCACGTCGCTCGATGCGCTGAGCGCCGCGATGGGCATGAACAGGCCTAGCCTGTACGGCGCGTTCGGCGACAAGCACGCGCTCTACCTGAGCACGCTCGACCGCTATGTCGAGGACGGCCTGAAAGCCATGGAGGCGGCGCTGGCGAGCAGTTCCTCGCTGGCGAAGGCGCTGCAGCGCGTCTACGACACGGCGCTCGCGCTCTACCTGCCGGCGCACGCCGAGCCGCGCGGCTGCTTCCTGATCGGGACGGCGACGGTCGAGGCCAAGGTCGATGCCGAGGTCCGCGCCAAGCTGGCCGATGGCCTGCGCACCTTCGATCATGCCTTCGAGCGGCGCCTGAAACGGGCTCAGGCCGAGGGCGAGCTCGCTGCCGCCGCCGATCCGGCCGCGCTTGCACGAGTGGCCTCGGCGATTCTGCACAGCCTGGCGCTGCGCTCGCGCGCCGGCGATACGCCGGCCTCGCTGCGCGGCACCGCGGCAGCCGGTGTTGCGCTGATATGCGGCTGAAATAAAGCGGGCCTATAAGGCCCGCCTGTCGCCAGGTAATGGTATTGTCGGGGTCAGAACCATTTGGTTGTCTGTTGTTACATGCCACGATCCGCCACTCCGCAATGGGCCGCTCCGCTATGGGCCGATGCCGAAGCCGACCCGTCGGCTGCAGGTTCGTCGGCGAGCGAGCCGACGAAAAGCGATGAGCTCGATACGCTGCGCGCGAATGAGCAATGGCTTGCGCTTGCCATCGCAGGCAGCGGCACGGGCGTCTGGGACCGCAATGTGGTCACGGGAGAGATCCGCTATTCGGCGGGTTGGAAAGCCATACTCGGTTATGGCGAAGACGAGTTGACGGCTCGCATCGAAGACAGCTATCTGCGCTTGCACCCCGACGATCTGGCCTATGTGCAGGCGGCGATGCAGGATCATTTCGAGGGCCGCACCGAAAGCTACGAGGTCGANCACCGCATCCGCTGCAAAGATGGGCGCTACAAATGGATATGCAGCCGCGGCAAGGTGACCAGCCGCGACAGCCAGGGGCGCGCCCTGCGCATGGTGGGCACGACCACCGACATCACCTCGATACGGGAAATGGCCGAACGGCTGCGCGAGACGGTCGGCTTGATCACGAACCTCACCAACGAAGTGCCGGGCCTGGTGTTCCAGTGCAGCCGCCAGCCCGACGGCCGCATGGCGTTTCCCTACGTGAGCGCGGGCATCGCGGATATCTATGAGTTGACGCCTGAAACGGTCGCGCGCAATGCGGCGTGCATCGAGGCGCTGGTCCATCCGGACGATCTGCAGGCCTATCGCGCCTCGTTCGCGCAATCGGCCGCCAGCCTTGCGCCGTGGCATCTCGAATACCGCGTATGTCTGCCGACGCAGGGACTGCGCTGGCGCCAGGGGGATGCCAAGCCGCGGCGGCTGCCGGAAGGCGCCACCGTATGGCACGGATTCATTACCGACATCACCGAACGCAAGCGCATCGAGTCGGAGCTGCAGGAGCTGGCGACGACGGACGGACTCACCCGGCTTGCGAATCGCCGTCATTTCATGAGCTGCCTCGAGGCGCATTTTGCGTATCTGCGCCGAACCAACGGCTTGCCCGCCGCCATCCTGATGTTCGACCTGGACCACTTCAAGGCCATCAACGATCGCTGGGGGCATGCGGTCGGCGACGAGGCGCTGCGCCATTTCGCCAGCATCCTGCAGATGGAGCTCAGGGCCGCCGACATGGCGGGGCGCCTGGGCGGCGAAGAGTTCGCCGTGCTGTTGACGCTCGCCGATCTGGAAGGCGCGTACGTGGTAGGGCAGCGGATCCAGCACCGTCTTGCGTCCCAGTTGCTGACGCACGGGCAGGAGACGATTCCGCTGACGGTGAGCATCGGCGTCACCGAACTGCGCATGGACGACGCGGACACCGAGGTCGCGCTGTCGCGCAGCGACCAGGCGCTCTACCGCGCGAAGGAGAACGGGCGCAATCGCATCGAATGCGCCTGAGCGGCATGCGCTCCGGCGCGTGGGATCTCAATATCCCGTCATCACCGCGAACCCCAGCACGGCCGAGGAAAGCAGCAGCAGGATCGCGAAGAGCGGCAGGATGAAGCGCAGCCATTCGCCGAATCCGACGCGTGCGGTGGCGAGATAGGCCAGCAGCATGCCCGAGGTCGGCGTGACCATGTTCGTCAGGCCGCCGCCCAGCACGAAGGCGAGCACGGAGGTCTGGCCGGTGACGCCGGAGAGCTGCGCGATCGGCCCGATGATGGGCATGGTGACCGCGGCCTTGCCCGACACCGATGGAATGAAGACGTCGAGCAGCATCTCCACGGCCATGAGGCCATTGGCCACCCAGGCGGGCGAATGGCCGTTCGCCAGTTTCGTGAAGTCGTTGATGATCGTGTCCAGCACTAGGCTGTTGTGCAGGATCTGTTCGATCGAAGCCGCCAGGCCGATCAAGAGGCCTGCCAGCACCATGTTTTTCATGCCGTCGACGAAGGCGTCGCTGGCGCCGCGCGAATCGAGCCCGCCCAGGACCGCGGTCACGATGCTGATGGCCACGTAAAAGGCGGAGAGCTCGATGTTGCCCCATTTCATTTCGCGCGTGCCGAACACGAGCGCGGCGACGGCGAAGGCCAGCACGGCCAGCGTTGCCTTGTGGCGCGCCGAGAGGGGCTGGGATATCGGCAGCGCCGCGGCGGTGTCGACGCGCCGATAGCCGGTGCGCCGCACATGAAACAGCAAGTAGGCGATGCCGATCGCGAGGAAGACGACGAACACGGCCAGCCGCAGGCCGATGCCGCTGAAAAGCGGCACGCCGACCAGGGGCTGGGCGACGGCGAGCGCCAGCGGATTGGTGACCGAGGCGACATAGCCGATCTTGGCCGCGATGGCGACCAGCGCGACGGCGAAGAGGTTGGACAGTTCCAGGCGCTGCGCCAGCAGCACGACCATCGGGATGATGACCAGGTATTCCGAGATGAAGCCCAGGAGCGTGCTGCCCAGCCCGATCAGGATCATGAGCAGCGGCGCAAGGACGTAGACGTTGCCCGAGGTGAGCTGCAGCAGCCGGTCGATGCCGGCGTCGACGACGCCCGTGCGGCGCATGACGCCGAACATGCCGCCCACGAACATCACCATGATGATGAGCGGCGCGTTCTTGACGAGGCCGCTGGGTATGGCGACGAACACCGAGGCCAGGCTCGCGGGCGCGGCATGTTCCGGCGTGCTGCGGGTCACGGCCGGGGCGAAGAGCGTTGCGATGCCGCCGCTCTTGGGCACGACCTGGTAAGTGCCGGGGACCACGAGCTTGCCGTGGCGCTCGAACTGCCCCGAATCGACGAACCAGGTCATGGCGAGCGCGGCGACGAGCACCCAGAGCATCATCACGACGGGGTGCAGCATCTTGCCGTGCGGCGTGTCTTTGCGCTGGGGCGAGGGCGGGGCGGCGAGCATGGGAGTCGAGTCCTGGGGCGGGGTTTGAACGGATCGGGGAATCGAGGCGGGGCTCAATGGGGCCGTGCGGCGCCGGCGTAGCCCAGCTCGGCCGAGATGGCGTCGGCGCAGGCCTGCAGGCGCTTCAGATAGTCCGGGATTTCCTTGCGGCCGATGCGCATCTCGGGGCCGGAGATCGCCACCGCGGCGACCGTGTCGCCGGACACGTCGCGCACCGGGATCGAGATCGCGACGGCTCCGGGCGTGAGGTCGCCCTGGCTGACGGCATGCCCCTTGCGCGCGATGGCGTCGAGCTCCTTGGCGATGGCGGCCGGATCCGCTGCTTGAGGCTTGTGCTTGGCGCGGGCGAGGTATTCGGCGCGCACCGCCTCGGGCGCGAACGCGAGCAGGACCTTGCCCGAAGCGCCGCTGTTGAGCGGCCGGCGGTTGCCGACGGCGCCCACGGCCCGCACCGCCTGCGAGGTCTCGCAGCGCGCGACGCAGACGGTTTCCAGGCCTTCGCGCACGCGCAGGACGATGGTTTCGTCGATGGCCTGGTTGAGCGCGAGCATATGGCGCGACGCGGTGCGCACCAGCGTGTTCTGCTGCGCCGCCGCCACGCCCACCACGAAGGCCTGCGGGCCCAGCGCATAGGTGGCGCCGCGGGCGTCCTGCACGACGTAGCGGTGTGCCTCGAGCGTGCACAGCATGCGATAGGCGCGCGACTTGTTGATGCCGACCTGCGCCGACAGCTCGGTCACGCCCAGGCCCGGGTGTTCGGCGACGTGGCTCAGCAGCCTGAGCGCATAGTCGACGGCGTCGACGATATAGGTCATGGCCGGCCTTGCACAGCTTGCAACTGCGTTTTCACGTAGGCGGCGAGCGCGTCGGCAAAGCTGTCCAGGTCGCGCTTGAGCGCGTCGTAGCCCGGGCTTTTGACGAAGGCCTTTTCGTCCATGTAGAGGGCGCGGTTCAGCTCGATCTGGATGCTGTTGCGGCGGCGCGCGGGATCGCTGACGGCGCGCAGCAGGTCGCCGCCCTGGTAGGGCTCGTTCACCTGCACGTGGTATCCGGCCGCGGTGAAGTGGCCGGCGACCCATTGCGTGAACGCCGGGTCGGAGCAGGTTCCGCGGCGATCGCTCACGACCAGGTCGGGGCGCATCCGGCCCGAGTCGACNTTCATGGCATTGCCGCGCGATTTCATCGAATGGCAGTCCACGTGCCAAAGNGCGCCGTGCCGTTCCCAGGCCGACTCGCCGGCCTGGGCGAGCGCGGCGCGGTAGGGCAGGTAATAGGCATCGATGCGCCGNCGAACCTCGGCGATCGACAGCTTNCGGTCGTAAAGCGCGACGCCGGGCAGCGCATAGCGGCGGATCAGCCCCATGCCGCGCTGCGTGTACGGCTGCGGCGAGAGCGGCTCGGGCCAGGGTTCGGCCAGCAGCTCGGCGTCGATGTCGGTGACGGCGCGGTTCGGGTCGATATAGGCACGCGGGAAGCGCGCGCCCATCAGGACGCCGCCGCGCGCGGGCACGCCGGACCACAGCTCGTCGACGAAGGCGTCCCAAGAGCTGAGGATGGCGTCGCGCGGCGCGATCGTGCCGAAGTCCTCGGGCAGCTCGATGCCGCTGTGGGGCGAGTCGAACACGATGGGCAGCGGTTCGACCGTCGGTGTGGCCATGGTGTACGGCGCGCGCGATGCAGGGAGGTCCGGGCGGGTCATGAAGCAGATAGCTCGACGATATTTGTTTTAAACAATAAAACGATGTTTTATATTTAATCTGAAGCGTAAGGCGATTTCGCTTGAAAGATGATCAGGGTTTTCCCTGATTTGTCGTCGCGATGCCGCTGCGCCGGCGGGGAACCGGGAAAACGCTAGCCTTGGAATATTGACGCGAATTCCGTATCCGCTTAATCTAATTTAATCAGCATACTGATTATTTTTGAGGCCCAGCCACCATGACTTTCACGCATGCAGCCAATCTTTCGGACCTGGTCGAAGACGAGCCGCTGGCGGTCAAGCTCGGCGACGAACAGATCGCCCTGTACCGGCTCGACGGCGAGGTCTACGCCACGCACAATGTGTGCACGCATCAGTTCGCCTTGCTGAGCGACGGCTATATGGAAGACGGTTGCATCGAATGCCCGCTGCATCAAGGCAAGTTCGACATCAAGACCGGCGCGGCGATGTGCGCGCCGGTCACCCAATCGATACGCGTGTATCCGGTCAAGGTAGAGGGCGGCCAGATCATGGTCGACCTCTGACCGGCGTGTCGTCATGACGCAAGAAACCTTTTTGATCGTCGGCGCGGGGCAGGCCGGCGGGCAAGCGGCCCAGGCCTTGCGCGAGCACGGCTTCGGCGGCCGCATCGTGCTCGTGGGCGACGAGGCGTGGCGTCCCTATGAACGCCCGCCCTTGTCCAAGGACGTGCTCCTGGCGCCGAGCGACGACGATTGCTTCAAGGGCTGGATGCACGAGGCGCAGTTCTACGAAGCGTCCGCCGTGGAACTGCGCCGCGGCGCCGTCGCGCGGCTGGACACAGGCAAGCGCGTCGCCATCCTGGCGGACGGGCAGGAGCTGCCTTACGACAAGTGCCTGCTGGCGACCGGGGGCCGCGCCCGCCAGATCGACCAGGCGCCTTGCGGCGCGCGCATCGTCAGCCTGCGCACGCTCGACGACGCAATGCGCCTGCGCGGCCTGATCGCCCGAAGCCGATCGGTCGCGGTCCTCGGTGGCGGTTTTCTCGGCCTCGAATTCGCCGCCAGCGCGAGCAGACGCGGGCTGCAAGTGACGGTGTTCGAGCAGGGAACGCGCCTGCTGCCCAGGGCGCTGCCGGCCGTGATCGCGGAAAAGCTGCGGCTCAAGCACGAAGCCCAGGGCGTGCGCATCGCGCTCGATGCAGGCGCGCTGCGGATCGAAGAGGGCGAAGCGGGCGTCGTCGTCACCGGCAAGGACGCCGGCGCGGCGTCGTTCGACTTCTGCGTGATCGCCGTCGGGCAGGTACCCAACGATGCCGTGGCGCGCGCCTCGGGCATCGAGACGGGCAACGGCATCGTGGTGGACCGGTATTGCCGCACCTGCGCGCCGCACGTCTATGCGGCGGGCGATTGCGCCAACTTTCCTTTCGGCCAGGCGGGGCAGGCCTTGCGGCTGGAGTCCTGGCAGAACGCGCAGCAGCAGGCCATCGCCGCCGCGAAGAACATGCTGGGCGAATCCTGCGCCTATCAGCTCACCCCGTGGTTCTGGACCGACCAGTACGACTGGAACATCCAGATGCTCGGCTTGCCGGACGCGGGCATCGACCGCTGGATCGAGCGCCCCGGCACGGACGAGAAATCGATGCTGATCGGCTTGCGCGGCAATGTCATGGTCTATGCGTTGGCCATCAATCGAGGCGGCGACCTGCGCGCGATCAGGCGCCTGGTGGAGCAGGCCGTGCCCGTGGATCCGGAGCAGCTTGCCGACGCGAACGTCAAGCTGCGGCAGATCGAGCGTCAGGCTGGGGCCTGTTAAGAATTCATACGGAGATTCTTGTGTATTCGAACGAAGCAATCATCGGCAGCACGACTCTGGCGTCCAAGAACGCGCCCATCGAGTCGCTGGCCTGGCCGCAAGAGGGCCTGCATGCCATTCCCGATTGGGTCTATACCAACGAGTCGGTGTACGCGCTCGAGGTCGAGCGCATTTTTCACGGGCGCACGTGGAACTTCGTCGCCCTCGAGGCCGAAGTGCCAAACACCGGCGACTACAAGCGGTCTTATGTCGGGCCGACCCCGGTGGTCGTGTCGCGTGCCGAAGACGGCTCCGTCCATGTGTTCGAGAACCGCTGCGCGCACCGCGGCGCCGAGTTCTGCCGCCACAGCCGCGGCAACAACAAGGAATTCGTCTGCCCGTATCACCAATGGTCGTACGACCTGAAGGGCAATCTGCAAGGCATACCCTTCAAGCGCGGCGTCAACAAGCAGGGCGGCATGCCCAAGGATTTCCGCAACGAAGAGCACGGCCTGCGCAAGCTGGCGGTCGCGACCCGCAACGGCGTCGTGTTCGCCTCGTTCGCGCACGACATGGAGCCGCTCGAAGATTATCTGACGCCCGAGATCCTCGAGGACTTCGACGCCGTCTTTCCGGGCAGGAAGCTGCGCATCCTCGGCTTCTACAAGAACGAGCTGCCGTGCAACTGGAAGATGTACCACGAGAATCTGAAGGACCCGTACCACGCGACCCTGCTGCATTCCTTCCTGGTGGTGTTCGGGCTGCTGGTGGCGGGCAACCGCTCGGCCATGGTCGCCGACAGCAAGTACGGCGTCCACGGCACGATGGCGTCGGCCAAGAGCGACACGCTCTATGCGCAGGTCGACGAGGACAAGAAGAAAGAGATGCGGTCTTTCCACGACGGCATGAAGCTGCGCGACGAGCGCTTGCTCGACTTCGTCAAGGAATTCGATTCGGAATGGTCCGTGACCATGCAGACGATCTGGCCGAACCTGGTCGTGCAGCGGGAGATGAACACGCTGGGCGTGCGGCACATCGTGCCCAACGGCCCGAACAGCATGATCATGCTGTGGACCATGTTCGGCTACGAAGACGATACGGACGACATGGTGCGCCACCGCCTGCGCCAGGGCAACCTGATGGGCCCGTCGGGCTTTCTGGGCCTGGAAGACAACGAAGCCATGAAATTCGTCCAGGAGGGCGTGCGCCGCTCGGTCACCGACCGCAGCATCCTCAAGCTGGACGGCGACAAGATAGGCACTGCGGACAACCTGATTTCCGAGGCCGCGATCCGCGCCATGTACAAACATTATCGCCAAGTGATGGGGTTCTAGATGCTGCCAGGATTTGAAAAGAAGACGGTCGCGCCCGCGGAGGCGCTTGCCGCCCGCGTGGCGGTCGAAGACTTTCACGCCGAGTATTGCGCCATCCTGGACGGGGGCGAACTCGAACGCTGGCCCGATTTCTTCACCGAAGACTGCCTGTACCGCGTGACCGAGTTCGAAAACGCGGCGCACGGGCTGCCGGTGGGCCTGGTCTATGCGGAAGGCCGCGACATGCTGCACGACCGGGCGGTGGCCATCGCGCGCACGCAGATGTTCGCGCCGCGCCAGATTCTGCATTTCGTCTCCAACGTGCGTATCCTCGATGTCAGCGCCGGCGAGATCGTCGCGCAGAGCAACTACCTGCTGTTGCAGACCCTGGTCGAAGGCGCGACCACGCTGCACCAGGCAGGGCGTCTTTTCGACCGCTTCGCGCGCAAGGGCGACAGCCTCTTGCTCAAGGAACGCCAGGCGATATACGACACCGCGATGATCGCGAACGACCTGGTCTACCCGGTCTGATCCGCGCGCGGCGAACGGTGGCTATGAAATAGGGCAGGAGGGCGCTGTACCATGAGCGAACACTTCGAAAAACCCACGGAAAACGGCGGGGTCGGCGCTCGCGTCAGGCGCCGCGAAGATGAACGGCACCTGCATGGCAAGGGCCGCTTCGTCGCAGACTACAGCTTTCCCGACCTGCAGGAGGTGGCCTTTCTGCGCAGCCCCGTCGCGCATGCGCGCATCCTGCGCATCGGCAAGCCGAGGCAGCATGCGGACAGCGTCGTCACGCGCGCCGACATGCACAACGCGAGCGATATCGTCGCCGATTCGAGCCTGCCCACGTACAAGCCATCGTCGCATCCGCCGCTGGCTGCGGGAAAAGTGCGCTTCGTCGGCGAGCCGGTGGCCATGTGCTTCGCCAGGACGCGCGCGCAGGCCGAGGACATCGCCGAAGAAATCGAGCTCGACCTGGACGAGTTGCCGGCTTTCGCCAATGCCTACACGGCGCGAGAGCGCACCGACGTGCGCGTGCACGATCACTGGACCGACAATATTTTCCTGGACTTGAGCGCCGACATCGACTTCGAGGCGCGCGCCAAGGACGCCCCGGTCGTCGTCAAGCAGAAGGTCGACCTGGCGCGGCAGTGCATGGTGCCCATGGAGGGCAAGGCGGTGCTGGCGTATTGGGACCACCCTCAGTCCCAGCTCGTGGTCATCACCTCGACGCAGGTGCCGCACATGATACGCACGGTGCTGGCCGAGTGCCTGGGCATAGACCACGCGCAGGTCCGGGTGATCTCGCCGGACGTGGGCGGGGCGTTCGGCTACAAATGCGTGCTGCACCAGGAAGAGCTGTGCATCGCGTGGCTCGCATTGACCTACAAGCGGCCTTTCCGCTTCATCGAGGATCGGCGCGAACACCTGATCGCCGGCGCGAACGCGCGCCAGCATCACTATGAATTGACCGCCTACGCCGACAAGACCGGCCGGCTGCTGGCGCTGGACGCCAAGCTGCTGATCGACGGCGGCGCTTATTCGGCCTGGCCCTTCACCATAGGCCTGGAAGTCGGGCAGGCGCTGGGCAACTTGCCCGGCCCCTACGACTTCCGGGGCTACCGCTGCCGCACCCAATGCGCCGCGACCAATAAGCCCGGCTTTCTGCCTTATCGCGGCGTGGCGCGCACGGGCGTGTGCTTCGCCATCGAACTGACCATGGATGCGATCGCGCGCGCGGTCGGGCGGGAAGCCTGGGAAGTGCGCCACGACAATCTGGTGCGCGGCGCCGACATGCCCTATACCAACGTGGTCAAGAAGCACTACGACAGCGGCGACTACCAGGAAAGCCTGCGCCGCGCGGTGCAGAAGCTGGACTTGCCCAAATGGCGCGCGCGCCAGCAGGCCGGCGAGAAAGACGGCAGGCTCGTGGGCGTCGGCTTCGCCACGTTCACCGAGCAGTCCGCGCACGGCACCACGGTGTTCGCCTCCTGGGGCTTGCCGGTGGTGCCGGGCTACGACCAGGCCACGGTGCGCGTCACCGCCGACGGCGGCCTGGAGCTGCGCGCCGGCATCCACTCGCACGGCCAGGGCATGGAGACCACCCTGGCGCAGATCGCCAACGAAGTGCTGGGCGTGCCCGTTGCCAAGATCAAGCTCGTGCACGGCGACACGGCGCTCACGCCTTACTCGACGGGCACCTATGCCTCGCGCAGCATCGTGATGGCCGGCGGCGCGGTCGCGGTGACCTGCCGCGAGCTCATCCCGCGCATCGTCAAGATCGGCGCGCATCTGCTCAAGGAAGAAGAGAACGCAGTGCGCTTCGAGGCGGGCGAAGTCGTGGGCGCGGCGGGCCGCGTCACGCTCGGGCAGATCGCCGACGCCTGGTATTTGCATCCTGACCGCCTGCCGGCGGGCGTGAACCTGGCCGGGCTCGAAGCCACGCAAGGCTTCAAGCCCAAGGTCGACACGGGCGCGTTCAGCTACGCGACGCACGCGGCGGCGGTGGCGGTGGATCCGCGAACGGGCCACGTCGAGATCCTCGACTATGTCATCGTGGAAGACTGCGGCCGCATGATCAACCCCATGGTGGTCGAAGGGCAGACCATCGGCGGCACGGCGCAGGGCATAGGCACGGCGTTCTATGAAGAAACGCTGTACGACGACAATGCCCAGCCGCTGACCTCGACCCTGGCGGACTACATGCTGCCCGGCCCGACCGAGCTGGTGTCGATCAGGATCGATCACATGGAAACGCCGTCTCCCTACACGGAGTTCGGCGCAAAGGGCGTGGGCGAGGGCGGGGCCATCGCACCGCCCGCGGCCTTGTTCAACGCGGTCAACGATGCACTCAGGCCGTTGAACGCGGTCGTTTCCGAAACGCCGCTCACGCCCAGGCGGCTATTGGCGGCCATCGAGGCGGCGCAGGCGAAGAGCGGCGCCGCGGCCGAGGACGAAAACTGCGAGGTGGCGCAATGAAGGCCGCCGCGTTCGATTACGTGAAAAGCGCCACGCTGCCCGAGGCGCTCCAAGCCCTGCAGGCCGGCGGCACGGGCGCCAAGCCGATTTCCGGCAGCCAGTCGCTCGGGCCCATGCTCAATCTGCGGCTTGCCCGGCCTGCTCAGGTGGTGGATGTGTCGCGCCTGGCCGAGATGCGCGGCGTGTCGGAAACCGCAGGCGGCATCCGGGTCGGCGCCGCCGTGACGCACGCCGAAGTCGAAGACGGCAGGCACGAGCTGCTGCGGCATGCCTATCTGCGGTACGTCGCATCCGGCATCGCCTACCGGGCGGTGCGCAACCGCGGAACCCTGGGCGGCAGCCTGGCCCATGCGGATCCGGCGGCCGACTGGCCGCTGGCCCTGGCTGCCCTGGACGCGAGCCTGGAACTGGCCCGCGCCGGTTCGTCGCGCGTCGTGCGGGTCGGCGAATTCATGCTGGGCGCGTTCACGACCCGGCTCGAGGAAGGCGAGATCATCGCCGCCGTGCTGCTGCCCAAGCTGGGCGACTCGCTGCGCTGGGGCTATTACAAGCTGTGCCGCAAGACCGGCGAATTCGCGCATGCCAGCGCGGCGGCGGCCTTCGATGCACGCACCGGGCTGGCCAAGGTCGTGCTGGGCGCGCTCGACGGGCCGCCGGCCGCGCTCGACGGGCTGGCGCAAGCCATCGCGCAGGGCGGCGCCGCGGCGGCCACGCAAGAGGCCATCCAGTCCGCCGTGGCAGGCGCCATGCCCGATGCGGACGGCATCGGCCGGGCGATGCACGCGGCCGCCCTGGAGCGCTGCCTTGCCCAGGTGTTCGGAAACTAGAAACTACAAGCCTATGACGGGGTTCACCTCATGCCAGCCATTGAACTGAACATCAATGATCGCCCCGTGCACGCGGACGTGGAATCGCGCGTGCACCTGGGCGACTTCCTGCGCGAGGCGCAGCACCTGACCGGAACGCACCTGGGCTGCGAGCACGGCGTATGCGGCGCGTGCACGGTGCTGCTCGAGGGCGAGCCGGTGCGGTCCTGCATCACCTTCGCCGCGGCCTGCGACAAGCAGCACGTGCGCACCATCGAAGGCTTCGACGACGACGAGCTGATGCGGCGGCTGCGCCAGTCGTTCTCGCTGCATCACGGGCTGCAATGCGGCTACTGCACGCCGGGCATGCTCATCACCGCGCGCGACATCGTGCGCCGCTTTCCCGACGCGGACGAAGCGCGCATCCGCCTGGAGCTGTCCGGCAACCTGTGCCGCTGCACGGGCTATGTGGGCATCGTCAATGCCATCAAGGCGGTGCTGCAGGACCTGAAAGAACATCCGCTGGCCTTGACGCCCACGACGCCCGCCGTCAGTGCGGCGGCAAGCGAGATCGTCATGAAGCGCGGCGGTGCCTTCGAAACGTTCACGGCCGCCAACGCATCGTCTTTCGCCCAGAACGCCGCGTCGCTGCCGGCCGCTGCCGACAGTCAGGCGGAGAGCCAGTCCGCAGCCCAGCCTGCAACCCAGCGCAAGGGCTGGACCGCCATCGAAGACAGCTTCGTGGTTCCCTTCGGCCTGGACCAGGTCTGGGCTTTCATGGGCGACCTGTCTTCGGTCGCGGCCTGCCTGCCGGGCGCGGAGCTGACCGAGAACGACGGCGAAGCCGTGAAGGGCAGAATCGCCGTCAAGTTCGGGCCGATGTCGGCCAACTTCGCCGGCGCGGCGCGCCTGGA
>Ga0055529_1000892_pt1 | contig 16804 bp, 17 predicted proteins | sample AraplaCol_mCL_r2_FD_55007 | JGI IMG/M metagenome (GOLD analysis project Ga0055529, IMG submission 55007) | Arabidopsis root microbial communities from North Carolina, USA - plate scrape CL_Col_mCL_r2 | ecosystem: Host-associated > Plants > Roots > Endosphere | place: USA: North Carolina...
TGCAGGGCGGGCTGCCCGTGCCGATCACCACGCCCGCGCACGGCACCGCCTACGACATATCCCACAAAGGCCGCGCCGACGTCGGCGCGACCTGGCAGGCCTTCCAGATCGCGTGCCGCATGGGCAGCGCCTATCGCCAAGCCTGAAGGCATCCAATAAACCCGGAGATACCAGTATGAAGATCAAGTCCGTACGCGCCCGCCTGTTCCAATGGAAAGGCAAGACCGTTCCGCCGCAGGGCAATTTCTGCTCGAACGCGATGGACCTGCTGTACGCGCCGCAAGAAACCATGAGCACCTTCCGCTTCCATTCGTGGACGGTGGTCGAGGTCGAGACGGACGACGGCATCGTCGGCCTGGGCAACGTCGCGCTGGCGCCCTCGATCGCCAAGGCCATCATCGACCAGTATCTCGCGCCGCTCGTGATCGGCCAGGACCCGTGGGACTACGAATACCTGAACCAGCGTATGTACCGCGCGACCCACGCCTGGGGCCGCAAGGGCATCGGCATGGCCGCGATCTCGGCCATCGACATCGCGATCTGGGACATCCTGGGCAAGAGCGTGGGCAAGCCGGTGTTCAAACTGCTGGGCGGCCGCACCAAGGAAAAGATTCCCTGCTACTACTCCAAGCTCTATCGCACCGACCTCAAGGAAATGCAGGCCGAGGCGCAGAAATTTCTCGACCAGGGCTTTCGCGCATTCAAGATGCGCTTCGGCTACGGCCCCGCGCACGGCCAGCAGGGCGTGGTCGAGAACCTGAAATCGGTCGAGGCCGTGCGCGAAGTGATCGGCTACGACAACGACCTGATGCTCGAGTGCTATATGGGCTGGAACCTCGAATACGCCAAGCGCATCCTGCCCAAGCTGGAGAAATTCCAGCCGCGCTGGCTCGAAGAACCCGTGATCGCCGACGACATCGACGGCTACGCCGAACTGAACCAGCTCACCAGCATCCCGATCTCGGGCGGCGAGCATGAATTCTCGCTCTACGGCTTCAAGCAGCTGCTCGACCGCAAGGCCGTGTCGGTGGTGCAGTACGACACCAACCGCGTCGGCGGCATCACCATGGCGCACAAGATCAACGCGCTGTGCGAGGCCTACAGCGTGCCGGTGATTCCGCACGCGGGCCAGATGCACAACTACCACCTGACGATGAGCACGCTGGCCTCGCCCATGAGCGAGTATTTTCCGATGTTCGACGTCGAAGTCGGCAACGAGCTGTTCTATTACATCTTCGACGGCGAGCCGGTCGCCGAGAACGGCTTCCTGCAGCTGCGCGACGACGTGCCGGGCCTGGGCCTGACGCTCAAGACCGAGTTCCTCAATCAATTCGATATCGTGGAGTGATCATGGCCGCCCAATACCAAGGCGTATTTCCCGTCGCGCCGACCATCTTCAAGGAAGACGGCTCGCTCGACCTCGACGGCCAGCGCCGCTGTCTGGACTTCATGATCGATGCCGGCTCGCAGGGCGTGTGCATCCACGCGAACTATTCCGAGCAGTTCGCGCTGGGCGACGACGAGCGCGACGTGCTCACCCGCCTGGCGCTCGAGCACGTCGCGGGCCGCGTTCCCGTCATCGTCACGACCACGCACTTCAGCACGCGCATCTGCGCCGAGCGCAATCTGCGCGCGCAGGAACTGGGCGCGGCGATGGTCATGGTGATGCCGCCGTACCACGGCGCGACCTTTCGCGTGTCCGAAGCGCAGATCTACAAGTTCTTCCAGGACATCACCCAGGGTCTGAACATCCCGCTGATGATCCAGGATGCGCCCGCGAGCGGCACGGCGCTGTCCGTGCCCTTCCTGGCCAGGCTCGCCAACGAGATCGAGGCCGTGTCGTACTTCAAGGTCGAGACCCCGGGCGCGGCGTCCAAGCTGCGCGACCTGATCGCAGCGGGCGGCGCCGCGATCGAAGGCCCGTGGGACGGCGAGGAAGGCATCACGCTCTTCGCCGACCTCGAAGCGGGCGCGACCGGCGCGATGACCGGCGGCGGCTATCCGGACGGCATCCGCCAGATCACCGACGCCTACTTCGCCGGCAAGCGCGACGAAGCCTTCGCGCAGTACGCGCGCTGGCTGCCGTTGATCAACTATGAAAACCGCCAGTCGGGCTTTCTGACCGCCAAGGCGCTGATGAAAGAAGGCGGCATCGTCGCTTGCGACAAGCCGCGCGCGCCGTGGCCCGACCTGCATCCGCAGGTGCGCGCCGGGCTGCTCGACACCGCGCGCCGTCTCGACCCGCTCGTGCTGCGCTGGGGCCGTTGACGCCGGCGCCCGCACCGGTCCGGCCCGAGCGAGGCCGCGTGGAATGATCTACCATATCGAGTTCGACGCATCCCCCTTATTCAAGCAGGCAAAGATATGCAGATCACTGGTGAAATGCTGATAGGCGGCGCCTCGGTGCGCGGCACCGAAGGAACGATTTCCGCTTTCGATCCGGCGCGCGGCGTCGCCCTCGAGCCCGCGTTCGGCTCGGGCAGCGCGAGCGACGTCGACCGCGCCTGCCGGCTCGCCCAGGCGGCGTTCGACCCCTTCCGCTCGGCGCCGCTCGAAGCGCGCGCGCGCTTTCTCGAAACCATCGCCGAGAACATCCTCGCGCTGGGCGACACGCTGATCCAGCGCGCGCACCAGGAATCGGCGCTGCCGATCGCCCGCCTGGAAGGCGAACGCGGCCGCACGGTCGGCCAACTGCGGCTTTTCGCCTCGTTCGTGCGCGAAGGCCGCTGGCTGGCCGCGACGATCGATCCCGCGATGCCCGAGCGCAAGCCGCTGCCGCGCTCGGACCTGCGCCTGCGCAAGATTCCGCTGGGGCCGGTCGCCGTGTTCGGCGCCAGCAACTTCCCGCTCGCGTTCTCGGTCGCGGGCGGCGACACCGCGTCCGCCCTGGCCGCCGGCTGCCCGGTCGTCGTCAAGGCGCATCCGGCGCACCTGGGCACGTCCGAACTCGTCGGCCGCGCCATCCAGCAAGCGGTAAAGACCTGCAATCTGCCCGAAGGCACGTTCTCGCTGCTGGTGGGCGCGGGCAACCTGATCGGCGAAACGCTCGTCGCGCATCCGGCCATCAAGGCGGTGGGCTTCACCGGCTCGCGTGGCGGCGGTCTCGCGCTGGCCGGCATCGCCGCGAAGCGCCGCGAACCCATCCCGGTCTATGCCGAGATGAGCAGCATCAATCCCTTCTTCGTGCTGCCCGGCGCGCTGGCCAAGCGCGGCGCTGAAGTCGCGCGCGGCTTCGTCGACTCGCTGACCATGGGCGTGGGCCAGTTCTGCACCAACCCCGGCCTGGTCGTCATGCTCGAAGGCCCGGACGCGCAAGCCTTCGCCAAAGCGGCCGCGGACGCACTCACGCAAAAGGGTTCGCAGACCATGCTGACGAGCGGCATCTGCACGGCCTACTCGAAAGCCGTGGCCGACCGCACGGCATCGGCCAACGTGAGCACGCTCGCGCAAGGCGCGCAGACCGACGCGCAGAACGCCGCGCGCCCTGCTCTCTTCGCCACCACGCAAGCCGCGTTCGAAACCAACGCGCACCTCGAAGACGAAATCTTCGGCCCCACCTCGCTGATCGTCACGTGCAAGAACATGGACGAGATGCTCGCGCTGACCGAACGCCTGGAAGGCCAGCTGACCGCCACGCTGCACCTCGAAGCGGCCGATACCGCGCTGGCCAAGCAACTCCTGCCCACGCTCGAGCGCAAGGCGGGACGCATCCTGGCCAACGGCTACCCGACCGGCGTCGAAGTGTGTCACGCGATGGTGCACGGCGGCCCGTTCCCGGCCACGTCCGATTCGCGCACGACCTCGGTGGGCACCATGGCGATCGAGCGCTTTCTGCGCCCGGTCTGCTATCAGGATCTGCCGGCGGAGCTGCTGCCCGAAGCGCTGCAGGATGCCAATCCGCTGGGCCTGGCCCGGGTTGTGGATGGCAAGCTCACGCTAGCGTAATTCGCGCGTCACGCAGGCATAGAAAAGCCCGCGCTCTTTCGAGTGCGGGCTTTTTTTACATGCCGCGAGCAGCAAGAAACGCTTCCTGGCCATCTTTCGCCTTGATCCGCGGGCGCAGCAGCAGATAGAAAGCGGCAATGTGCGTGATCATCAACACGGGCACATAGAGGATCGGAATCGCATACGCCGAGCCCAGCTCTCCCGCATGCGCCGGAATACCGGCCTGGACAGCGTGGTAGTAGTCGAGGACGAGGTCGATGATTCCCACGAGATTGAAGGCGACGACGAATGCCCAGAAGAGCGGGCGTATTCGCACGGCAAGCAGCGCCAGCAGCGCCAGGATTCCCGTCGAAAAATCACCGTATGCGGCAAACGCGGCGAAGCTCGCGGGAAGGTCAGGCCCGACGACGCCCGGCATGATGAAGACCAGGCCGAAGAAGCGAAAGCTGTGCAAGGTGGCGATTGCACGCTGCGCCGCGAACGAATCCATCGCCTTGAGCCTGGGCCAGATGTACGCGCCGAAGCAAAGCAGCCAGGCGACATACCCTAGAACGAGATGCAGCTGAAAAATGGGTTCCTGCGACATGGGATCACCTGTCAGTTGTTGGATGCGGTCTCGAACACCGCGGTGAGCACGCCGAGCCTGCCTTCCATGAGATTGCGCCCTAGGTTGGCGGCCAGCTTTGCAAAGTCCGGCCCCATCACCACGCCGAGATTGAGCAGGGGCGGCGGCCCCGACTCGCGCAATTGTTTGAACCACGCCTTTGCGGTCTCGGTGTCGTCTCGCCAGGTCAGCACGCGAAAGCCGGCTTGCTCGATCATTTCTCGCGTTGCCTCGGCCGATAGAAGAAAACTCGTTGCCGGCGTTGGCGCCCAGGGCACGGGGTAGTGTGGTTCGCCACCGACTGTGACGATGTCGAAGGTCGCAAATCTGCCGCGCGGCTTGAGCACGCGCCGGATCTCCCGATAAAGCCGCGCACGGTCGGAGATGTTCATCGCAACATGCTGCAGCAAGGCCACGTCGAAATGACCGTCGTCGAAGGGAAGCTCCAGCGCGCTGGCCGCCTGGAACGACACCTGCTCGCCCTGCCCTGTGCGCCGGGTGAGATAGCGCGCGGCGTCCACGAATGGTTCGCTCAGATCGATCCCCGTCACCCGGCAGCCATAACTGGCCGCCAGAAAACGGGCTGGCCCGCCCAGGCCCGATCCGACATCCAGCGCCGACATGCCGGCAGTGATGCCGGTCAGTTCGGCAAGCTCGGCCGTGGCGGCGAGCCCCCGGGTGTGAAACTGGTCCAGAGCGCTCAGTTGCTGCGGCAAGATAGGTTGATCTTCCGGCCCCAGGGCCGTGGCGAGCGCGCTCTTTAACCGCTCGGTCAAACCGGTCGCGCGATAGTGGTCGCGCACGTCATCGATGGCATCGGTCATTGCAGGTTTCCTCACGTGTAATCCGTACGTTAGGTGTAGCATCGTCACGCGTGTGCGACTATTCACCACAATGTTGACGTGCTATGAAGCAGAACTTCACAGTCAGGCAAGGCGCGCTCGATGGCGTGGAGACGTTCCTGGCCGTTGCCCAGCATCGCAGCTTTCGCAAGGCCGCCGCCGCGCTCGGCGTGACGCCCTCGGCCGTCAGCCAGACGGTGCGCGCGCTGGAAGAGCGCATCGGCGCGGCGCTCTTCATACGCACTACGCGCAGCGTCGGCCTGACGGAGGCCGGCGAACAATTTCTTGCGCGCGCAAAGCCCGCCTTCGAAGAGCTTGTCGCCGCCAGCGACGTCGCGCGCGGGCTCGGCCAGCGGCCTGCCGGCTTGCTGCGCCTTGCCGTACCGCGCGCGATCGTCCCGATTCTGCTGGAGCCCCTGATCGCTTCTTTCTGCCAGGCCTACCCCGAGGTCGAGGTGGAGATCGCCGCCAATGAGAAGCTGGTCGACCTTGCGGCGGAAGGATTCGACGCCGGCATCCGCATGGGCCAGTTCGTCGATGCCGACATGGTCGCGGTGCCTTTGACCCCGCCGTTTCGTTTCGCGGTCGTCGGCAGCCCCGCATATTTCGCGCTACGCAGCCCGCCCGAACACACCGACGATCTGCGCCACCATGCCTGCTTGCGATGGCGGCGATCCGGCGGCGCGATCGCGCCATGGTCCTTCAACGACAACGGCCAAGCGCTCGAGATCGCCGTATCCGGCCCGCTCATCGCCAACGACTTTCCCACGATGCTNGGCGCGGCGATGGAAGGCCTAGGCCTTGCCCAGCTACCCGAGCCGATGGTGGCCGAAAGGCTGAAAACGGGAAAGCTCGTGCACGTGCTGCAAGCGTACGCGCCGACGATGCCGGGCGTGTCTCTCTACTACCCCAGCCGCCGGCAGATCCTGCCCAAGCTGCGCGCGTTCATCGATCATGTGAAAAGCCGGCAGGCAGGCAACGATAAGGCCCGGACAAAAGGCGACTCTGCGCGTGTCCGGTCGCAGAGTGAGCCTCGCTGAACCGAGAGAACTATTCGATGTCGAAAAGCACCAAGACAATTCTGAGAAGAACGCCTGAATCGGCGGCCATGGTCGCCAGCGTCAAACGGGCGATGGCGATTACGCTGGTTCTCAACCGCCTGACGTACGACGATGCAGAGGAAATTCGCGCCGTGTTCAGCGAGTTGGTCGGCTACACGGTGGACGACAGCTTCTCGCTGATCCCGCCGTTCTATACGACCGGCGGCGAGAACCTACGCGTCGGGCGCAATGTTTTCATCAACCAGAACTGCACTTTGTACGATCTGGGCGGAATCGATATCGCCGACGACGTCATGATCGGGCCCAACGTAAGCCTCGTCACGTCGGGCCACCCCATCGCCCCCGATCAACGACGAGCAGGCGTCACCGCGGCGCCTATCGTGATCGAACGCAACGTCTGGATCGCGGCCGGCGCGACGATCATCGGCGGCGTGACCGTAGGCGAAAACTCGGTCGTCGCCGCGGGGGCTGTCGTCACGCATGACGTTCCGCCGAACATGCTGGTTGGAGGAAACCCGGCGCGGGTCATACGCTCGATTGCCGTCGACTGAATCCGCGCTTTCGTTCGTGCGCTGACGTTCGCCGCGCTATCTCTCGAAGAGGGATTTCAACGCCTGCAGATCCTGCAGTACCCAGGCGGCATCGGCGGCAAATTTTGCGTCCGTCATCCCCGGCAATCGATACAAGGTAAACAACACTTCCGCTCCGTCGCCGTTGGACACGACCCGCATGGGAACGCAGACTTCTTGATCGTCGCCTACGTCGATGTAGTGATCCATGATCCCGAACTCGTTCCAGGTCGTAAAACGTATCTTGACCATGCTCTCCGGCCCCTTGGCCAGCCACCGGTCGCCTTCTTTTTCCAGCGTGCTTTCGGCCAGGCCGGATGCCCATCTGGAAAAGAATTCCGGTTGCCAGATGGTTTCGTAGAGCGTCATCCAGGGGCAAGAGATGGAGACGCTGATGGTTTTGGCTTCGAGCATGGTTTATTCACTCGGGAAACGTTGATGGCAGGAAAGGGATTTTCCTAAAAGGGAGAAGTCCCTTTTTGCATCTTCTGAGCAATGTCAATTATTGCGCTGATTGACAGCCGCCAATGGCGGATTCAACCGATCGATGCAACACTTTTGTTGAACATCTAGGCAGGTGTCTGGAAGTCAAGATTTTGCGTGGTCTTCCGTTCAATTGTCACGCTATTGCGTTGAGCTGGAACTGAGAGAAGCCGCGCGGTCTTCTTCTACTCTGAATTTATCGGCAGCCGTTCCAGGCAGAAATTCAACCAATGCTACGGCTTAAGCAACGTCTACCTAGAAGGTCTATCTGCGCGGCTCGCCCGATCGCCAAGCTGCAATGATTCGTCGGAGTCAATCGCATGAAGCAGACTTGCGACGACTCGCCTGCTCTCTTCGAGGGCGCGCAGTTTGACGTCGAGTTTTTCGAATTCATGCCGTAATGCTGCACGTGCTTCTGCGCACGGATGGAAAACGGGCTTGATGCCGAGTACGCACGGCAGCAGCAGGCGGATGCTGCTGATCTTCAATCCGGCCGCGCTGAGCACGCGGATACGGTGCGCCGCATCCACCTCTTTGGGACCGTAATCACGGTAGCCTGAATCGGTTCTTCGCGGTTTGAGCAGACCTTCGTGTTCGTAGTAGCGCAACATCCGCTCACTAATACCGGCGCGGCGAGCCAGTTCCCCAATGCGCATGATTTCTCCTTCGCTTGACCTTGACACCACTGTCAAAGTTTAGCCTTCTCCGAGCGGTGGCATTGCTCGCCACCCAACTCGTTAGGAGATTTGCTTATGACTTCATCCAATGACACGTTTGACGGAACGTTTCCGTTCGCACCACACTTCAGCAACGCCGCCGACTTCCGCATGCACTACGTTGATGAAGGCCCCACTTCTGGGGCGGTCGTCTTGTGCCTCCATGGCGAACCAACCTGGAGCTATCTGTTTCGCAATCTAATTGCGGAACTTTCGAGCAACTACCGTGTGATCGCGCCCGATCACATGGGATTTGGCAAGAGCGAGACGCCAGGAGATCGTACGTACTGGCTGCAGGATCACATCGACAACATCGAACAGTTCGTGCTTGCCCTGGATTTGAACGACATCACTCTCGTTATGCACGATTTCGGCGGCCCCGTTGGCATGGGACTCGCAGCGCGGCATCCTAGCCGTATTCGTCGGATCGTAAGCACAAATGGTCCGACTCCGTTTGGTCAGGANACCTTGTTCAATCGTTTNAACGCGAATGCNGCAGTTTCGCCATGGTTCCAGTGGATTGCTCGCGCTGAATCGCAAGGCCGCCTCAAACCCGTGCTCGATGAACTAGGCTTCAATATCCTAAGTACATTGAAGCTCAATGGCTTCGAGAACCACGCATGTATCAACGATACGTGGTTGCGTGCCTACGGCTCACGCTTTTCCGTACCGGCCGACAGTGCTGGAGCGATCGGCTGGGCCCAAGGCCTGGCGATCGGGGCGCACCGCTTCGAAGTTCCTGACGCTGCTGCGCTAGAAGCAATCCGGTCGAGGCCGGCACTTGCAATTTGGGGTGATGCCGACCGAACCTTGGCAGCAGAGCATTTTCTGCCGCTGTTCAGCGAGCTGTTTCCTCTGGCACCGATCCACAGGCTTACTGGCGTCGGCCATTACAGTTTCGAGGACGCACCGCAAAAAATCGCCGATCTGATTGCAACCTTCTTAAAGACTACAGACACACGCCCAGACAGGGCCGCTNCGCGCTAGATTGAGCGCAGCAATGTCGACAAGAAACAGTCAGTCGCCTGTTCTTTGCCGCAGTCTGCCTGTAGCCGATAGCCTCGTATGGTTTTAGTCTGCTCGCTGGCTATGATGCGGCATGGATGAACCGCTAAACATAAAGTCTAGTATCCCCGATAACAAGCACCTGACCGCTGCTTGCAACGAGTGCAACAGACACACGCGACACAAGGTTCTGGCACAGACGCATGTGCATTGGGAATACGGAGAAGGGGAAATAGATAATTGGATTGACTATCAAATCATCCAGTGCCAGGGGTGTCTCTCGATTTCATTCTGCGAGGAAGCACTCTGCTCGGCGGACATCATGTATGGCGAGGAAAATCCACCTGTAGAGCGACGTCTGTTCCCAAATCGTATTGTTGGGCGCGCAATGATGGAAGGAGCCCAGCAGTTGCCCGAGAGCGTTTATGGGATCTATGAGGAAGCACACAACGCGTTATGTGCGGAGCTTCTCATCATGGCAGGATTTGGGGTGAGAGCAATTCTTGAGGCAGTTTGCAAAGACCGGGGTATTGCCGGGCGGAATTTAAAAATCAAGATAGATAAGCTCGCCGAGGCCGGTCTAATTACCCCATCTGGCGCCACAATACTTCAGCATTTGAGATCTATGGGAAATGCCGCTGCACATGAGATGAAACTGCACGCTCAGTTCCAAATCAGCGCCGCTTTCGACGTCATAGAGTATCTGTTGCAAGGAGTTTATATCCTGCCAGAATGGGCAGGGCTATTGCCTAAATCCACCGCAAAACCAGATCAAGACATCGACTCGTAAACGCTCCTGCATAGTGTCTTTAGCGCTAGAAAATAATGAGCAATCCTGGGAAAGCTCAGCGCCAGGCAAAGCCACGCAACAAATAAAAAGGCCTGCAGCATGAGGGCTGCGGGCCCGTTGTTTGCAAGCGAAAGAACCTATTCTTAGAACGGAATATCGTCATCCATATCCGTCAGACTCGCACCCGACGAAGCAGCCGCCGGCGCCGCAGCGCGCGGAGCTGCCGCCGGACGCGAAGCGGGCGCACGCGGTGCCGAGCGGGAATCTTCATACCCGCCGCCACCGCCGCTAAAACCGCCCTCGCCACCACCTTCACGACCACCCAGCATCTGCATCTGGTCAGCCACGATCTCGGTGCTGTAGCGATCGGCGCCGGTGTCCTTGTCCTGCCACTTGCGGGTCTTCAAACGGCCTTCGATGTAGACCGAGCGGCCCTTCTTCAAATATTCGCCGGCGATCTCGGCCAGGCGGTTGTACATGACCACGCGATGCCATTCGGTTTCTTCGCGCTTTTCGCCGCTGGCCTTGTCCTTCCACTGGCTGGTNGTGGCGATGGACACGTTGCAAATGGCGGCGCCATCGGGCGAGTAGCGCACTTCGGGATCGCGCCCGAGGTTGCCGACGATAATGACTTTGTTGACGGATGCCATGGTTGTGTCCCTCGATGTATTTGGACAATGCCTTCTGTCGCCGGACAAAGGGCCTGTCGCTTCAAGTTTAATTAAATCAAATAGTTACGCTTCAGGAGAGGTCAACCATGCCGAGAATCTTGTTCAATGCCCAAGATCAACTTTCGTCCTGACAAGCTCAAACAGCCTGCGCACCGTGCTTGCGCGGCTTTCATGAAATCATAACCGCTACGGGGCGGCTTCCACCGCCCGGGAGTGTCCTTTCTCTCACCATGTGAAAGCACCCCAAGGATCGGACTGGCGTCCGGCCCTTGGGGTGCCGTTCGAAGCCTGGCGTTTTCTACGCGATGCGCTCAATCAGCCGCATGGCCGGGCCGCCGGGAACGAGTGTTCCTCACTTCTTCTCGTAAGAAACGTAATTGCGCTGGATCATGATGTGATCCGCGATGTACTTGGCGTCGTGCCAGCATCCGTAGATGAACGACGAAGCGCGATTGGTCAGCTCCGGCAGCCCCAGGAAATAGATGCCGTGCTCCCCGGAAATGCCTCGCTTGTGGAAAGGCATGCCCTGCTCGTCGAAAGCCGCCTCGACGTCGAGCCAGCTGAAATCGAACCTGAAGCCCGTGGCCCACAAGATGGTCTTGACGCCGGACTTCGCCAGATCGAGGTCGAGGATGGGATGCTTGATGCATTCGGGATCTTCGAGGAGCTTCCATGCATCGGGCTCGAGAGGCAGATCCAGGCCATTGCGCTTGACGTAGGCATCGGCCTCGCGCAGCACCTCGAAGTAATCCTCGTCGCCTTGCACGATGTTGCGCGCCAGATCGTCCTCGAAGCGCAGCACGCCGTTTTCATAGTTCCTGGTCATGCCCAGCACAGTGATCCCGGCATGAGCCAGGCGCCGGAAATCCACGGTCTTGCCGCCCTCGTAGCCGCTCACGGCAAAGGCAACGTGCTTGCCGCGCTGCTTGGTCTTCTTGATTTCATCCCATTTGCCGAGCACACCCAGCCACCACACGTAGTCGCGCTGACGGTAGGAGCGCGGCGGACGATAGTGCTCGCCGATCGACAGGTAGACCTTCTTGCCGGCCTGGCACAGCTCTTCCGCGATCTGCGAACCCGAAGCGCCGCCGCCCACGACCAGGACCGCCCCGTCGGCCAGTTGCCCGGGATTCTTGTAGGTCGAGGAATGCAGCTGATCGATGCCCGTGTCGGTCGGGACGATGTGCGGATAGCTGGGAATCTGGAACGGGCCGGTCGCCACCACGACGCGCAGCGCCTCGATGACGCCTTCCGACGTCGTCACGGTAAAGCCGGGACGGTTCTCGGTGCGTTTGACGTGCTTGACTTCGACCCCGGTCCGCACCGGAGCCTTGATCATCTTGGCGTAGTCCTCGAAATATTGGGCCATGCGCTCCTTGGGCGGAAAAACCTCGGGCGCGACGCCTTCGAATTCGAGATTCGGGAAGCGATCGTGCCAGGCCGGGCCGTTGGCGACCAGGGAATCCCATCGCTCGGAGCGCCAGCGTTCCGCGATCCGCTTGCGTTCCAGCACGATGTGGGGGATCCCCATCTCCCCGAGATGTTCGCTCATTGCGACCCCGGATTGACCGGCACCGACGACCAGCGTATCGATTTTCTCAACTGACATTTTGATTCCCAAAAAGGAGCCGAGATCATTCGGCTTCAAGCCCGGCACACGCAGGTGCCGGCGGCAAACTTCAACATCACATGAACGCGGCGAGCACGAAATTCATGTGGACGGCGAGAAGTTTGCTTAAGCTTGCTTCAGTTGAGAATCATGATTTTTGGATTCGGGACTTCGGAAAAAGCAAACAGGTCGTTCTCCGGCCCGAGCCGGGTCGCATCGGCTGACATATTTTCGTGAACCGTCTCCCAGCGCGAGGGCTTGCGCGGATATTCTGTTTTTCCGACGCTGGGCCTCAAGATTCGCAAAGACGGCGTGGCCCGCCTTTCCCGTATTCTCCAACGTGACGATTTGCAGTCGGCTCGCGCCGCATCGGCCGTCCATGCGCTTGCGCATCCCTTCAGTCATAGAGCGAGGCTTTGCAACAGACATCATGAATCCAGTCGATCCATCAGCCTCCCGCCCGATCGGTTCCGCGCTCGCGCAGCCCCAAACCGCCGTCAATGTGGAGAACGTCGTCGTCAAGTACCGCGACCTCACCATCCTGCACGGCCTCTCGCTGAAAATTCAGGAAGGCGAGCTTCTCACCTTGCTCGGTCCCTCGGGCTGCGGCAAGACGACGCTGCTCAACCTCATTGCCGGATTCGCGCAGGCGAACTCGGGCGAAATATTCATAGACCGGCAAAAGATCACCGATCTTCCGCCCCACAAGCGCCAGATCGGCATCGTGTTCCAGAACTACGCGCTCTTTCCCCACATGGATGTCGAGCGCAACATCGGCTATGGCCTGCGCATGCGAGGCGTGCCGGCCCCCGAGATCGCGGAGCGCGTCAAGGCAGTCATGGCGCTGGTCAAACTGGATGGCCTGGGGCATCGCAGGCCGCGCGAACTTTCCGGCGGCCAGCAACAGCGCGTGGCGCTGGCGCGCGCGCTGGTCATCGAACCCAAGGTCTTGCTGCTCGACGAACCGTTCTCGGCGCTGGACAAGAACCTGCGCGGCGCCATGCAGTTCGAAGTGCGGGAAATCCAGCGCAAGCTCGGCGTCACCACGATCTTCGTAACGCACGACCAGGGCGAGGCGCTCAGCATGTCGGACCGCATCGCGGTCATGTCGCAAGGCCGCATCTGCCAGATCTCGACGCCCAACGAGATCTACCACCACCCCGAGGACCGTTTCGTGGCCTCGTTCCTTGGCGACGTGAATATCCTGCCGGCGCACTTCGAGGCCGAGGAAGGCACCAAGCTGCACCTGCGCCTGGGATCGCGCCAGCTCACCGTCGACCGCGAACGCCTGGTCGGCGGCGAACACGACGGCGGACGGCTGGATATCTACGTGCGTCCGGAACACATCCGCCTCGAGCCCTTGAATACCGATTCGATCTTGACGGGCACCGTCGTGCATCACGTATTTCAGGGCGATCACTGCGACACCTACGTGAACGTCGACCTTCCCATCAGCGGGTCCCAACGCATGATGGTGCGTTCGCCCGGACTGGAAGTCATGGAACGCTGGCCGATCGGCACGGTGACCGCGTTGGCGCTTCCGCTGCGCGACATGAGCGTTTTCCCGGCGGCGGCGACCTGAGCGCCGGCGCCGGCCCGCGGCCTTCAACGACTATCGAGAAACGATGAACATTCCGTCTTCCATGCAAGCCATCGTGGCCAGCCAGCCCGGCGGCCCTGAAGTCCTGACGCTGGCCGATCGCCCCGCGCCCACGCCGGGGGCCAACGAAGTGCTCTTGCAAGTGCGCGCGGCCGGCGTCAATCGGCCGGACATCATGCAGCGCCAAGGCATCGCAAAGCCCGCGCCCGGCGCGACCGACGTGCTCGGCCTCGAGGCCTGCGGCAAAATCGTCGCCTGCGGTCCCGGCGTGCAGCGCTGGACGCCCGGCATGCGCGTCATGGCCCTGCTGCCCGGCGGCGGCTACGGCCCCTGGTGCGTCACGTCCGCCGACCATTGCCTGCCCGTGCCGGAAACGCTCAGCGACGACGAGGCCGGCGCCTTGCCGGAAGGGTTGTTCGCCGTCTGGCACAACCTCTTCGAGCTGTGCGCCCTGAAAATGGGGGAAACCGTGCTGATCCATGGCGCGGCGGGCGGCATCGGCACGCTGGCCGTGCAGATGGCCTATGCGGCGGGGGCCCGGGTCATCGTCACCGACGGCCCCAAGGACCGGCTCGCCGTATTGAAGGAACTGGGCGCGACCGAAGCGATCTGCTATCACGACACCGACTTCGTGGAGGCCTGCCGCGCGGCCACCGGCGGACGCGGCGTGGACGTGGTGCTGGACATCGTCGGCGGCGATTATGTGCGGCGCAATCTGGACGCACTGGCATTCGGGGGCCGGCATCTGAGCCTGTCCTTCATGCAGGGCTCCCAGATCAACCTCGAGCTGCTCACGCTCATGCAAAAGCAGCTCAGCCTGCACTCCTCCACGCTGCGCCCCCAGACCAACGAAGAAAAAACCCGCATGACCCGGCTGATCGAAAAGCACGTGCTGCCGCTGCTGGCCGACGGCCGGATCCGCCCACGCATGCATGGCAGCCTGCCGCTGGCCCAGGCCGCCGAGGCCCACCGCATGATGGAGCGCGGCGAAATATTCGGCAAACTGGTGCTCAAGCCCTGATCTACGCATCCCTGTCGCGAACCCAAGCACGATGCAACTACTCCACGCTCCCACCTCTCCCTACGTGCGCAAGGTCATGGCCAGCGCCCATCTGCTGGGCCTGACCGACCGCATCGAGCTGCTCGACAGCGCCGCCCATCCCATCGACCGCGACGTGCGCATCGCGGCCCACAACCCCATGGCCAAGGTGCCGACCCTGATCCTGGACGACGGGCCGGCCCTGTACGACAGCCGGGTGATTTGCGAATACCTCGACGGCCTCGCGCCCGAGTACGGCCTGTTTCCCAAGACCGCGCCGATGAAGTGGCATGCGCTCGCGCGCCATGCGCTGGGCGACGGCCTGCTCGACGCAGCCTTGCTGGCGCGCTACGAACTCACCGCGCGGCCGCCGGAAAAACAATGGGACGCCTGGCGTTCAGCGCAATTGCTCAAGGTCCAAGCCTGCCTCGATGAAATCGAACGGCAGGCCGAAACGCTGTCGACGCATAGTCCGACCATAGGCGAAATCACCCTGGCATGCGGGCTCGGCTACCTGGATTTCCGCTTTGCCGAACTCGATTGGCGCGCCGCGCACCCCAAGGCCGCGCGCTGGAATTCCCAGATGCAGGCGCTGCCCGCCATGCAAGCCACCGTTCCCCATGTTTGAGTCCATGCCATGACCGACACTCTCACGCCCACTCACGCCGCCGCGGACATCTGGTTTCTCAACGGCCCCAATGCCAACCTCTATGGCCTCGATGCCAACCAGGTATACGGACAGGACAGCTTCCCGACGCTGAAGGCGCGCTGCGAAGCCAAGGCCGCTGCCCTGGACCTCACGCTGAATTTCGTCCAGTCGAACTGGGAAGGCCAGCTCGTGGACTGGATCCAGGAAGCCCGGGCCGCGGCCAAAGGCGTCATCGTCAATGCCGCGGGCCTGACCTACAGCTCGGTGCCCATCCTCGACGCCTTGTTGTCCTTCCCGGGCAAGATCATCGAAGTGCACATGAGCAATATCTGGCGCCGGGAAAGCTTCCGTCATCACTCCTACATCTCCAAGGCCGCCCATGGCGTCATCGCAGGCCTGGGCGGGGACGGCTACGAACTGGCCATCGAAGCCATGTCGCGCCTGATCAAAACCTGAGTCCGCATTTGAGTCCATACCCATGACCCATCCCGATTCGTCCGGCTTCGCGGGCACGCTGGCCTTCTACAGCGACTTCGACGATTTCGAAACGTGGAAGCGCGCCCTGCAGGCACAGCTGCCCGCCTTGCGGGTTCTGCACAGCAGCGAGATAGACGACCCCAAGGCCATCGACTTCGCGCTGGTATGGAAGCCGCCCGAGGGGTTCTTCCGCGAGATGGCCCGACTCAAGCTGATCGTCAATCTCGGCGCCGGCGTGGACTCGCTGGTTTCACGCGGGGATCTCCCTCTCAACGTACCCATCACACGCATCAGCGACCCGCAAATGGCCCGCATGATGACGGGCTACGTGCTCTTTGCCACCTTGCGCCATGCCCGTGAGATTCCCTTCTTCGAACAGGCGCAGCGGCGCGGGCAATGGGCCTACCGCCATCCGCGCAACCCCGAAGACATACGCGTGGCGGTGCTCGGCTTGGGCGAGCTCGGCGCCAACGCCGCCGCCGAACTGCGGCGCCAGGGCCTGACGGTCCTGGGCTGGTCGCGCAGCCCGCGGAGTATCGAGGGCGTGCAGTGCCACGCCGGACTGGAGACCCTGGACCTGGTGTTGAGCCAGGCGGACATCCTGGTGATCATGCTGGCGCTCACGCCCCAGACCCGCGGTCTGCTGAGCCGCGACCGGCTGGCGCGGCTGCCGCGCGGCGCCGCCGTCATCAACGTGGCCCGCGGGTCGCTGGTCGATCAGGCGGCCTTGACCGAATTCCTGCA
>Ga0055529_1000897_pt1 | contig 16606 bp, 11 predicted proteins | sample AraplaCol_mCL_r2_FD_55007 | JGI IMG/M metagenome (GOLD analysis project Ga0055529, IMG submission 55007) | Arabidopsis root microbial communities from North Carolina, USA - plate scrape CL_Col_mCL_r2 | ecosystem: Host-associated > Plants > Roots > Endosphere | place: USA: North Carolina...
GCAAGGCGCGGAGATCGCCGCCCGCCGCGCGGCGCGGTAATGGGCCGGTCGCAGCTATGCCGCCTTGAACACGCCGAAATGGAACGGCTGCCGTAGGCTGAAACCCAGCCGCTCATAGAGCGCGATTGCCGACGTGTTCTCCCGGACGACATGCAGAAACGGGGTGTCGCCGCGCGCCAGCATGGACGCGGCGAGCCGCCCGATCAATGCGGCGGCATAGCCGCGGCCGCGGCATTGCGGCGCGACGCAAACCGCGCTGATCTCCGAGAATCCGGGCACCTTCAAGCGTTCCCCGGCCATTCCGACCAGCTTGCCGTCGAGGCGGATCCCCAGGTATTGGCCCAGTTCGATCGTGCGCCGTCCGAACGGCCCGGGATTCGTCGAGGACACCAGTTCCAGCATCTCGGGAACATCGTCGGTCGCCAGCGCCGCCATCGGCGCATCCGGGACGCCGGCAAGCGCCGCGGGCTCGGTCAGCACCATCTGATGCACCGTTGCCCGCATGACGGGAACGAGTCCTCCGAACGGATCGAGTTGCGCCGCGGTGACGAGCGCGGCGGATTCCCCCTGCCGCAGGCTTGCCGCCAGAATGTCCAACGACGCCGGGTCGAGCCTGCGCACCGCGCAGAACGGCGCGACATCCGGCGGATAGCGCTTGACGACGCCGTCTCCCTTCGCGAAAGCGGCGTGAGGCCCCGAGAGCGCGGACCAGACCACGCTGTCGAGCGCATGCCCCTCCCCCTCCTGCGCGGCAGGAAACGGCGTGGATGAAATGTTCATTGCTTGCTCCATGTCGGCTGGGAATCCAGTCTAGATTTACGTCCCCCCATGCACTACAGTCGTAAACGACATTTTCATATTCATTTACGACATGCGGATTTTCGTCCTCGCGCTCAGCGGCGTATTCGATTCGGGCCTGTCCGTCGCCGTGGACACGTTCTCCACGGCCAACGAACTGGCCGCCGTGCAAGGCCTGACGCCTTTGCCCTTCGAAGTGAAAACCATCGGCGTACGCAAGCGGATCCGGACCGCCAACGGCCTGTCGGCCACCGTGGAACCGGCAGGCAGGCTGCGCCGCCAGGACTGGGTGATCGTGCCCGCGTTGAACGCCAAGCTGCCCGAGCTGCTGCTGCAAGCCCTGCAGCGCCCGGACGTGCGCGATGCCCTCGCCTGGCTGCGCCGATCGCATGAGCTCGGCGTGGGAGTCGCCGCCGCCTGCGGCGGCACTTTCCTGCTGGCCGAGGCCGGAATATTGGACGGGCGCGCGGCCACCACCACCTGGTCGCTGGCNCCGCTGTTCCGGCAGCGATATCCGCGGGTCGCGCTGGACGACTCGCGGATGGTGGTCCCCGCGGGGCGGGTGGTCACCGCGGGCGCCGCCATGGCCCATCTCGACCTCGCGCTCTGGCTGATGCGCCAGCACAGCCCCGAACTGGCGATGCAGGTCGCGCGCTTCCTGCTGATCGATCAGCGGACATCCCAGGCGAAATACATCATTCCGGACCACCTGGCACATGCCGATCCGTTGATCGAGAAGTTCGAGCGGTGGGCGCGGGAGAATCTGCCGCGCGGGTTTTCCTTGCAGGATGCGGCCCGGGCGCTTGCGGTCGGGCCGCGCACGCTCCAGCGCCGGACCGACGCGGTGCTCGGCAAGTCGCCGCTGGCGTTCTTCCAGGACCTGCGCATAGAGCGCGCCCAGCACCTCGTCGCAATCGGGCGCGACCTCGAGGCGATTGCCTCGGAAGTCGGCTATGCCGACGGCGCCACGCTGCGAACGCTGCTGCGCCGCCGGCTCGGGCAGGGCGTCCGCGAGCTGCGCGCGAGCCGCGCATAGCCCGGGCTCACTCGGCGACGGCGGCACTCCCGCGCAGCGCTTCCATGGCGGCGAGCGCGCGTGCGCGCGCATCCTGGTGGACCACCACCGGCAACGGGTAGCCGCGACCCGGCTGGAACGACGCGGCCTCGAGTTGCGCCGGCCGCGCGAGCCACGGGGCATGTATCGCCGCATCGGGCAAGCGCGCGAGCTCGGGCACCCAGCGCCGCACATAGTCGCCCCGCGGATCGAACTTCTGGCCCTGCAGCACCGGGTTGAAGATACGAAAATACGGCGCCGCGTCCGCGCCGCTGCCGGCAACCCATTGCCAGCTCGCCGGATTATTGGCCTCGTCCGCGTCCACCAGCGTGTCCCAGAACCAGGCCTCGCCCACGCGCCAGTCGATGAGCAGGTGCTTGACGAGAAACGAAGCCGCCGCCATTCGCACCCGGTTGTGCATCCAGCCCGTATGCCATAGCTCGCGCATGCCCGCGTCGATGAGCGGATAGCCGGTGCGGCCGCGTCGCCACGCGTCGAGCGCCTCGGGATCGTCGCGCCATGGCATGGCGTCGAATTGCCGTTTGAAGTTGACCTGGTGCAGCGGCGCGAAATGGTAGAGCAGGTAGTACGAAAATTCGCGCCAGCCCAGCTCGTCGAGAAACTTGTCCAGATCGGCGCCCGTGATGCGCGCCGCGTCCGGGTTGCCGTGACCCGCATGCGCCGCCGACAGCGCCGCGTACCATATCTGCCGCACCGAGAGATTGCCGAAGCGAAGATACGGAGACAGCCGGCTGGTCGAGCGCTGCGCCGGCATGTCGCGACCGCTCGCGTATCCGGCCAGCGTGTCCGCCAGAAAATCCTGCAGCCGGCCAAGACCCGCTTCTTCGCCGCATTGCCAGGTGGCGCGCAGTCCGCCGGCCCAGTCGGGCGAGGAAGGCTGGAGCGCCAGCGCGGACAGGTCTGCCGCGCGTGCCTTCGCGGCTTGCGGGACCGAAAAGAAGTCGATCCGCCCGGGTGCGGGCTTGGGCGGCTCGGGCGAATATTCGCGGCGCGCGGCGCGCCAGTACGCGCCGAACACCTGAAACGGCTTTCCCTCGCGCGTGGCGACTGTCCAGGGTTCGCGCAGCAGGTGCCCGTTGAAGGTCGGAACCGAGATCCCGCGCGCTTTCAATGCCGATTTGACGGCCGCGTCCGTCTCGCGCTGCGCCGTGGAATAGCGGCGATTCCAGCACACCGCGGCCGCGCCGGTCTTCACGGCGAATTCTTCGATCACCTGCCGTTCGGGTCCCCGCAGCAGCAGCAATCCGCCTCCCATCGCCGCCAGCGCCGCATCGAGCGCGCGCAGCGATTCGTGCAGCCACCAGCGCGCGGCGGCCCCCGGCGGACGGGTTGCTCGAGGCTCAGGGTCGTGGACATAGACGCACACCACCGGGTGGCCCGTGGCGACGGCGTGCTCGAGCGCGGGGTTGTCGGTAAGACGCTGATCGTCTCGAAACCACACGACGACAGGCGCGCACGAACGGCTCGAAGAGGATGGCATGGCGTGAAGGCGGAGTAGGTAATGCGCGACAGTTTATATAGCAATGCCGTTCGAATGGCTGCCGAGCCTAGACCATCTCCCAATCGTCCAGATCGAGCTTCGGCATCAGGTGCGCGTTGCCCGGGGCATTGCCGGTCTGGCACGCGATGCGGTTTTGCCCGTTCGCGTCGTCGCCCCCGTCGATCAAATAGCGCTCGCGCACCTGGTTCAGGTCTTCGGCCTTGTCGAGATCGTAGACCAGCCCCTGCTGCCCGCACACCAGGTAAAGGCCGCTGGTCGTATGGACCACGTTCATGGCGTGCGAAAAGCCGTATCCCTTGACGGGCAGGCTGATGCATCCGCGCTTGCCTTCGGGAATGGCCGCTTTCAAGTCGCGCAGGAAGCCGTCGCCCGCGCCCAATAGCTTGGCCTCGTATTGATTGGCCAGGGAAACGAACTGGCCTCTCTCGTGCTCCGCGACCTGGAACAGCCGCGACGTCGACGTCTTGCCGTCCACCGTCCATTTTCCGCCTTTGCTTGCGGGATCGAACTGCGACAGGGTCGCCTCGAGCGCCACCGAGCAATGGACGCAGTTTCTGTTGAGCACGAGCTCGGGTGTCTTGCCGCTGAAAAAATCGTGGATGATGGACACCAGGTTGCGGAAACTGAACCAGTTGCGGTCAGGATTGGTTTTTTCCGCGATCAGCGTGAGAAAGCTCCTGGGATTCGAATCCAGGTCCCGGATCGCGCACAGGCGCAGTTCATCCGTGAGGGTCGTGTCTTCCGCCTGGATTTTCACCCGCAAGGCGGCATGGCCCTGCGCGCCGTCCACCGACCCGTGGGCGCCCCCGACATCGACCCAGCCGTCTTCGAGATTCGAATCGATTTTTTCGAAATCGTCGAGATCGCTGTCCAGCTCGGAAAGCCTCGCATTGGAAAAGGTGCCCTGGAAGCTTTCCGGCGACTCCACGAGCGTAAAGTCATTGACCCCGAGATCATCGCCGCGCTGCGCCGACTCGGGCGCGAAAAGATCGACGACGGTCCACCCTTCCTCGATCGCCTCGCCGCGGCCGCTTCCTTGCGTGGGCCGGGTCGAGTCTTCCCGCTGCGGCTCGTCCTGCACGATCGGACGCTGGGGTATCGGTACGAGATCCATGGCGGGCCGCTCCTTTTTGCCGTTGCCTGTCGTTGCCTCCCGAATGGAGGAACCTCGATGTGGGTAACGCGCGAAGACGGAACGGTTCCCGGGGACGGACGGTGCCTGGGCCGAAAGAAAAGCCAGCCCTGCGGGGTGGCCTCATTCATGCAAAAACAAAAAAGCCCCGCTAGCAACTAGCGGGGCTTTTTTGGGATGATCAAACCGCGATTACACGCGCTTGACCTTCTCCAGCATCTTGAAAACGCCCTTGGGCGACTTCACGAAAAGACGCTTGAACGCCTTGCCAAGGCAACGGCGCTCCAGGGTATTGCGGCGCACGCGCTTACGTTCGGCCATGGCTGACTCCTGAAACTTGGGTTTGGGTTAATGCGTTTGGGTTAACGCTTCGGAACAAACCGCAGGCAAAACAGCCGCCAACGGCAAAATGGGCAATCTGGGATTCTAGCCCGAAATGGCCGCCATCGGCAAATGAGCGGCTGGGAAGATCCGGAGCGGGCCTGGGCACGGGCTAAATTTTGCCGGAAATCACGACCCGGTCCCGATCAAGCCGCGGATGGTCTTCTTCGAGAGTTTTCCCGTGGCGGTGTGCGGCAGCTCGTCCACGATCACGAGATCGTCCGGCACGCACCACTTCGAGGTCCGGCTCTCGTAATGCGCGCGCATGTCCTCCCGCGTGAGGGTGGCTCCGGCCTTCAACACCGCGACCAGCACCGGCCGCTCGCCCCAGCGCTCGTCGGCGCGGGCCACGATGGCCGCCTCCATGATGGCGGGGTGGGCCATGGCGATGTTCTCGAGCTCGATCGAGGAGATCCATTCGCCGCCGGACTTCACCATGTCCTTGGTGCGGTCGACGATCTTGACGAAGCCGTCCGCGTCCATCGTGACCACGTCGTCGGTATTGAACCAGCCGGGGAAGTCCGCGTGGGCGGAATACTGCGGCGCGTTGAAATAGCCTTGCGCCACCCAAGGCCCGCGCACGAGCATGGCGCCGAAGCTCTTGCCGTCGCGCGGCACTTCCTTGCCTTCGTGATCGACGATGCGAAACTCCATGCCGAACACGGGGCGCCCCTGCTTGCACAACAGCGCAAGCTGCTGATCCGGCGGCAGCGCCTGGTGCTTGCCCTTCAAGGTCGCCGTCAGGCCGACCGGGCTCGTCTCCGTCATGCCCCAGGCATGCAGCACGTCGACGCCCTGCTCGTGAAAGCGATTGAACATGGCGGGCGGCGCCGCCGAACCGCCGATGGCCACACGCTCGAGCGCCGAGAACTTGCACACATGCGCATCCATCCAATCGAGCAGCCCCAGCCACACGGTGGGCACCCCGGCGGTGAACGTCACGCCCTCGTTCTCGAACAAGGCGTGCAGGCTGGCGCCGTCCAGGTGCGGGCCCGGCAGCACCAGCTTGGCGCCCACCATCGGAACGCTGAACGGCAGGCCCCAGGCATTGACGTGGAACATGGGCACGATCGGGCAGACGACGGTCTTGGCGGAGAGGTCGAACACGTCGGGCAGTGCGATGGCCATGGCGTGCAGCACGCTGGACCGATGGCTGTAGAGCACGCCCTTGGGCTCGCCCGTGGTGCCGGACGTATAGCAAAGCCCCGAGGCCGTGTTCTCGTCGAGGACCGGCCAGTCGTAGGCATCCGGCTCGCCCGCGATCAGCGTTTCATAGCACAGCAGGCCGGGCAGCACGTCCGGCTTGGGCATGTGCGCCTCGTCGGTCATGACCACGACGGCCTTCAGGTTCTTCAGTTCCGCGGCCATGGCTTCCACCAGCGGCAGGAAGGTCAGGTCGAAGCACAGCACGCTGTCGCCGGCGTGCTTGACGATGTAGGCGATCTGTTCGCGGAACAGGCGGGGATTGATGGTGTGGCAGACCAGGCCGGAGCCGCCCACGCCGAAATAGAGCTCGAGGTGCCGGTAGCCGTTCCAGGCCAGCGTGCCGACCCGGTCGCCGGCTTTCAGGCCGAGCCGGGACAGGGCATTGGCGAGCTTGCGGCTGCGTGCGGCGAGCTCGGCGTAGGTGTAGCGGTGCAGCCCTCCCTCGACGGTCGCGGACACGATTTCGCCGTCGCCATGGCACGTTTCGGCGTGCCGCAGTATCGACGACAGCAGCAGCGGCATGTTCATCATCGTTGCGAGCATTGCTTGTCTCCTTCCCGGCTTTTTGCCGTTGTTCAAATTTTTTAAACCATCCTCCACGCCCAGGCACGATACCCGACCCGGCCCTTTATCTGGCATCCGTCACAAATCTGAGATACTGTTTATATATACAGATATCCGACCGCCGAACCGTACCCGTTACGATCTTCCCATGAGCTCCGAAATCCGCATCGTTGGCGCCCGCCAGAACAACCTCAAGAACCTCGACCTGACCATCGCCACCGGCGAACTGGTCGTCGTCACCGGCGTCTCCGGCTCGGGCAAGAGCTCGCTGGCCTTCGACACCCTCTACGCCGAGGGCCAGCGCCGCTACGTCGAGACCTTCTCGCCCTATGCGCGCCAGTTCCTCGACCGCATGGACAAGCCGCAGGTCGAGCGCATCGAGGGCATCCTGCCCGCCATTGCCATCGACCAGACCAATCCGGTGCGCAGTTCGCGCAGCACGGTCGGCACGATGACCGAGCTCAACGACCACCTCAAGCTGCTGTACGCGCGCGGGGCCGTCCTGTATTGCCGCGGCTGCGGCCGGCCGGTGCGGCGCGACACGCCCGACACCATTCGCGATTCGCTGGCCGATAGGGCGCAGGCCGCCAACGATCCGCGCCTGGTCGTCACCTTCCCGCTGGGCGTGCCGGCCAACTTCACCGAAGACGAGGTGCGCGGCTTTCTCGACCAGCAGGGCTATACGCGCGTGCATGCGGAAGAAGCGCCGCGCGCCGAGGCCGCGTCGCACGGCGGCAAGGCAGCAAAAAAAACCACGGCCAAGGGCAAGGGCAAGACGGCCGCCCCCGCCGTCGAAATGCAGCGCATCCTGCACGTGGTGCAGGACCGCTTCCGCTACTCGGGCGCCGAGCGCGAACGCGTCATGGAAGCCCTGGACACCGCGCTGCGCATGGGTGCGGGCCACCTGTCGGTCTACGCGCTGGACGACGAAGGCAACAACGCCGCCATCTGGAAATACAGCGACCGCCTCCATTGCGCCGACTGCGACATCGAATACAGCGATCCGCTACCCAGCAGCTTCTCCTTCAACTCGCCGCTGGGCGCCTGCGACGCCTGCCGCGGCTTCGGCCGCGTGATCGGCATCGACCTGGGCCTGGTCATCCCCGACGAGAACAAGACCCTCCTCGAGGGCGCCATCAAACCCTGGCAGACGCCTTCGTTCAAGGAATGCCAGGCCGAGCTCGAAAAATACGCGCCCAAGGCCGGCATTCCCCTGTCGGTGCCCTGGAAGGCGCTCAACGAAGAACAACGCGCCTGGGTCCTGGGCGGCACGCCCGACTGGAAGGGCGGCAACCAGGCCTGGAAGACGCAGTGGTACGGCGTGAACCGCTTCTTCGACTGGCTCGAGACCAAGGCCTACAAGATGCACGTGCGCGTGCTGCTGTCGAAGTACCGCAGCTACACGCCCTGCCCCGTGTGCAAGGGCGCGCGGCTCAAGCAGGACGCGCTGCTGTGGCGCCTGGGCAGCCAGGCCGATGCGGATGCGGTATTGCCGCCGGACGACGACAACGGCCGCTATCGCCGCTTCATGCCCGCCGGCGTGCAATGGACGCGCGAGCAGCTCGACGTCATGCCCGGCCTGTCGGTGCACGACATGATGCTGCTGCCCATCGAACGGGTGAAGCGCTTCTTCGACGATCTGCGCTTTCAAGGCGCGCTCGACGCGGCTTCCGACCTGCTGCTCACCGAAGCGCGCTCGCGGTTGAAATTCCTGTTCGACGTGGGCCTGGGCTATCTGACGCTGGACCGGCAAAGCCGCACCCTGTCGGGCGGCGAGGTCCAGCGCATCAACCTGACCACGGCGCTGGGCACCTCGCTCGTCAACACGCTGTTCGTGCTGGACGAGCCCTCCATCGGCCTGCATCCGCGCGACATGCACCGCGTGGTCGAAGTCATGCATCGCCTGCGCGACGCCGGCAACACGCTGGTGGTGGTCGAGCACGACCCGCAGGTCATGGTGGCGGCCGACCGCATCATCGACATCGGTCCCGGCCCGGGCGAGCGCGGCGGCAATATCGTGTTCGACGGCGGTCCCGAGCAGTTGCGCACCGCGCCCACGCTCACCGGCGACTACCTGGGCGGACGCAAGCACGTCGAGGCCCCGCGCCCCATGCAGGTCGCGGCCAACACGCCCCGCCTCATCCTGGAAGGCGCGCGCGCCCACAACCTGCGCAATGTTTCGGTCGAACTGCCGCTGGGCCGGCTGGTGTGCATCACCGGCGTGTCGGGCTCGGGCAAGTCGACGCTGGTGCAGGACGTGCTCTACCCGGCCCTGCTCAAGTATCAAGGCAAGCCCACTGAAGCCCCCGGCGAATACGACAAGCTGCTCGGTGCCGAGCAGCTGGCCGACGTGGTCATGGTCGACCAGACGCCCATCGGCAAGACGGCCCGCTCCAATCCGGCCAGCTATGTGGGCGCCTTCGAAGCCATCCGCAAACTCTATGCGCAGGCGCCGCTGGCGCGCGAGCGCGCCTACACGCCGGGCACCTTCAGCTTCAACAGCGGCGACGGCCGCTGCCCCACTTGCGGCGGCACGGGCTTCGAGCACGTCGAGATGCAGTTCCTGTCCGACGTCTATCTGCGCTGCCCCGACTGCGACGGCAAGCGCTTCCGCCCCGAAGTGCTGGAAGTGCGCGTCGAGCACCTGGGCCGCAGCGCGTCGATCGACCAGGTGCTGGACATGACGGTGAGCGAGGCGCTCGAATTCTTCAAGGGCTTGCGCGACGTGCAGACCGGCCTGGCGCCGCTGGCCGACGTGGGTCTGGAATACGTGCGCCTGGGTCAGCCCGTGCCCACGCTGTCCGGCGGCGAGGCGCAGCGCCTCAAGCTCGCCGGCCACCTGGCCGAGGCCGCGCGCAGCGGCATCTCCAGCGCCCAGGTCGCCAAGAAGGGCAGCCTGTTCCTCTTCGACGAACCCACCACCGGCCTGCACTTCGACGACGTGGCGCGCCTGATGCGCGCCTTCCGCAAGCTGCTCGCGGCGGGCCACACGCTGCTGGTGATCGAGCACAACCTGGACGTGATCCGCGCGGCCGACTGGCTCATCGACCTGGGCCCGGAAGGCGGCGACGCGGGCGGCGAAGTCGTGGGCGTGGGCACGCCGCAAGACCTCATGAGCAATGCGCGCTCGCATACGGGCCAGGCCTTGCGCGACTACGAAGGCTCGATCCTGCCGACCGAGGCCGTGGCGGCCACGGCACCTGTTCTCGCCGAGCCCACCGTCGCCTACGGCGACGAAACCGCCGGCGCCGGCACGCCGCTGCAATCGCTCATGCGCCGCAAGCGCAAGAGCAGCGCCCAGGCCATCGAGATCCTCAACGCCCGCGAGCACAACCTCAAGAACGTCAGCGTGGAAATCCCGCGCGACAAGTTCACGGTCATCACCGGCGTATCGGGCTCGGGCAAGTCCACCCTGGCTTTCGACATTCTCTTCAACGAGGGCCAGCGGCGCTATCTGGAATCGCTCAACGCCTATGCCCGCGCCATCGTGCAGCCGGCCGGCAAGCCCGACGTGGACGCCATCTTCGGCATCCCGCCCACGGTGGCCATCGAGCAGCGCACCAGCCGCGGCGGACGCAAGTCCACCGTGGCGACCATGACCGAGATCCATCACTTCCTGCGCCTGCTGTACGTGAAGCTGGGCACGCAGTACTGCCCCGACGACCACGTGCCGGTCGAGCCGCAGACGGCCGACCAGATCGTGGCGCGCCTGCTGCGCGACCATAAGGGCGTGCACATCGGCCTGCTCGCGCCGCTGGTCACCGCGCGCAAGGGCTATTACACCGACCTGGCCAAGTGGGCCGGGTCCAAGGGCCACACGCATCTGCGCGTCGACGGCGAGTTCATCCCCGTCTCGCCCTGGCCGCGCCTGGACCGCTACAAAGAGCACACCATCGAGCTGCCCGTGGCCGACGTGGTGGTGGATCCGGCCAACGAGGCCGAGCTGCGCGCCGCCGTCAAGAGCGCCCTGGAGAACGGCCAGGGCGTGATGTCGGCGGTGTGGCCGGTGGACAAGCTGCACCAGTCGCTGGCTTCCGATCTGCAGCAGACGCACTTCTCCACCAAGCGCGCCTGCCCCACCTGCGGCAAGAGCTTCCCCGAGCCCGATCCGCGCCTCTTCTCGTACAACTCCAAGCACGGCTGGTGCGGGTCCTGCTTCGGCACCGGCCTGCAGCTGCAAGGCTTCGACGAAGAGCAGACCGGCGAAGAAACCGCCTGGAACGCCTGGTACGAAGGCGAGGCCAAGACCTGCAACACCTGCCACGGCCTGCGCCTGAACCCCACCGCGCTGGCCGTGAAGTGGCGCGACCGATCCATCGCCGAACTGGCGGCCTTGCCCGTGAGCGACGCGCACACCTTCTTCACCGGCCTGGTGACGCGCGGCCGCGAAGGCGAAATCGCGCGCGACATCCTGGCCGAGATCCGCGGCCGCCTGACCTTCATGCAGGAAGTCGGCCTGGACTATCTGGCGCTGGACCGCGCCGCGCCCACGCTGTCCGGCGGCGAGGCGCAGCGCATCCGCCTGGCCGCGCAGCTGGGCTCCAATATGCAAGGCGTCTGCTACGTGCTGGACGAGCCCACCATCGGTCTGCATCCGCGCGACAACCGCATCCTGCTCGACGCCCTGGGCCGCCTGGAAGGCAACGGCAACACCCTGGTCGTGGTCGAGCACGACGACGACACCATACGCCGCGCCTCGCACCTCATCGACATCGGCCCCGGCGCCGGCGTGCGCGGCGGCCGCGTCGTGGCGCAGGGCTCGGTGCAAGACGTCATGGACGCGCCCGAATCGATCACCGGCCGCTATCTGGCCAGACCCTTGCAGCACCCGCTCAACGGCCGCCGCGCGGTCGAAAAAGACACGCCCATGATCCAGGTGCGCGGCGCGCGCCTGCACAATCTGCGCAGCGTGGATGCCGGCATCCCCGTGGGCCGCCTCACCGTGGTCACCGGCGTATCGGGTTCGGGCAAGTCGACCCTGGCGCGCGAAGTCCTGCTCGACAACCTCACCCACGCCGTTTCGCAAAGAAATGGGGCTCCCAGGCCCTCCGAGGGAGAGCGCCCGCCCAGGGGCGGCCCGGCAGCGGGCAAGGCGCCGGCCTGGAGCGGCTGCGAAGCCATCGAAGGCTGGGAACAGCTCGACCGCGTGCTCGAAGTCGACCAGACTCCCATCGGCAAGACGCCGCGCTCCTGCCCCGCCACCTACGTCGGTTTCTGGGACGACGTGCGCAAGCTCTATGCCGACGCGCGCGAAGCCCGCATGCGCGGCTGGACCGCGGCGCGCTTCTCCTTCAACACCGGCGAAGGCCGCTGCCCCGTGTGCGAAGGCCAGGGCATGCGCACCATCGAGATGAGCTTCCTGCCCGACGTGAAGGTGCCCTGCGACGGCTGCAACGGCGCGCGCTTCAACAGCGACACGCTCGGCGTGCAATTGCGCGAGAAGAGCGCGGGCGACGTGCTCGGCATGGAAGTGGACGACGCAATCGAGTATTTCTCGGCGCATTCCAGGATCCTGCGGCCCCTGCAGCTGATGCAGGACGTGGGGCTGGGCTATCTCACGCTGGGCCAGCCCTCGCCTACCCTGTCGGGCGGCGAGGCGCAGCGCATCAAGCTCGTCACCGAACTCGCCAAGGCCCGCATGACCGAAGGCGTTATCAAGACCGGCCGCGCCTCGCGCACGCCGCACACGCTCTACGTGCTGGACGAACCCACCGTGGGCCTGTCGATGGCCGACGTGGAAAAACTCATCCACGTGCTGCACCGGCTGGTGGACGCCGGCAACACGGTCGTCGTCATCGAGCATAATCTGGACGTCATCGCCGAAGCCGACTGGCTCATCGACATGGGCCCCGAAGGCGGCGACGGCGGCGGCCGCCTGGTGGCGCAGGGCGCGCCGGAAATCGTGATGAAGGCCAAGAACTCGCACACGGGCCAGATACTGCGCGAGTTCCTGGCGGGACAGCGTTGAGGAAACCCATCGCATGCGCGGCAGTCAGTTCACCCTCTTGCACGGCCGGATGCGCGGCGTCGAAGCGGTCGAGGCCGACACGGCGTTCGCCTTCGGCCGGCATACGCACGAGCAGTTCGGCGTAGGCCTGATCCATCGCGGCGCGCAGAAGTCGGCCAGCGGCCGCGGGCCGGTCGAAGCGGGCCCGGGCGACCTCATCACCGTCAATCCCGGCGAAGTGCACGACGGCGCCCCCATCGGCGACCAGGGCCGCGGCTGGCGCATGCTCTATCTGGACCCGTCCATCATCGCCTCGGCCATGGCGGACATCTCCGAAGGCCGCATCAGCGACGCCATCGAGTTCGGCCATCCCACGATCCGCGACGCGCGCCTGGCGGCCCTGTTCCAGCGCCTGTTCCGGGTCATGACGCAGGCCCCCTCGCCCGCCCGGCCCGATCTGGCGCTGGACGAATCGCTGCTGCGGGTGCTGGGCGAGCTGCTTCAGCCCAGCCCCGGCCGGCAAGCCTCGGCGCCCGGCGGCATCGCAAAGGCCCTGGCCCTGATCGACGACTGCCCGGCCCAGGCCCTGTCGCTGTCCGACCTGGCGCGCGGCGCGGGCCTCAGCCGCTACCAGTTCCTGCGCGGCTTCGCCCGCGCCACGGGCCTGACCCCGCATGCCTACATCATGCAGCGCCGCCTGCATCGCGCGCGCGGGCTCATCGCCAAGGGGTCCGCGCTGTCCGACGCCGCTCTGGATAGCGGCTTCGCCGACCAAAGCCACATGACGCGGCTTTTCGTGCGCAGCTTCGGCATGGCGCCCGGCGCCTACGCCAGGGCCGCGGCCTGAGCCGCCAAACCTGCAATTTCGTTCAAGACGCGGCCGCGGCCGGGCGGGATGATGCAAGCTCCCTTCCTGGAGCCGCCCCGCCATGAGCCTTCAATTCCTGGTCACCTCCCTGATCGTCGTCGTCGCGCCGGGCGCGGGCGTCCTCATCACGCTGGCGGCGGGCCTGGCGCANGGCCGGCGCGCCTCCCTCGTCGCGGCGTTCGGCTGCACCCTGGGCATCCTGCCCCACATGCTGGCTGCGGTCACCGGGCTGGCCGCGCTGCTGCACGCCAGCAGCATCGCCTTCCAGGCGCTCAAATACGCCGGCGCCGCCTACCTGCTGTACATGGCATGGATGGCGTTGAAGGACCATGGCGCGCTGCACGTGCATGCCGACGCCGCGCCCCGCTCGGCATGGGAGATCATCCGCCACGCCGCGCTGGTGAACGCGTTCAACCCCAAGCTTTCGATCTTCTTCCTGGCTTTCTTGCCGCAGTTCATCGGCGCGGATGTCGCCGACCCCACGCTCGTGATGCTCGAGCAGTCCGCCGTCTTCATGGCCATGACTTTCGGCGTATTCGCGGTCTACGGCGTGTGCGCCGCGACTTTCCGCGACCGGGTGCTGTCGCGGCCCACCGTCTTGAAGTGGATGCGCGGCGGTTTCGCCGCGGTCTTCCTGGGCCTGGGCCTCAAGCTCGCCATCCAGCGATGACTTGAAAGAGGCCGTTCAAGCGCAGATTCGATGTTGTGAAGCGGCCGATCCGATCGGGCCGGCCGCTGCGCAAGCCCGCGTTAATCGGGTTGCATCTTGGCGGCCTTGACCACCTTGCCCAGACGGGTGCGCTCGTCCTGCGTGAACTTGGCGAACACGGGACGGGTCATCGTGCCCGGCGTGACGCTATAGGCCTTGAGCGCGTCCAGGATCGTCGGGGACTGCGATGCCTTGCGCGCCGCGGCGTTCATCTTGTCCATGATGTCGGCCGGGGTGCCGGTGCGCGCGTAGAGGCCTTCCCAGTGACCGATGCGGATATTGGGAAAGCCCAGTTCCGCCGTGGTCTTGATGTCGGGCGCGGAATCCAGGTGATCCCAGGTCGTGGCCAGGGCCTTGAGCTTGCCCGCCTTGACCAGCGGCAGCGTGACCATGCTGGCTTCGGAAGTCATGTCGGTCTGGCCGCCCACCACGGCCGCCACGTTCTCGGCGCCGCTCTTGTAGGGGATCGTCTCCATCTTCATGCCGGTTTCCAGCTTGACCATGGCGCCGACGAAGTCGGGCGTGCTGCCCATGCCTGCCGTCGAGAAGTTGATCGTGCGGCCCGATTTCTTGGCGTTTTCGACGACTTCCTTGAGGTTGTTGGCCGGGTTGGACGGATTGGTGACGATGATCGACGGCACGATGCCCAGCATGGCGACCGGCTCGATCTCGTCGTCTTTATAGGGCTGGTCGTTGCGGATCAGGGAGTTGGTGACCGTGCCGTTGGAGGCCGCCAGGTAGGTATAGCCGTCCGGCTTGGAGCGGGCCACGTAGGCCGCGCCCACGATGCCGCCGGCGCCCGGCCGGTTCTCGACGATGACGTTGGTCTTGAGCTCCTGCCCGATTTCCTTGGCGTACAGGCGCGCGATCAGGTCGTTGGCGCCGCCCGGGGCGAACGGCACCACGATGGTGATCGGCTTGGCGGTAGGCCAGTCGGCGGCCTGGGCGTTGAACGAGCACGCCGTGGCGGCGGCCAGCGCGAGTGCGAGCACATGTCTTCTTTGCATGGATGAGTCTCCTGGTCGATTGAACCGAGCCGCGAATAATTGGGCAGCGGCTGCCGTAGTGTACGGCCCCAAGCTGGCTGGGTCCTGTCGTCTTAATCGGCGAACTCCGCGACGACGCGCTGCCGCAGCCACTGGTTGGCCGCCTCGCGGTGGCTGCGGGCATGCCAGAACACATTGATGACCGACTCCGGGATCTTCACCGGGCAGGCCGCGGTCGCCAGCCCATAGGGCTCGCAGACCAGGTCGGCAAAGCGCCGCGGCACGACGGCGATCATGCTGGTGGCCTGCAGCAGCGGGGCCAGCGCCATGAAGTGCGGCGCGGTGATCTTGACGCGGCGGCGCAGGCCCTGGCGGTTGATGATCTCGTCGACGATGCCGTGCCCCGTGCCCACCGAGACCACGGCCGCATGATCGGCCGCCTGGAACTGCTTGAGCGACACGCCCGTGCGGGCCAGGGGATGGTCGCGGCGAAACAGGCAGACGTAAGGCTGGCGAAACAGCCGGCGCTGGAAAAAGCCGCTCTTGAGCTCGGGCAGGAAGCCCAGCGCCAGGTCCATGCGGCCGCGCTCCATTTCCGCCTTCACGTCCAGGCTGCCCATCAGCTCGGCGCGCACCGTCACGCCGGGCGCGTCGCCGCCGAGCAGGCGCATCAGCCGCGGCAGGAAGTACAGCTGGCCCACGTCGTTCACGCCCACGACGAAATTGCGCTCGCTGCGCCGCGGGTCGAAGGCGGCATGGGCATTGAGGGTGGCGTGCAGGGCGGCGAGCGCTTCGGAGATAGGCTGGGCCAGCGACTGCGCGTAGGGCGTGGGCACCATGCCGCCCGAAGTGCGCAGGAACAATTCGTCGCCCAGCAGCCCGCGCAGCCGCCGCAAGGCATTGCTCACGCCGGGCTGGGAAATCCCCAGGTTCTGCGCCGCCAGCGATACCCGGCCGTGCCGGTGCAGGGCGTCGAAGACGACCAGCAGATTCAAATCAAGGTCCTGGAGGTTCATGTCTTCTCCTCAGCAATATTCACATTGGTGATATTTCTTATTTATTGAATTCTATTTATTTAATTTATCTCCTGCCCCATGATTCCGCCATCGCCCTTGCCCACGCAGGCAGGCGGCCCGGCCCCGAAAGCCGGAATATCTATCCACGACGAGATGGAGACAAGCATGTCCGACACGATCCTGCCCGTGTGGCCGGAAAGCGGCACGAACCGCATCCCCTTCGCCGCCTACACCGGCGCGGCGCTGCATCAGCGCGAACTCGAACGCATCTTCTACGGCGCCCACTGGTGCTACGTGGGCCTGACGGCCGAGATCCCCAACTCGGGCGACTTCAAGCGCACGGTGGTGGGCGAGCGCTCGGTCGTCATGACGCGCGACAGCGACGGCGGGATCAACGTCGTCGAAAACGTCTGCGCGCACCGC
>Ga0055529_1000899_pt1 | contig 16580 bp, 15 predicted proteins | sample AraplaCol_mCL_r2_FD_55007 | JGI IMG/M metagenome (GOLD analysis project Ga0055529, IMG submission 55007) | Arabidopsis root microbial communities from North Carolina, USA - plate scrape CL_Col_mCL_r2 | ecosystem: Host-associated > Plants > Roots > Endosphere | place: USA: North Carolina...
GGTGACGACGCGCAGTTTGGTCATCACCTACTCCCAGCTTTACTTGACCTCGGTATTGCGCAGGCGGATGTGCAGTTCGCGCAGCTGCTTCTCGTCGACCTCGGACGGGGCCTGGGTCAGCAGGCACTGCGCGCGCTGGGTCTTGGGGAAGGCGATCACGTCGCGAATCGATTCGGCGCCGGTCATCATGGTGACGATGCGGTCCAGGCCGAAGGCCAGGCCGCCGTGCGGCGGCGCGCCGTACTGCAGCGCATCCAGCAGGAAGCCGAACTTCTGGCGGGCTTCCTCGGCGCCGATCTTGAGCGCACGGAAGACCTTGCTCTGCACTTCTTCGCGGTGGATACGCACCGAGCCGCCGCCGATTTCCCAACCGTTGAGCACCATGTCGTAGGCCTTGGCGAAGGCCTTGCCAGGATCGGTTTCGAGGTAGTCCTCGTGGCCGTCCTTGGGGCTGGTGAAGGGGTGGTGGGCGGCGGTGTAGCGGCCCTCTTCCTCGTCGTATTCGAACATGGGGAAGTCGACGACCCACAGCGGCTTCCAGCTGGCGGTGAAGAGGCCCGTCTTCTTGCCGAATTCGCTGTGGCCGATCTTCACGCGCAGCGCGCCGATGGCGTCGTTGACCACCTTGGCGCTGTCGGCGCCGAAGAAAATGATGTCGCCGTCCTTGGCGCCGGTGCGCTTGAGCAGTTCGGCGATGGCGGCGTCATGCAGGTTCTTGACGATGGGCGACTGCAGGCCATCGCGGCCTTTGGCCTGTTCGTTGACCTTGATGTAGGCCAGGCCCTTGGCGCCGTAGATGCCGACGAACTGGGTGTAGGAGTCGATCTCGCTGCGCGGCATTTCGCCGCCGCCGGGCACGCACAGGGCCACCACGCGGCCGCCGGCCATGTTGGCCGCCGACGCGAAGACCTTGAAGTCCACGTCGCGCATCACGTCGGTGACGTCGGTGAACTCGAGCTGCACGCGCAGATCGGGCTTGTCAGAACCGTAGCGCTTCATGGCTTCGGTCCAGGTCATCTGCGGGAAGGCGGGCAGATCCACGTCCTGCACCATCTTGAAGACGTGGCGGATCATGCCTTCGAAGATGTCGCGGATCTCGACTTCGTTCAGGAACGAGGTTTCGCAGTCGATCTGCGTGAATTCGGGCTGGCGGTCGGCGCGCAGGTCTTCGTCGCGGAAGCACTTGGTGATCTGGTAGTAGCGGTCGAAACCGGCGACCATCAGCAGCTGCTTGAAGAGCTGCGGCGACTGCGGCAGCGCGAAGAAGTGGCCCGCGTTCACGCGCGAGGGCACGAGGTAGTCGCGCGCGCCTTCGGGCGTGCTCTTGGTGAGCATGGGGGTCTCGATGTCGATGAAGCCCAGGCTGTCCAGGTATTTGCGCACTTCGATGGACACGCGGTAGCGCAGCATCAGGTTGCGCTGCATGGGCATGCGGCGCAGGTCCAGCACGCGGTGCGTCAGGCGCGTGGTTTCCGACAGGTTGTCGTCGTCCAGCTGGAAAGGCGGCGTGACCGAGGCGTTGAGCACTTCGACTTCGCGGCAGAGGATCTCGACTTCGCCCGAAGCCATCTCGGGGTTGGTCGTGCCTTCGGGGCGGTTGCGCACCAGGCCGNNGATGCGGATGCAGAACTCGTTGCGCAGGCTTTCGGCGATCTTGAAGGCCTCGGCGTTGTCGGGATCGAACACGATCTGGGCCATGCCGGCGCGGTCGCGCAGGTCGATGAAGATGACGCCGCCATGGTCGCGGCGCCGATTCACCCAGCCGTACAGGGTGACAGTCTGGCCGAGATGATCGCGGCAAACTTGACCGGTGTAGCAGGTGCGGCTCATGGAAAAGACTCCGTATTGGGTATAGATGTGAAGATTGTTCAGCGTGCGCCCGGACTCGCGTCGGACGCCTCGGGCGGGATCGGGTGCGCGGTCGGCGCGGGAGGCGCCACGACACCCATCGAAACGATGTACTTGAGCGCGGCGTCGACCGTCATGCGCAGCTCGATGACTTCTTCGCGCGGCACGATGAGGAAAAAGCCCGACGTGGGGTTGGGCGTGGTGGGCACGTACACGCTCATGTGCTCGCCCTGCAGGTGGCCGGCCACCTCGCCCCCGGGCTCGCCCGTGAGAAAGGCGATCGTCCAGCAACCCTTGCGCGGGTATTCGATCAGCACCGCCTGGCGGAAGGCCCGGCCGTTGGGCGCCAGCACGGTGTCGCTGACCTGCTTGACCGAGCTGTAGATGGAACGCACCAGCGGGATCTGGTTGAGAAGGCGCTCCCACAGGATGAACAGGCGGCGGCCCAGGAAGTTGGCCGTGAACACGCCGGTGACGAGGATCACCGCGATCACCAGCACGAAGCCGAAGCCCGGAATCTGCCGGTGGAACAGCGCCTGGGACGACAGGAAGTCGGGCACGAAGCCGCCAAGCGTATTCACGATCAGGCCGATCACCCAGATGGTGATCACCAGCGGAATCCAGACCAGCAGGCCGGTAATGAAGAATTTTTTGAGCACGGGGCCCAGCCTTGTCAGGTGGACGATGAAGTGGGCGCTGCCGGGGGCGGGGCAGCGGCGGGCGCGGCGGCGCTGTCGCCGGACGGCTTGGCCGGCTCGGGCGATGCGGTCGAATCGGACGACGAAGCCGGCTTGGCCGAGGCCGCGGCGCCGTTGTTCGAGCCGTTGCTGCGGAAATCGGTAACGTACCAGCCCGAACCCTTGAGCTGGAAGCCCGCCGCCGTGACCTGCTTGGTATAGGCGGCCTGGCCGCAGTTGGGACAGACTGTCAGCGGCGCATCGGAGATTTTCTGCAGCACATCGGCGGCATGGCCGCAGGCGCTGCACTTGTAGGCGTAGATAGGCATATCGAGCCATGCGCCCGCAAACCGGGGCGCCGGGAAAAATGAGGAGAACAGGAGATTTTAGCCGAACCGCAGGAAATGCCGGCCCAGGCGACCAAGGAGCGGCCTGGGCCGGACCCGATGCAGTTAATCTAGCTCGTTCCCGCAGGATCACACCAGGAGGATGGAAATGGCGAAAGGTTATTGGGTTGTCTCGTACCGCAAGATCAAAGACCAGCAAAAAGTGGACGCCTACGCGAAGATCGCGGGCGCGGCCGTGCTGGCCGGGGGCGGGCGATTCGTCGCCCGGGGCATGCCGGTAAAAGTCTGCGAGCAGGGCNTGCCCGAGCGCACGACCGTCGTCGAATTCGACAGCGTGGAANAAGCCATCGCCTGCCGCGAAAGCGCNGGGTACCAGCAGGCGCTCGAGGCGCTCGGCGACGCCGTGGAGCGGGATTTCCGCATCATGCAAGGCGCCGAGTGAGGTAGACGCACNNGCAGGCGCTCGAGGCGCTCGGCGACGCCGTGGAGCGGGATTTCCGCATCATGCAAGGCGCCGAGTGAGGTAGACGCACTGGGGCCCGCTGACGCCAAAGGCCCTAGAGCAGCAGAAACGCCGCGGCCGCGACCAGGGTGGGNGCCAGCGCCGCCAGGAGCAGCTTGCCGGACGAGATCGACTCGTCGGGAAAGTATCCCTTGAGCAAGGCGAAGCCGGCCGGATTGGGTGCGTTGGCGATGACCGTCAGGCCGCCCCCGGTGACGGCCCCGGCCACCAGCATGGCGCGCCAGGCTTCGCTGGTGCCGTGAACCAGCGATCCCAGGTAGGTGAGCGCCGCGTTGTCGGTAAGCGCGGTCAGCGCCGCCGTACCCCAGTACAGCACCTGCGGCGACAAGCCGCCCAGCAGGTCCTGCAGCCACCATTGCTGCAAGCCGCCCAGCACGACCAGGCCCGCCAGGAAAAAGCCGACCAGCAGGCCTTCCTTGATCAGCAGACGGCCCTGGTAGCGCCTGTAGGCGCTGCAAAAGCCGATGAAGAGCATGAGCAGGCCCAGAAATACCGGAGGATGGTGCGCGCCCAGGACCACACCGGCCANAAAGGCCAGGTGCACGGCCATGATCCAGGCCGGCACCGGGGGACGGCCGGTATTGCCGCCTCCCGCGTCCGGATCGTCCGCGTCCTGCCGGGCCGGACGAGTCGCGGCCGCCGCGGCGACCACGTCGAGGCGGCACACCCAGGTCAGGACAACGGCGTTGAACAGGACGGCCACCGCGGCCCGGTCGCCGAAATGCAGGAACATGTAGAGCGTATCCCAGCCGAAGGCAGTGGCCACCATGAGCACCGGCGGCGCGGCATAGGCGGTAAGGACGCCGCCGATCGAGATATTGACGAACAGCACGCCCAGCGTCAGATACTTGAAGCGCGCATTGCCGGGCGCGCGAAAATACGCGTCGCGCAGCAGGATGGCGGCCAGCGTCATGGCCGCCGGCTCGGTGATGAACGAGCCGGCCAGCGGCACCAGCGCCATGACCAGGAAGAACATGCCCAGCTCGCGGCGCACCGGCAGCAGCCGCACCGCGCCTTGCAGCAGCAAACGCGCCAACTCCAGCACGGGTCGGCTGGCGGCCACCACCATGATGGCGAAGACGAACAGCGGCTCGGTGAAGTTGCTGCCGTCCAGATACTTCACGGCCGTGGGCACGTCGGCCAGCGCGGCCATGGCGACCAGCAGCACGAAGGCCCAGGCGCCGAATACGACTTCGACTTCGGCCAGCAGGTGCCACGTTCCGGCGTGCGGGCCGCCGCGATGCGCCAGCCGCGCGAAGATCGATACGGAAAATGTGTGCAGCACGGCCAGCGCGAAGCACAGCGTGGCGGTGATTTCGATGGCGGCGGACATGCGCTTTAGTTTAGCTTTGCCGGCGCGCGGCCAGCAGCAGGCGCGCGCCCTTCTCCGCGATCATCAAGGTGGGCGAGTTGGTATTGCCCGAGGTGATGGTGGGCATGATGGAGGCGTCGATCACGCGCAGGCCCTCGACGCCGCGCACGCGCAATTGATCGTCGACCACGGCCAGCGGATCGCTGCCCATTTTGCAGGTGCCCACAGGGTGGAAGATGGTGGTGCCGATCTCGCGCGCGGCGTTGACGAGATCTTCCTGGGTTTGCAGGGAAGCGCCCGGCTTGAATTCTTCGGGATGGTATTGCGCCAGCGCGGGCTGGGACACGATGCGGCGCGTCAGGCGCACGCTGTCGGCCGCCACCTTGCAGTCTTCGTCTGTGGACAGATAGTTGCACAGGATCTCCGGCGCGGTGCGCGCGTCCGGGGAGGTGATGCGCACATTGCCGCGGCTGGACGGCCGCAGATTGCAGACCGACGCGGTGAAGGCCGGGAATTCGTGCAGGGAATCGCCGAACTTGTCCAGGGACAGGGGCTGCACGTGATATTGGACGTTGGCGCGCGCGTACTCGGGGCTGCTGCGCGCGAAGGCGCCCAGCTGCGACGGCGCCATGGTCAGCGGGCCGCGCTTGAAGAGCGCGTATTGCAGCCCCATCATGGCCTTGCCCCACAGCGAGTTGGCCATGGTGTTGAGCGTGCGGGCATTGCCGCCGACCTTGTAGATCAGCCGCAGCTGCAGGTGGTCCTGCAGATTGCCGCCCACGCCGGGCAGATCGTGCAGCACCGGCACGCCCAGCGATTGCAGCAGCGCCTGCGGCCCGATGCCGGACACTTGCAGCAATTGCGTCGAACCGACGGAACCCGCCGCCAGCACCACTTCGCACGAGGCGCGGGCTTCGCGCTCGACGCCGTCCGCCAGGCGATAGCGCACGCCCCGCGCGCGCTTGCCTTCGAAGGTCAGGCCGGCCGCTTGCGCGCCGGTGATCACGTGCAGATTGGGCCGCTGCCGCACCGGATGCAGAAAGGCCTTGGCCGCGCTCCAGCGCACGCCATGGCGCTGATTCACTTCGAAGTAGTTGCAGCCCTCGTTGTCGCCGCGGTTGAAGTCTTCTATTTTCGGCAGCCCGGCCTGCGCCGCAGCGTCGCGGAAAGCATCGAGCAAGGTCCAGGACAGGCGCTGGCGCTCGACGCGCCATTCGCCGCCGGCGCCGTGAAAGGCGCTGCTTCCGGCATGATGGTCTTCGACGGACTTGAAGAGAGGCAGCACGTCGTCCCAGCTCCAGCCGCTGTTGCCCTGCGCCGCCCAGCCGTCGTAGTCGGCCTTCTGGCCGCGCATGTAGATCATGCCGTTGATCGACGAGCTGCCGCCCAGGACGCGCCCGCGCGGATAGCCCAGGCTGCGGCCNGCGATGCCGGGGTCGGCCTGCGTGCGGTAGCACCAGTCGGTGCGCGGGTTGCCGATGCAGTANAGGTAGCCGACGGGAATGTGCAGCCAGCGCCAGTCGTCCGGGCCGCCGGCTTCCAGCAGCAGCACCTTGACGGCCGGGTCGGCCGACAGCCGGTTGGCCAGCAGGCAGCCGGCGGTGCCGGCGCCGACGATCACGTAGTCATAGTGAGGCGCGGAAGTGCTTGGGGCCGTCATGCTCTTGTCTCCTGTTATGGCTTAAATGTAACCGTACTGGCGCAATTCGTGCCGGGTGATCGGTACGGCGCATGGCGCTCCAGGGGCTATATGTGACAATAGAACCGATCCGGCCGATGCGTTTTTCGCCGTTATTTCAGCTCTTTCTGGTCAAAACTTCCATGGACAAACCTTACGAACCCGAGTGCGTTTTCTCGGAACGCGCCAATCAGCTCACCAGCTCCGCCATACGCGAAATCCTCAAGGTCACCGAACGGCCCGAGGTCATTTCCTTTGCAGGCGGTCTGCCGGCCCCCGCGGGCTTCCCGGTGGAAAAGATGCGCGAGACGTTCGACAAGGTATTGGCCGACAGCGGCAAGGTTGCCCTGCAGTACGGCCCCACCGAAGGCTACAAGCCGCTGCGCGAATGGGTGGCGCAAGACCTGAACAAGGCCGGCGCGAACCTCACGATCGACAACATCCTGATCGTGTCCGGTTCGCAGCAGGCGCTCGACCTGCTGGGCAAGATCCTGATCGACAAGGGCAGCAAGGTGCTGGTCGAAGACCCGACCTACCTGGGCGCCCTGCAGTCGTTCAGCCAGTACCAGCCCGCCTACGCCACGGTGGCCACCGACGAGGGCGGCCTGATCCCCGAGACCATCACGCCCGAACTGGCCGNCGGCGCGCGCTTNCTGTACGCCCTGCCCAATTTCCAGAACCCTACCGGCCGCACGCTCGACCGCGCGCGCCGCGAGGCGCTGGTGCAAAAGGCCGCCAGCCTGAAGTTCCCCATCATCGAAGACGACCCCTACGGCGAGCTGCGCTATGCCGGTGAGCCCCAGCCGAGCCTCCTGGCGCTGGGCGCCGAAGTCGGCGCCAACGTCATCCGCCTGGGCACGTTCTCCAAGGTGCTGGCCCCCGGCCTGCGCCTGGGCTTCATCGCCGCGCACGCCAAGATCATCCACAAGCTGGTGCAGGCCAAGCAGGCCACCGATCTGCACACGCCCACGCTGACGCAGATGGCGGTGTACGAGGCGGTCAAGGACGGCTTCCTGGCCGAGCATCTGCCGAACGTGCGCGAGATCTATCGCCGGCAAGGCAGTTGCATGCTGGAAGCGCTCGAGCGCGAGTTCCCGGCCGGCGTCACGTGGACCAAGCCCGAGGGCGGGATGTTCCTGTGGGTGACGGTGCCCGAGCACATCGATACCCAGAAGCTGCTGGCCGAGGCGGTGGAGCAGAACGTGGCCTTCGTGCCGGGCGGGCCGTTCTTTGCCGGCAAGCCGCAGCACAACACCATGCGTTTGAGCTTCGCGACGGTGCCGGAAGAAAAGATCCGCGCTGGCATCGCGATCTTGGGGAAGTTGCTCAAGCAGAAGGTTTGACGTTGTAACGTCATGACTTCTACGAGTTCTTCCGCGCCCGATCTCAACGACATCGTTTTCAACGATTGGGTCGAGCACTGGCTGCCGCGGTCGTGGCGGCCTTATGCGCGTCTGTGCCGGCTGGATCGGCCGATCGGCACGTGGCTGACGCTGCTGCCTTGCATTGCGGCGCTGGTGCAGTCGGCGGGCGGCTTTCCTTCGCTCAAGCGGCTGATCGTGTTTTCGCTGGGCGCGCTGTTGATGCGCGGCATCGGCTGCACCGTCAACGACATGTGGGACCGCGACATCGACAAGCACGTCGAGCGCACGCGTTTCCGGCCGTTGACCAGCGGGCAGCTCGGCATGCGGCAGGCGGTGGCTTTTCTCATCGGGCAACTGGCGGTCTGCGCCTGCCTGCTGTTCTTCATCAACGGCTTCAGCCGCTGGCTGGCGCTGGCGGTGCTGCCGTTCGTCTTCATCTACCCCTTCTGCAAGCGCGTGACGTACTGGCCGCAAGTCGTGCTGGGCATCTGCTTCAACTGGGGCATGCTGATGGCGTGGTCGGACACGCGCGGCGTGCTGCCCTTGGCGGGCGTGGCGATGTGGCTGGGCACGGTGCTGTGGCAAGTTGGCTATGACAGCATCTATGCCTATGTGGACGTGCGCGACGACCGCCGCCTGAATCTGCATTCCACGGCCATGCGTTTCGCCGACCGGGGCAAAGAGTGGATAAGCGGTTTCTACGTTGCCACGCTGCTGCTGTGGGTTTGGGCGGGGCACAGCCTCGGCGCAGGCTGGTTCTATTACGCGGGCATGGCCGCGCTGGCCGCGCATTTCGGCTGGCAGCTCGTGGTGTTCGATCTGCAGCGGCCCGACCGCAACTTCATGCTGTTCCGCTCCAATCTCTGGGTTGGCGTNATCCTGATCGCCGCGGCCCTGGGCGGCGCGCTGCTGTAGGTTGAACAGCAGGCCGCGCATACCGACATGGATAAAACGACCGTCGACACCTATAGCGCATCGGCCGGGCAGTACGCCGACGAACGGCTCGAGCAACCCGCGCCGGACGATATGTATGAAAGGCTGCGGCGCTTCTTCAAGCTGGGCGGCATGACGGCCGACATCGGCTGCGGGGCGGGCCGCGATACGGCCTGGCTGTACGCCAACGGTTATCCGGCCGTGGGCTACGACGCGTCCGAGGGTTTGCTGGAGCGCGCGCGGCTGGCCTTTCCGCAGGGCGTGTTCAGGACGGCCTCGCTACCCGAGCTGCGCGAAATCGAAGACGGCACGTTCGACAACGTGCTGTGCGAAACGGTGATCATGCATCTGCCGGTTGCGCAGATCGCGTCGGCCTGCTGGCACCTGGTCGCCCTCTTGAAACCGGGCGGCATGCTCTACCTGAGCTGGCGCGTGACCGAAGGCGCGGATCTGCGGGACAAGGCCGGCCGGCTATATTCCGCGTTCGACGCGTCGCTCGTCCTCGGCAATCTGCCGGGCACCCGCATCGTGTTCAGCGAAGACGCGGTCAACCAGTCTTCCGGCAAGCGCGTCTATCGCGTCGTGGCGCAGCGGGTTTGAACTGCCGCGCATAGCGGCAGATCTGTCCGCCTTCGCCTTCAAAATCCTGACGCAAGTCGCTAAGCAGCTGGAAACGCCACAAAAAGGGATCATCACCTGGCAGCCGGAACCTGATCCGCGCCATGATGGATTGCGCTGCGTCATGGAGAGATACGTAGCGGGAGTCCAGGTCGGCGTCGTGTGGCGCGCTGGGAAAAATCCGGCAATGTCCCACCGTGGGCCGACAAACTGATACGGCTGCTTTATCTGGCCCGCGCTGAAAGAGAACTGCCGATCGCATCGGCTGTCGAACGCATCAACACGATCGAGCGCGCGCAGAAGCAGCGCATCGTCCTGCGCTCGGCAAAATCGGGATGGGCCGCGAAATTGCAACCCGAACCGGCGTGACCCGTTCTTAAGCCCACCCCTCAAGCCGCCGCGTCGCCCGCACCAGGCGCTGTTCTTCCTGCTCGATCTCGCTCAGGCTCTTGCGCACGCTGTCCACGTGCGCGGTCGCGGCGCGGTGCGCCTGCTCGGGCTGGCGGTTGACGACGGCATGGAACAGGTCGGCGTGCTGCTTGTCGATCTCGCGCTTGTGCGGCTCGCGGTGATAGAGATTGTTGACGCAGGCGAACACCGAGCCCAGCATCAGGTCGTTGAGCGCCTGCAGCGTGTGCACCAGCACCGGGTTGTGCGAAGCCTCGCAGATCGACAGGTGGAAGGCATGGTCCAGGTGCGCGTGCTTGGCCGTGCCCGTTTCCTGCCCGTGTTCGGCCAGCATGGCTTCATAGCGGCGCCGGATCATGATGAAGTCGACGTCGGTGCCGCGCAGGGCGGCCAGGCGGGCCGATTCGCCTTCGAGCAGGGCGCGCACTTCGAGCAGGTCGTACAGCGTGCGAGGCTGCGACTGGAACAGATGCACCAGCGGCTCGGCATCGACCTGCGCGATCTGCGACACGTAAGAGCCGCGGCCCTGCTCGGTATGAATGATGCCGCGGGCGCGCAGCAGGCGCAGGCCTTCGCGCAGCGCGGTGCGCGACACGCCGAGCTTTTCGGTGAGGCGGCGTTCGGACGGCAGGGGTTGCCCACTCTTGAGCACGCCGTCAGCGATGAGGCCCTCGATGCGCTCGGCGACGGCGTCGGCCACCAGGAGGGCGGGCTGCGCGGCTTTCATGTCCATGGCTTTTTTCCGAAAATCGGGTGAGATGAATCGGCCGGCTCTTGCTGGTATGACCAATGTCAGGTTAAACCAGGAAAGAGCGAAGGGTTTACACCAATGCACTGAAATATAAGGGGAAATCCTAAAGCCTGCTAATTTGCCTCCGGAAAAACTGGTATGACCAGGGGTTTCTGATATGGACAGCCTCGCCCCGCGCCGCCATTATTTGCATTGCACCGCACAAGCGCTGGCAACACGCCCGGCGGCGCCCCACGATCCCCCTTTTGCGAAACGCGCCATGACGACTCCCCGCATCAATCAACACGGCCTGCAGGTCGCCAAGCCTCTCTACGATTTCATCGAACAGGAAGCCCTGCCCGGCACCGGACTGGACAGCGCCTCGTTCTGGAAGGGCTTCGCGGCCCTGGCGCACGATATGGCGCCGCGCAACCGCGAGCTGCTGGCCCAGCGCGATCGCCTCCAGCAGCAGCTCGACGACTGGCACCGCGCCCATCCCGGCCCGATCGCCGATCATTCGGCCTATCGCGCCTTCCTGGAAAGCATAGGCTACCTGGTGCCGGTGCCGGCCCAGGTCAAGATCCACACCACCAAGGTCGACGCCGAGTTCGCCGTGCAGGCCGGCCCGCAGCTGGTGGTGCCCGCCTCCAACGCGCGCTATGCGCTGAACGCCGCCAACGCGCGCTGGGGCAGCCTGTACGACGCGCTCTACGGCACCGACGCCATCGCCCAGACCGGCGACCTGGCGCCCACCAGCGGCTTCAACCCCAGGCGCGGCGCGGCCGTCATTGCCCGCGCGCGCGCCTTTCTCGACCAGGCGGCGCCGCTGGCCCGGGGCTCGCACGCCCAGGCCACCGGCTACGCGGTGCGCGACGGCAAGCTGGCCGTGACGACCGCGCAGGGCGAAACCGGCCTGCAGTCGCCCGAGAAATTCGCCGGCTACCAGGGCGATGCCGCGCAGCCCTCGACCATCCTGCTCGTCAACAACGGCCTGCATTTCGAGATCCAGATCGACCGCGGCCACGCCATCGGCAAGACCGACGCGGCCGGCGTGAAGGACGTGGTCGTCGAGGCCGCCGTCAGCACCATCATGGACTGCGAAGACTCGGTGGCCGCCGTCGACGCCGACGACAAGGTGCACATCTACCGCAACTGGCTGGGCCTCATCAAGGGCGACTTGACCGAAGAGCTCGTCAAGAACGGCAAGACCATCACCCGCCGCATGAACCCCGACCGCAGCTACACCACCCCTCAGGGCGGCAGCCTCACCCTGCACGGGCGTTCGCTGATGCTGATCCGCAACGTGGGCCACCTGATGACCAATCCGGCCGTGCTCGACGAGCAGGGCCGCGAACTGCCCGAGGGCATCCTCGACGCCGTGGTCACTTCGCTGGCCGCCATGCGCGACCTCGCGCTCAAGCGCAACTCCCGCACGGGGTCCATCTACATCGTCAAGCCCAAGATGCACGGCCCGGCCGAAGTGCTGTTCGCCAACGAGCTGTTCTCGCGCGTCGAAGACGTGCTCGACCTGCCGCGCAACACGCTCAAGATGGGCATCATGGACGAAGAGCGCCGCACCAGCGTCAACCTCAAGGCCTGCATCCAGGCGGCCGGCGAGCGCGTGGCGTTCATCAACACGGGCTTTCTCGACCGCACCGGCGACGAAATGCATACGGCCATGCAGGCCGGCCCCATGATGCGCAAGGGCGACATGAAGTCCAGCGCCTGGATCGCCGCCTATGAGCGCCACAACGTGCTGGTGGGACTGGACTGCGGCCTGCGCGGCCACGCGCAGATCGGCAAGGGCATGTGGGCCATGCCCGACCTGATGGCCGCCATGCTGGAACAGAAGATCGCGCACCCCAAGGCAGGCGCCAACACGGCCTGGGTGCCCTCGCCCACCGCAGCCGCGCTGCACGCGCTGCACTATCACATGGTCGACGTGCAGGCCGTGCAGCAGGAGCTGGAAAAAACCTCCTATGCCGAGGCGCGCGACAAATTGCTCGAAGGCCTGCTGACCGTGCCGGTGGTGGCCGCGCCGCAATGGACTGCCGACGAGATTCGCGCCGAGATCGAGAACAACGCGCAGGGCATCCTCGGCTACGTGGTGCGCTGGATCGACCAGGGCGTGGGCTGCTCCAAGGTGCCCGACATCCACGACGTGGGCCTGATGGAAGACCGCGCCACGCTGCGCATTTCCAGCCAGCACATCGCCAACTGGCTGCGCCACGGCGTGGTGACCCGCGCCCAGGTCGAAGAAACCTTCCGGCGCATGGCCGCGGTGGTGGACAAGCAGAACGCGGGCGACGCGAACTACCTGCCCATGGCAGGCAACTTCGACAAGTCGTATGCCTTCAAGGCCGCGTGCGCGCTGGTGTTCGAGGGCGAGTCGCAGCCGAACGGCTATACCGAGCCGCTGCTGCACAGGTACCGCGCCGAGTTCAAGGCGGCCTGATGCCTGATGCGGCGCCGCTGCCCGATCGCGAAAACCGGGCGGCGGCGCATTTATTTCCGCACATACAGGCGCATGCCAGTTATCGCGTGATATTTTCCTTTCCGTCTGGCCGCCGCGTGGCGGCCGCTTGAAGGAATGCCCATGACCCCGCGCATCGAACCCGAATCCTATGCCGGCAGCGACGCCGCGGCCCGCTTTCTCATCAAGGCCCGCCAGTCGGGCGTGGCGGGCGAGCGCCTGCCCGCCGACCAGCGCCCGCACAACCTGGGCCAGGGCTTTGCCGTGCAGCTGCGCACGGCCGAGCTGCTGGAAAAAGAACACCGCGATCCGGCCCTGGCCTGGAAAAGCGCCCTGCCCTCGGCCGACCGCGCCAGCACCGCGCCCATCTACGCGTCGACCATCATGCAGGCCGACGCCGGCCCCTTGAAGATGCCGGTGGTCGACGGCAAGGTGCGCATCGAACCCGAGATCGCTTTCGAGATCCAGCACGATCTCCCGGCCCGCCCCCAGCCTTACAGCGAAGCCGAAATCGATGCCGCCATCGGCCGCGCCCGCCTGGCCCTGGAAATCCTGGGCTGCCGCTACGCCAGGCCCGACGATGCCAGCGCGAGCGAGCTGCTGGCCGACCACATGTTCAACCACGGCCTGGTGCTGGGGCCCTACATCGCCTCGCCCGATGCGGCGCCGGTGGAAATGGACATCGCCATCCAGGCCGGCGGCGATGCCCCGCAAAGCTATGCCGGCGTGCATCCCAACAAGGCGCCCAAGGCTGGGCTGTACTGGCTGGTGGAATTCCTGCGCGGCGCCGGCCTGGGCCTGAAGGCCGGCCAGCATGTCATCACCGGCTCGTATGCCGGCTACATCGACGTGCCCGCGGGCAAGGACTTGAAGATCGGCTTCGGCGACCTGGGCACGCTGGCCGTGCGCTTTGCCGGCTGAGCAAACCCAGCGGGGCCGGCGGCAAGGCCCGGCCCGCTATGCGCGGTCGGACGCCAGCATGTCGCGCACCAGGGGCGCCACCTCGCGCCCATACAGCTCGATGCCGCGCATCAAGGTTTCGTGCGGCGTGGGGCCGGCCGAATACTTGAGCTGAAAGCGGCTGGCCCGCAGCGCCCGCACAGTGGCCGCGATCTTGCGCGCCACGGTCTCGGGCGAGCCCACGTAGAGCGAGCCGTGCTCGATCTCGCCTTCGTATTCTTCGCGCCGCATGGACGGCCAGCCGCGCTCCTTGCCGATGCGATCGCGATTGGCCTTGAAGCCCGGCCAGAATTCTTCCCGCGCCTGTTCGTCGGTCCTGGCCACATAGCCGGGCGAATGCACGCCCACGGCCTGCGCCGGCCGGTCGAACTGCGCAAAGGCCCGGTGATAGAGATCGACGTAAGGCGCGAAGCGCCGCGGATCGCCGCCGATGATGGCCAGCATCAGGGGAAAGCCGTAGCGCGCGGCGCGCACCACCGATTCCGGGCTGCCGCCCACGCCCACCCAGGTCTTGAGCGTGCCGTGCTCCACGGCGGGATACACCGACTGGTTGTGCAGCGAGGCGCGCAGACGGCCTTGCCAGGTCACCGGCTTCTGTTCGAGCAGGGCCGCGAACAGATCGAGCTTTTCTTCGAAGAGCGCCTCGTATTGCTGCAGGTCGTAGCCGAACAGCGGAAAGGACTCGGTGAAAGAGCCGCGGCCGAGTATGACTTCGGCGCGGCCGTTGGATATGGCATCGACGGTGGCGAAGCGCTGGAAGACGCGCACCGGATCGTCGGAGCTGAGCACCGTGACGGCCGAGCCCAGGTGGATGCGCTCGGTGCGCGCGGCCATCGCCGCCAGCACCACCTCGGGCGCGGACACGGCGAAATCGGGCCGGTGGTGCTCGCCCACGCCGATGAAGTCCAGGCCGGCCTGGTCGGCCAGCACGGCCTCGTCGACCAGGTTGCGGATGACCTGCGCGTGCGGCAGCGGCGTGCCTGCTGCGCTGTCGGTCACGTCGCCGAACGTGTCCAGGCCGAATTCGAGAGTGGAGGGAGTCGTCATGGGCACTTTGCGGATTGATCACCCCTGGTAATCAATCAGTTCTAAATTTTCATTTTACGGGGAATGGAGCCATTCCTAAGATGGGTCGCATAACAACTGCCCTTGCCTGCCGGCATGGGCGATCCATCACACTCGGGAGACTCCATTCATGAAAATCCGGCTGCTGGCCGCGCTGGGCGCGGGCACCTTGTTTCTGGCCATGCAAGGGTCGGCTTGCGCGCAAGACGCGAACTGGCCGACCCGGCCGCTGCGCATGCTGGTCGGCTCGTCGCCCGGCGGCGGCACGGACGCGTTCGCGCGCGCCACGGCCCAAGGCCTGACCCCCTTGCTCAATGAAAACGTCGTGGTGGAAAACCGGCCGGGCGCGTCCAATACGCTGGCCAACTCGATAACGGCCACGTCCACCGACGGCAACACCATGGTCATGGGCGTTTCCACGGCGATGGCCATCGCGCCGCATCTGTTCAAGCTGAGCTACAAGCACGACGACCTGGTGCCGGTCGTGTTCGCGGGATCGGTGCCCAACATCCTGGTGGTAAACGACGACCTGCCGGTCAAGAACGTGCAGGACCTGGTCGCGTTGCTCAAGAGCAAGCCCGGCCACCTGAACTTCGCCAGCAGCGGCGTGGGCAGCACCCAGCACATCGCCGCCGAACTCTTCATGGACGCCACCGGCACCAAGATGGTCCACGTGCCCTACCAGGGCAGCGGCCCCGCCATGAAGGACTTGATGGCCGGCCAGGTGCAGGTGGATTTCGAAACCGCCGCGTCCGCCNTCCCGTTCATCAAGAACGGCAAGCTGCGCGCGCTGGCNGTGNTGAGCGCCAAGCGCCTGCCCCAGCTTCCGGACGTGCCCACCATGGCGCAAGCCGGCGTGCCCGATCTGGAAATGGGCGCCTGGTACGGTATCTACATGCCCAGCAAGACGCCGCCCGCCGTGCAGAAGAAACTGCACGACGCGGTGAACAAGGTGCTGGACATGCCGGGCACGCAAAAAATCCTGCAGGCCATCGGCGCCGAAACCACGCCCATGACCCAGGACCAGTTCATCGCCTTCGACAAGACCGAGAACGCGCGCTACGCCGCGGTCATCGAGAAGAATCACATCACCGTTCAATGACCGCAGGCGTCCTGGCGCTCGTCGCGATGAAACAGCGCCAGGAACTGCTGCGCCGGAACGCTCAACGGGCGGTCGCGGCGCACGATGCTGCCGTACGACGGCAGCTTCTGCCCGAACGAATAGTCGATCATGGCGCATATGCCGTGGTCGGCGTTGCGCTGGGCCACCGTCAGCGGAATCACGCCGAGCATGTTCGAACGGTCGACGAGATTGAGCGTGGTGAGGATCGAACCCGTCTCGATGAGCCCGCGCGGCATCGACTTGTGATGCATGCGGAATTCGCTCTCGACCACTTCGCGCGCGGGGCTGCCTTGCGGCTGCAGTATCCAGGAATATTCGAGCAGCGCCTCGAATTCGACCGGCCCGGCCGCGGCGAGCGGATGGTTGCGTCCGGCGATGATGGCCAGGGCCTCGTCGTCGATCGGGCGAAATTCGCAGCCGATATCGAACTTGCGGCCGATCACGACTTCCAGCACGCCTTCCTGCAGCTGCGACATCAAGCGGTCGCTGGTGTCGATCGCGATCTTGATCTCGAGCAGCGG
>Ga0055529_1000900_pt1 | contig 16579 bp, 16 predicted proteins | sample AraplaCol_mCL_r2_FD_55007 | JGI IMG/M metagenome (GOLD analysis project Ga0055529, IMG submission 55007) | Arabidopsis root microbial communities from North Carolina, USA - plate scrape CL_Col_mCL_r2 | ecosystem: Host-associated > Plants > Roots > Endosphere | place: USA: North Carolina...
GGCAACAACCCCAATCCGCGGGCCTCGCCGTCGATGCCGTGCGGGTCGGTCATCCCGGTTCCCAGCATCTGCAGGCCGCCGCATACGCCGAGCGCCGCTCCGCCGCGATCCGCATGCCGCAGCACCGCCTGGTCCAGGCCTTGCGCGCGCAGCCATGCGAGGTCGCCGCTGGTATGTTTGGACCCGGGCAGGACGATCCAGTCGTCCACGCCCAATCCCTCCAATTGCGCCGGCTCGCGCGCCCAGACGAGCCGCACGCCGGGCAGGTTCCTGAGCGCCTGGAATTCGTCCAGATTGCTGATGCGGGGATAGGCCACGATGGCGACCGTCCGCTGCGCCTGGCCGACGAGCGTGGCGCGGTCGTCGAAAACCCCGTCTTCTTCGGGCAGGCCGTGATCGCGCCACATGGGCAGCACCGCCACCGTGGGGATGCCGGTCATGTCCTCGAGCTGCCGCGGCGCCGGCGCGAGCAGCGTCGGATCGCCGCGAAACTTGTTGAGCACGAAGCCGCGTATCAGCTCCCGGTCTTCGGGGCGCAGCAAGGCCCAGGTTCCGTACAGATGCGCGAAAGCGCCGCCGCGGTCTATGTCCGTCACGAGCAGGCAGCGCGCCTGTGCGTGGCGCGCCACGCGCATGTTGACGATGTCGCTGTCCATGAGGTTGATCTCGGCGGGCGAGCCTGCGCCTTCGATGACGACCACGTCGTTCTGCGCGCGCAGCGCATCGAGCGCGGCCGCGATGGACGGCCAGACCTGCGCGCTGCGCTCGCGCCACGGCGAGCGCGTCAGGGCTTCGTCCACCTTGCCCAGCAGCACGACCTGGCTGTGCGTATCGGCCTCGGGCTTGAGCAGCAAGGGATTCATGCGCACGTCCGGCTCCGCGCGCGCGGCCAGGGCCTGGAAATACTGGGCCGAGCCGATTTCGCCCTGCCCTTCGCCCGCGGCCACGACCCGCGCGTTGTTGCTCATGTTCTGCGCCTTGAACGGCGCGACCTTGAGCCCCCGGTTCGCGTACCAGCGGCACAGCGCGGTGGCCAGCCAGCTCTTGCCGGCGCCGCTGGTCGTGCCCAGCACCATGACGCAGCGGGCGGTCATGAGGCCCCCTTGGCGCTGCGCGCCGTCCCCTCGAGGGGGATCGCTCGCTTGGGGCGGCCCGGCTCTCGCGAGGCCCCCTTGGCGCTGCGCGCCGTCCCCTCGAGGGGGATCGCTTGCTTGGGGCGGCCCGGCTTTCGCGAAGCGCCTCCCGCGTCGAGCGCAGCGCGCAAGGCGGCCTGCGCCGCCGGCGGCTGCACGCTCAAGCGCCATAGGCCCGGCAAGCCGAAGGACGTCGCATCGCGCAGCTTGATGCCGCGCGAGCGCAGGAAGCCTGCGTCCAGCTCGGCCCGCATGCAGAAGAAATTCGCATCGCCGGGCAGGCAAGGCCATGCACCGAGCAGCTCCTGCTGCGCCGCTTTCCATGCACGCAGCGTGGCGCGGCTGTGCGCGAGCCATTCCTGCGTCTCGGCTTGCGTCCAGGCTTGCAGCATGACGACCGCGTGCGCGCCCAGGGCCCACGCAGGCGCTTGCTGTTCAAGACGAACCGCCCACGCCTCGGCATGCGATGGCGCGATCGCGTAGGCGCCGCGCACGCCGGTCATGCCCAGCGCCTTGTTGGGCGACCACAGCTGCCATACGCGATCGGCCTCTTCGTCCCGCAGCAGGCTCGCGCCCGAGAGCCGCAAGGGTTCGTAGGCCCGGTCCAGGACCACGACGGCATCCTGCCGCATCACGGCTTCCCATTGCGGCTCGGCCGCGCCCAAAGGGCTGCTGGGCTCGCACAGCCAGCACAGATCCGCCTGGGCTGGATCGTCCACGCGCGCGAGGCCCCAGGCACGCGCCGCGTGGGCATATTCGCCGTAGGCCGCCGCGGGCAGCCATGCGCGCTGCTTGCCCGCGCGGGCCAGGCAGGCCGTGATGCGCATGATGAATTCGCTGGCGCTGGCGGCCACGACCACGCGCCACGGCGCCACGCCATGGAACGCGGCCAGGGCGCCGCGCAAAGCCTGATAACCGGGATCGGGGTAGCGGCCGATGTCGGCCTCCCGCAGCGCGGCCGCGACCGAAGGGCTAGGTCCGCAGGCATTGGCGTTAGTCGAGAAATCCCAGCGCGGCACGCCCTGCGCGTCGGAGCCGCCATGCACGCGCATCATGCCGCCCCCTTGGCGAAGGCGAGCGCGCACATCGCCAATGCCAGGAGGCCCAGCACGGNGCGCGCCGCCANCCGGATCGCGCGAGCCGTATCTTGCGGGCCNGGGCTCGCGCCGTCCGCATTCAAGGCATAGACGCCCGGCTTGCCCAGGCGCACGCCCAGGGCCAAGGCCATCGCCGCCATCGGCCAGCCGCCGTTGGGCGACGGCGTGCGGCCGGCTTCGCGGCGCAAGACCCGCCACGAGAAACGACGCGCCGTCATTGCCCACAACAAAACCGTCGTCAATCGGGCCGGCAGCCACGACAGCACGTCGTCCGCACGCGCGGCCCACTTGCCGGCCCAGGTCCAGTCATGTCCGCCGCGCATGCCCATATAGCCCCACATCGCGTCGGCGGTATTGGCATAGCGGTACAAGGCCGCTCCCGGCAGACCGAAAAGAACGAACCAGAACAGGGGCGCCACCACCGAGTCGTTGAGATTTTCAGCCAGGCTCTCGATCGCGGTTTCGCGCACCTGACCTGCATCGAACCCGTTCACGTCGCGGCTGCACAGATGCGACAGGCGCGCGCGGCCTGCCGGCACGGACTCGGCCAAGGCCGCCTCCACCGCCCGCACTTCGCCGCGCAACATGGCCCAGGCGAACATGGGCTTGAGCAACATGGCCAAACCCACGACGGCAAGCCAGCCGGGCCCGGCAAGCAACAGACTCTGCGATGCCATCGCCAGGCCCACGATCACGAACGCCCCGAGACACCAGAAGGCCGCGCCCCACGCAAACGCGCCGGGATCGACCTGGCCATGTCCGTCGCTGCGCGGCGCGAAGCGCCTGCCGGCTGCCGTCAGATAGCGGCCCATCCACACGACCGGATGCCAGGCGCCGGCAGGCTCGCCCAACACACGATCGATCACAAACGCCAGAACCAAGGCCGGCACGAGGACATGCGCGTCCCCGGTCGGCCACGGCATCGCCCAGGCGTGGTTCATCAATCCTCGATGCCGCGCTGGGCGGGGATGCCCTGATCGAAGGCATGCTTGATCATCGTCATCTCCGTCACGGTGTCGGCCATGTCGATGATCTCCTGCGGGCAGCGGCGGCCGGTCAGCACCACGTGCACATGGGAAGGCCGCTCGCGCAGAGCCTGCAGCACTTCTTCGAGCGGAATCCAGCCGTAGACGAGGGGGTAGGTGGCCTCGTCCAGCACCACCAGGAAATATTCCCCGCCGAGCAGCGCGGCGCGCGCCTTCTGCCAGCCGTCGCGCGCGATCTGTGCGGACCGTTCCAGGTCCTTGCTCTTCCAGCTGAAACCGTCGCCCAGCCCTTCGATGGGCAGCCCCAGTTTTTCGAAGGTGCGATGCTCGCCGAAGCGCGCCGTAGGCACCTTCATGAACTGGAAGATCTTGACCGGCTTGCCGCGGCCGTGCGCGCGGATGGCCAGGCCGAACGCGGCCGTGCTCTTGCCCTTGCCATCGCCGGTATTGACGATGACCAGGCCGCGGCGCTCGCCTTCGGATTTATCGTAGGGCTTGTCGGTCGGGGGAGTTTCGATCTGCATGAGGTTCTCCTATTTCAAAGTCGCGGCAGGCAGATCCACTGATCGCCGACCTGTTGTATCTGTACGCGTTCGTCGAAGACCTGCTCGACGGCTCGATGCGCCGCGCCCGCCCGGCATGAACCTTGATGGCGCACGCGCCCCTGCGCCATCACGACGATGTCGTCGGCATGCAGGGCCAGCGAAATCTCGTGCAGCACGCTGATCACGGTCTTGCCCTGCGCGACCAGGCCGCGCACCAGGCGCAGCCAGTCGGCCTGGTGCGGCGGATCCAGATTGGCCAGCGGCTCGTCCATCAACAATATGTCCGCCTGCACGGCCAGGGCCCGCGCCAGCAATACCCGCTGGCGCTCGCCGCCGGACAGGTGGCCCAGGCTGCGTTCGCGCCAGTCCCAGGCCTGCATCAGGTCCAGCGCCTGCCGCACCGCCTGGCGGTCGGCTTGCGAAGATGGGCGCAGCCAGGATTGGTGCGGCAGGCGGCCCAGCATGACGATGTCGTACACCGTGAGATCGTTCGCGCCCTCCGCTCCCTGGCCCAGCCAGGCGAGATGTCGCGCCCGCTGGCGCGCGCCCGCATCCTGCGCAAGGCCGCACAGGCGCACCGCGCCTTCGCGCGGCAGCAGCCCCGCCAAAGCCTTGAGCAGCGTCGATTTGCCCGCGCCGTTGGGGCCGACGATGCTGGTCCAGCGGCCGCGTCCGAAAGCCAGGTCGACGTCGTGCAGGATCTTGCGGCCGTCCATCTGCACGCCGAGCGCGCGGGCTTCGATGGCATTAGACGGTGCCGAAATCATGCCGCCCCCCCGTTACCGGAACCGGCATGCATGCGCCACAGGAGATAGACCCCGCCGATCAGCGCGGTCAACACGCCGACGGGCAGCTCTTGCGGCGCGATGGCCCAGCGCGCCAGCAGATCGGCGGCCAGCAGCAGCGCGCCGCCCATCAGGCTGGACAACACGGTCAAGCGGCCATGCGTGGTCTTGACGAGCGAACGCGCCAGATGCGGGGAGGCCAGCCCGACGAAAGCGATGATCCCCGTCTGCGCGACCGCCGCGCCTATCGCCAGCGCCAGCACGGCGATCAGGATCGCGCGCAGGGGCGCCAGGCTCAGCCCCAGGCTGACGGCGGTTTCTTCGCCCAGGGCCAGGCCGTCGAGCACGCGGCTCAGGCTCCATGCCGCCAACGAACACACGAGCCATACGACCGCCATCAGGCCCAGCGAGCCCCAGCCGATGAAGGCCGTGCTGCCCAGCATGAAGGCCTGCATGGTCTGCATGACCGGCGGGTAGCGCAGCATCATGAGCGAGTTGCAAGCGCCCAGCACCACGCCCACGATCACGCCGGCCAGCAGCAGGCGCAGCGTGTGCTGCACGCCGCGCGCCAGCACCAGCGTCAGCAATACGGCGCCGGCCGCGCCGACGAAAGCGGCCCCTGTCAGTCCCAAGCTCATCAACCATTGCGTCGCCAGGGGCGACGCGCCGCCGAAGGCCAGCACGAGGCCCACGCCCATCGAAGCGCCGGACGCGCTGCCCAGCAGATAAGGGTCNGCCAGGGGATTGCGGAACAGCCCCTGCGCGATCGCGCCGGACAGGCCCAGCAAGGCGCCGGCCAGCCAGGCGCCCAGGGTCCTGGGCAAGCGTATGTCCCAAAGAATGCGCCAGGCGACGGGGTCGTTCCTCGCATGCAGCGCGTTCTCGAAGCCCGTGCTGCCTATGCCCGCGCCCAGCACGCAGCCGGCCAGCGCGAGCGCGACCAGCACGGCCGCCCATATTGCCGTGCGGCCATGCGTCCCGGGCGCCATGCCGATCATCTCGACAATCCCTTGTCGACGATGCAGTCGGCCAGGATGCGCGCGCCTTCGGCCAGCAGCGGCCCGGGCCGGACCACCACGTCGGTCTGGTCCGGCGACAGCGCGCAGATGCGCCGCTCGCGCACGGCGCGAATGCCGCTCCAGCCCGGCCGGCCAATCATGTCGGCCACGCCTGCCTGGTTGACGATGATGAGATCCGGATCCGCCCTGACGACGTATTCGGGATTGAGCTTGGGAAAAGGCCCGAGGCTGGCCGGCACGATGTTCTGCACGCCCAGGCGCGCCAGGGTTTCGCCCAGGAACGAGGAAGCGCCCGCGGCATAGGGGCCGCGCGAGACTTCGTAATAGACGCGCAAACCGTGCGCCTGCGGCGGCAGCGACCGGGCCACCCTGTCCACGCCGGCCTGCGCGGCCCGCCAGATCTTGTCCGGATCGGCCACGCCCAGCAGGGCGCCTATCGCATCCGTGGCGCGGCGCACGCCCGCATAGGAGTGCGCATCGATAGCGAAGACTTTCAAGCCCAAGGCCTCGAGCCGTTCCCCGGCGCGCGACGCGGGCGACATCAGCACCAGATCGGGTTTCAAGGCGACGATGGCCTCGATGTTGGGATCGATGCCGCCGCCCACTTGCGGCAGTTTGCGCAGCGAGGCCGGATAGTTCGAATAGCGATCGACGCCGACCAGGCGCCGGCACTGGCCCAGGCCGCAGACGGTTTCCGACAAGGAGGGCAGCAGGCTGACGATGCGCTGCGGCGGCGCGTCCAGCGTCACCTCGACGCCGCGGTCGTCCGTTGCCTCGACCTTGGCCTGGGCCGACGCAAAGACGGCGAACAGGACGCACAGCAGCGCGATGCGCTTCATGCCTGCCCCTTCAAGCAAAGCGGCAGGCCGGCCGTCATCAAGGTCACGCGTTCGCAAACCTGGGCCAGGCGCCGATTCAAGGTGCCGAGCGCGTCGACGTAGGCCCGCACGTCCCGGCCCATGGGAATGACGCCCAGGCCGATCTCGTTGCTGACGAGAATCGTCGGCCCCGCGCAGCGGCCCAGCGCCGCGATCAGGGCATCGGCCTGCGCCTCGAACGCCGCGGCCGGATCGGCCGCGGCGCGCGGCAAGGCAGGCATCAGCCAGTTCACCAACCATAGCGTCAGGCAATCGACGACCAGCAAGGTCGAAGGCGACGCCAGCCGATCGATGCACTGCGCCAGCAGCAACGGCTCTTCCACCGTCGCCATGCCGGGAACGCGCAAGGCGCGCTCGCGGCGGTGGCGCGCGATGCGCTCGGCCATTTCCTCGTCGTGGGCCTGCCCGGTGGCGATCAGCACGGCGCCGCGATCCGCCGATGCCGCCAGCCAACCGCATGCCAGGGTTTCGGCGCGGCCGGACTTTCCGCTCTTCTGTCCACCCAGGATGAGCTCGGAGCGCGCGTGAGGAGAGGGAAGATCCATGCCGTCTCTTTTACTACATGGCGTAGCGGATGCCGATGAAGGCCGTCACGCCCGGCGTGTTGTAGCCCTGGACCTGCGTGTACGACCTGTCGAGCACGTTGTTGATGCTGGCCTGGATCGACAGCGCCTTCGACACTTTGTAGCGCGCCGTCAGGTTGACCAGGGTATAGCCGCCCAGCGTGACCGTCTGCTTCGTGTCGTTGTAGCGGCTGCCCACCACGACCACGTCGACGCCGGCCTCGAACGGCCCCCATATGTGCGACACGCCCACCGTGCCCGTGTTGCGCGCGCGCAGGGGCAGGAACATGCCGTTGGTATTGTTGACCGCATCGAGCCAGTCGTAGGAGCCGCGCAGTCGCCAGTCGCCGAAGCGCCCCTTGTACGACAGGGTCACGCCCTGCAGAGTGGCCTGCCCGATGTTCTGGTACTGCCCGTCGCCGAGCGCATCCGTGGTCACATAGTTGATCAGGTTGGTGACATTGTTGCGGTAATAGGTGAGCGAAGCCGTCTGCTCTTCGCGTTCCCATACCAGGCCCACCTCGCGGTTGCGCGAGGTCTCGGGTTGCAAGCTGGCATTGCCGTAGAGCGGGATATAGAGCTGGTACAGCGTCGGCGCCTTGAAGGCCGTGCCGTAGCTGGCCTGCGCGCGCCACTCCGGCGTGATCTGATAGCCGTAGGAAGCCGAGTAGGTGTCCTTGTCGCCGTAGATCGAATTGGAGTCGTGCCGTCCGTTGATCTGCCAGCGGCTCTTGCCCCAATCGGCCGTCCAGCCCAGCAGCGCGGAATTGTTCGAGATGTAGCTGCCGGCAGTGAGCGACTGCGAGGGATCGCTCGTGGCCTTCTGGCCGTCGTGCTCCAAGGCGACCAGCATCTTGCCCAGCGGCAGGTCCACGTCGTTCTGCCAGCTCAGCTGCTTGTCGACGGTCTGCAGATACTGACCCTGGGGCGAATAGGACGAATAGAATTTCTGCCAATCGAGCGACTGGCCGTATTGCAGCGTGCTGTTCCAGAACGAGGTCAGCCTATCCTTGGAATAGACCCGCGCCTGCGACGTGGTGAAGTCGGTGTAATTGACGAACGTGCTCGATCCGTCGGTGAGATACGTGGAGTCGGTCGCCGCCGTATAGCCGCTCGAATAGTGGGCGCGCCCCTGGTTCTGGCGAAAGCTCAAGCCCAGCTCATGCCCGGCGGCGGGCAGCAGCGTGAACGCGACCGACCCGCCCGTGTTGGTGTAGCTGTCGGCCTGGGCGTCCTGGTTGAGCCCGCCGATCTCGGCGGGAATGCCGTCGGTGGACATGCGGCTGGCCTCGACGCGCGCGCGCCATTTCTCCTGCCCGACCGACACGCCGACATTGGCCTTCAGGGTGTTCTGCGTGCCATAGCCGAGGAAGCTGTCGAGATGCAGCCCGGGTTCGGGCTTGCGCGTGAAGATCTGGATCACGCCGCCGATGGCGTCGGCGCCGTACAAGGTCGAGGCCGGCCCGCGCAGGATCTCGATGTGGTCGACATTGTCCAGGGTCAGATAGCGCAGCGCCGAACCGGACGCGTCCAGCGAACTGATCGGCACGCCGTCGACCAGGACCTTGGTCTGGTTGGCGTTGGAGCCGCGGATATAGAGGCTGGCGGACTGGCCCATGCCGCCGTTGCGGTTCATCTGGATGCCGGGCTGCTCGGCCAGCAGATCGATGATGGATTCTCCCGCATGCTTCTCGATCTCTTTCCGGGAGATGACGGTCACGTCGGCCAGCAGGTCCGACTCTCGGGTTTCCTGGCGCGTGGCCGTCACCACGATGGGATCGAGCTCTTGCTGGGCGTGGGCAGGGGCAATGCAGAGCAACAGCGGCAACGCCGCCGCCGCGCGTTTCAGACGTGCAGGTGACATGATTCCTTTTTGGCAAGCATCCCCGCTTGCCGATTTATTTGTGGAAGGGCGTCGCAGGCCGGTATCCGGGCTCGCAAGTCTTGATGCGCCGCCTTCCCAGGCCGTGGCCCAGTGGCGTCGTGGCGCATCCACGCTTGCTTACCGTTGCGGGGGCAGCAGCGGCTTGGCCGTGCGGAATCGAACTCCGCCAGACGCACCGCTTTCCCGTTTAACCCTGGCCGAAGAACCCGCCAGGGCACCTGTAACGTGCAGGATTATACTTTTTGAATGCAGGCGCATGCCGCGCCTTTCCACTCGCATCGCCATGAGCACCCAAGACACCCTCACCATCGCCGGCCGCGAATACGCCTCGCGCCTGATCGTCGGCACCGGCAAGTACAAAGACTTCGAACAGACCCGCGCCGCGCTGGACGCCAGCGGCGCCCAGATCGTCACCGTGGCCATACGCCGCACCAACCTGGGCCAGAACCCGGGCGAGCCCAACCTGCTCGACTACGTGCCGATGTCCCAGTTCACCCTGCTGCCCAACACCGCCGGCTGCTACACCGCCGACGATGCCGTGCGCACGCTGCGCCTGGCGCGCGAGCTGCTGGACGGCCACGACCTGGTCAAGCTCGAAGTGCTGGGCGATCCGCAGAACCTCTTTCCCAACATGCCCGAAACCCTCAAGGCCACCAAGACGCTGGTGGACGAGGGCTTCAAGGTCATGGTGTATTGCGCCGACGACCCCATCCAGGCCCGCATGCTGGAAGACCTGGGCGCCTGCGCGGTGATGCCGCTGGCCTCGCTGATCGGCTCGGGCATGGGCATCCTCAATCCCTGGAACCTGCGCCTGATCATCGACCAGGCGCNCGTCCCCGTGCTGGTCGACGCCGGCGTGGGCACCGCGTCCGACGCCGCCATCGCCATGGAGCTGGGCTGCGACGGCGTGCTCATGAACAGCGCCATCGCCCACGCGCAGGACCCGGTGCGCATGGGCCGCGCCATGAAGCTGGCCATCGAGGCCGGCCGCGAAGCCTTCCTGGCCGGCCGCATGCCCAGGAAGCTCTACAGCGCGATTCCCAGCTCGCCGACCGAAGGGTTGATCACGGCGAAAAAATAATGCCCGCCGAACGCAGCATCCCCCATGCACTGACCATCGCCGGCGTGGACCCGTCCGGCGGCGCCGGCATCCTGGCCGACGTCAAGACCATGAGCGCGCTGGGCGCCTACGGCTGCGCGGTCGTGGCGGCCATGACCGCGCAGAACACGCAGGGCGTCGCCGACGTCGCCTCCGTCCCGCCCGCCTTCGTGGCCCGGCAGATCGACACGCTCTTTGCCGACGTGCGCATCGACGCGGTCAAGACCGGCATGCTGGGCCGGCAGCCCGTCATTGCCGCCGTGGCCGAGCGCCTGGACCGCTGGCAGCCCGCCCACTTCGTCCTCGACCCCGTCATGGTGGCCACCAGCGGCGACCTGCTGCTCGAACACGGCGCCATCGGCACCCTGCGCGAAGCCCTGCTGCCCCTGGCCACGGTCATCACCCCCAACCTGCCCGAAGCCGGCGTGCTGCTGGACGAGCGCCCGGTGGAAACCGTCAAGGAAATGCGCCGGGTGGCCGAGCGCCTGCGCGACAAGATGGCCTACAGTGGCCGGCGCTGGGTCCTGCTCAAGGGCGGCCACCTGCCCGGCGGCGAGGCGGCCCTGGACCTGCTGCACGACGGCGACCGCATGATCGAGCTGGTCGCCCACCGNCTGGACACCAAAAACACCCANGGCACCGGCTGCACCCTCTCGGCCGCGCTGACCGCGCTGCTGCCGCAGATCGACGACGTGCCCGAGGCGGCCCGACGCGCCAAAGCCTACCTGACCGAGGCCCTGCGCCACGCCGACCGGCTGGACATAGGCCAGGGCCACGGCCCCGTCCACCACTTCCACGCCTGGTGGTAGGCCCGTCGCCAGCCTTAAGACCCCAATCAGCTACAAAGCGTTAAAATCCACGATTACCCTTAGATCAGACCGCCACGAGCGCCGAGAGTCGTCCATGAACGCCACCACCCTGCCCGACGTCGAACAAGCCCGCTTCAACATGGTGGAGCAGCAGATCCGCCCCTGGAACGTGCTCGACAACAAGGTCCTCGATACCCTGTTCGCCGTGCGCCGCGAACAGTACGTGCCGGTCGCCCTGCGCGCCCTGGCCTTCTCCGACCTGGAGATCCCCCTGCAGATCAACGGGGTCGACACCTGCGAAACCATGCTGGCCCCCAAGTTCGAGGCCCGCTTCGCGCAAGACCTGCAGCTGCAGCCCACCGACTGCGTGCTCGAGATCGGCACCGGCTCGGGCTACCAGGCCGCGCTGCTGGCGCACCTGGCCCGCCAGGTCACCTCGGTCGAGATCGACAGCCGCCTCGCCGCCTTCGCCCAGCAGAACCTGCAGCGCAACGGCGTGAGCAACGTCAAGGTCGAGACCGGCGACGGCAGCCGCAGCTGGGGCAGCACCGAATACGACGCCATCCTGGTCACCGGCTCGGTGCCCACCGTGCCCGACGCGCTCAAGTACCAGCTGCGCGTGGGCGGCCGCATGATCGTCGTCACCGGCGAAGCGCCCGTCATGACGGCCTGGCGCATCACCCGCACCACCGCCGCCAGCTTCGAGAACGAAGGCCTGTTCGAAACCGTCTTCAAGCCCCTGCGCGGCCCGTCGGTGTCGCACTTCAAGTTCTGATCGAACGCAGCCGGCACGGCCGGCCTCAAACAAAACGGCCATTCATCGAATGGCCGTTTTGTTTTGCGGGCGCGGCGGGCGCGTCAGCCTTGCCGTATGCGATCGACCAAAGACGTCGTCGACCGCTGGAACTCGAAAGGAATCGCCACGGCCGTCCCGCCCCAGCTGCGCACCAGCCTGGTCTCGGGCAAGGCCTCCATGTCGTAGTCGCCGCCCTTGACGATGATGTCGGGGCGCAGCTCGGCGATGATCGCCTCGGGCGTGTCTTCGTGAAAGGACGTGACCAGGCTCACGCAGCCCAGCGCGGCCAGCAGGGCGGCCCGGTCCTGCTCGGTGTTCAAGGGCCGATCGGGCCCTTTGCCCAGGCGGCGCGCCGATTCGTCGCTATTGACCGCCACGACCAGCGTGGCGCCCAGGCAGGCGGCCTGGTCCAGATAGGTGGCGTGGCCGCGATGGAGGATGTCGAACACCCCATTGGTGAACACCAGCGGGCGCGGCAATTTTTTGGCCGCCTCGAGGGCGGCCGCGCGCGGAAGAACTTTGGATTCGAATCGGGCAGCGGTCATGCGGAAATTGTAGCCGCGAACCCGTAGCCGGTCGCCCGCAGCCGGTCGCCCGCATCAGGTCGCCAGAAGCGCGCCCGGGCCGAACAGCTTCGCCATCGCTTCCTTGCGATAGCGATTGAGATCCTTCACCGAGGCGAAATCGGTATCGAGCAGCCCCGAAAGAATGTGCAGGATGCGACCTGCGACCCGCCCTTCCCAGCCGCTGTCGAAGCGGATCTGCGTATCGAGCCAGCGTTCGAGCCAGCCCGGCTCGGGCATCCTGGACTGCACCGTGTCGTTGGGGAACGTGGCCTTGTTCACGTGCAGATTGGTCGGGTGCATGGCCTGGGCCGAGCGGCTGGCCGAGGCCATGAGCACGCCGATCTTGGCGAAGGCATGGCGCGCGGAAAGGCTGGTCGCCTCGCCGCGGTCTTGCAGGGCGCGGCGCATGTACTGCAGATACGCGCCGGCGTGGCGGGCCTCGTCCTGGGCGATGGTCCGGTAGATGGCGCGGATGACCGGCTCGGTGTGCCAGTCCGCCGCGCAGCGGTACCAATGGTTCAGGCGGATTTCACCGCAAAAATGCAACATCAGCGTCTCGAGCTCGGGCGCCGGATCGAACTCGAAGCGCACATTGTGCAACTCTTCTTCGGTGGGCACGAGGTCGGGGCGAAAGCGCCGCAGGTATTCGATCAGTACCAGGGAGTGCTTCTGCTCCTCGAAGAACCAGATCGACATGAAGGCGCTGAAATCGCTGTCGTCGCGGTTGTCGCGCAGGAACATCTCGGTGGCCGGCAGGGCCGCCCACTCGGTAATGGCGTTCATCTTGATCGTGCGGGCCTGCTCGTCGGTCAGCTTGCTGCCGTCGAAGTCGCTCCACGGAATGCTGGTCGCCATGTTCCAGCGCACGGCTTCCATGGTCTTGAAAAGTTCAGGGTAAAGCATGGGGGGGTTCTCTCCGCGGCCGCGAGCCGCTTTGCTTTTTATCATCCGCTTTTATCGCCGCCCAAGAAGAAACCGTGATGACGGTTTCATATCAAAAATATGACACCTTGCGGACTATATATGCTAACAGACGCGGTTTCGATCCGTCTCGACAGGGTCAATGCTTGTCCAAAGCCCACAAAGCCACCGCCAGCGCCACGGCCAGCACGGCCGTCAACGCCGCCAGCAGGCGGTTGCCCTGCTCGCGCGCCAAACGCAGGCGGCGCGTCTCTTCCAGCATCTCGGCGCTCAGGTCGGGGCGGGCCAGTCGATCGTGCAGCAAGCGCGGCACGGCCGGCAGCAACTGCGACCATTGGGCCGATTCCTTGATCAGGCTCTCGCGCAGGCCATGGAGCCCCATGCGCCGCTTCATCCAGCTTTCCAGATGGGGCTTGGCGGTCTTCCACAGGTCCAGCTCGGGATCGAGCTGGCGGCCCATGCCTTCGACATTGAGCAGCGTCTTTTGCAGCAGCACCAGCTGCGGCTGGATCTCGACGTTGAAGCGGCGCGAGGTCTGGAACAGGCGCAGCAGCACCTGCCCCAGCGAAATCTCGGCCAGCGGCCGGTCGAAATAAGGCTCGCACACCGCGCGCACCGCGCCTTCGAGCTCTTCTTCGCGCGTATCGCGCGGCACCCAGCCCGACTCGATGTGCAGCTGCGCCACGCGGCGATAGTCGCGATGGAAAAAGGCCAGGAAGTTCTGCGCCAGATAGTTCTTGTCGAACTCGGACAGCGAACCGACGATGCCGAAATCGAGCGCGATATAGCGGCCCAGCGTGGACGGGCTGTCCGACACATAAATGTTGCCCGGGTGCATGTCGGCGTGGAAGAAGCCGTCGGTGAACACCTGGGTGAAGAAGATCTCGACCCCGCTCCTGGCCAGCGCGGGAATGTCGACGCCGGCCTCGCGTAGCTGGTCGATGCGGCTCACCGGAATGCCGTACATGCGCTCCATGGTGAACACCGTGCTGGTGGTCAGCTCCCAGATCACCTCGGGCACGATGAGCATGCCGTCGCGCCCGGACTCGGGACCGAAGTTGCGGCGCAGCTGGCTGCAATTGGCGGCTTCGCGCACCAGGTCGAGCTCGTCGTGCAGGTACTTGTCGAATTCGGCGACCACCTCGCGCGGCTTGAGCCGGCGCCCGTCCGCGCCGCCCAGGCGTTCGACGATGCGCGCCGCGATGCGCAGCAAGGCCAGGTCTTTCTCGATGACGTCCAGCATGCCGGGGCGCAGCACCTTCACGGCCACTTTGCGGCCGTCGTGCGTCACCGCGAANTGCACCTGGGCGATCGAGGCCGAAGCGACGGGGTCGGTCTCGAACTGCGCGAACAGTTCCTGCGGCGGCTTGCCCAGCGCCGCCTCGACGAGCTTGGCCGCCTGTGCCGACGGGAACGGCGGCACGCGGTCCTGCAGCAGCGAAAGCTCGTCGGCGATGTCGGCCGGGATCAGGTCGCGGCGGGTGGACAGCACCTGGCCGAACTTGACGAAGATGGGACCCAGCGATTCGAGGGCCTGGCGCAGGCGCTGGCCGCGCGGACCGCGCGGCTTGCGGCCCAGCCGCAGCACGTGCAGCATGCGGCGCGCCAGCGGATGGTCGATGCTGGACAGGACCAGATCGTCCAGGCCGAAACGCAGGGCGACGAAAAGAATGCGCAGCAGCCGCGGCAGGGTCAGCATCGGGCGCTCCTTTCCAGGCGGGCCAGGCGGGCGGCCAGGGCGCCGACGCGCTGCTCCAGCGCATCGGCATCGACCTGCAGCCGCGCCACGTCCAGGACGTGCTGCGCCAGGACCGGCTTGCCGGCCAGGGTGGGCGTTTCTTCGGCCAGGTATTCGGCCACGTTGGCCGCCAGGCGGCCGCCCACGTCGCGCACGCCGGACGCCGCGGCGCGCGCGCCGGACACCAGGCGCGACGCCGGAATGTCGCCCACCACGCGGGCCAGGTCGTCTTCCGGATCCCAGCGCAGGTCGCGCGCCAGGTCGCCCACCACCTGGGCCAGGCCGGCATCGCCCGAGATGTGCGTCACCTCGGCGAAATCGGGCATGCCGCCGGCGGGCAGGCCCGCCAGGCTGAATTTGTCGGACTGCAGGGTCAGGGTCACGTCGGGCACGATGGCCTCGTCGGCCGGCGCCACCTTGCCGTCGCTGTCTATGGTCAGGGACAGGCGCTGCCGCCCCCAGGCAAAGCGCACCGTCTTGCCCGCGTGGCGCGCCAGGCGCTCGCCGGCCCAGGGTTCGCGGCCCAGCAGCGCATTGAGCGCGCCGGCGGCGAAGCGGGACACGGGTGGCAGGAAAGACGCGAACGGGGGCAAGGGCAGCATGGAATTCGGAGAGGGCGGCCGCGGCGAGCGCCGGGCAAGTGCGACCCCGAAGTTTACCGGGTTCATCCGCCCGATTTCATCTGCCGGGCGTTCGCGGCGGATTTGGCCTCGACCCATCGGCCATTTAAGGGTTTTCCATTATTTTTCTGTCTGATATATCACAATAACATTAGAGGCTTATCAGAAGCCGGTCCCATATGAACGTCGTCGCCTTGCCTTCCCGCTCCAGCCCACGCCCCACCGGTTCCGGCGCCGCAATGCGCGAGCAGGCCTACGCGGAGATCAAGCGGCGCATCATCCACTGCGAATTCCGGCCTGGCGAAGCCTTGAACGAAGCCCAGATCGGCGCCGCCCTCGGCCTGGGCCGCACGCCGGTGCATCAGGCCCTGCACCGGCTCGAAGTCGAAGGGCTCGTCTCCATCCTGCCGCGCAAGGGCGTGCTGGTCTCGCCCCTGTCGCTCAACGACGTGCTCGACACCATCGAAGTGCGCGCCACCAATGAGGCGCTGTGCGTGACGCTGGCCGCCCAGCGCGCCACGGAGCCCGACTTCCAGGCCATGCGGGCCATCGTCGCGCCCACGGCCGACCTCATCGCCAAGCGCGACATCCCCAACCTGATGACNGTGGATCTCAAATTCCACGGCGCCATCTCGGCCGCGGCGCGCAATCGCGTGCTGGCCGACCTGCTGCGCGGCCTGCACGAAAAGCAGGCGCGCTTCTGGTTCATGTCGCTGTCCGACCCGGCGCACATGCAGAACGTGCTGGACGACCACCTCTCCATCATCGAAGCGCTGGAACGCCGCGACGAAGCCCTGGTGCGCGAAATCGTGCATCACCACATCGACGAATTTCGCAAAACCATCATCCGCTCCATCTGAGCCTTCTTCCCGCCACCGCAGAGTCGAACAATCATGGCCTTCTTGCATTTCAAACTCGCCGGCGCCGGCGACATCGCCTTCTCCGTCGACCACCTGGTCATCGCCGGCTGGGCCGGGCGCGATGCCGCCGCCGTGCAGCACCACATCGACGAACTCAAGGCCCTGGGCGTGCAGCCGCCCAAGCAGGTGCCCTGCTACTACCCGCTGGCCGCCGCGCTGCTCACCACGGCCGCCGAAATCGAAGTCCCGCGCGCCGATTCGTCCGGCGAGGTCGAGGCC
>Ga0055529_1000904_pt1 | contig 16503 bp, 16 predicted proteins | sample AraplaCol_mCL_r2_FD_55007 | JGI IMG/M metagenome (GOLD analysis project Ga0055529, IMG submission 55007) | Arabidopsis root microbial communities from North Carolina, USA - plate scrape CL_Col_mCL_r2 | ecosystem: Host-associated > Plants > Roots > Endosphere | place: USA: North Carolina...
CGCCCAGCGCGCGCACGATCATGCGCGGCCCCCAGTCGCTGCCGCCTATGCCCAGGTGCAGCACGTGCTTCCACGTGCCGCGCGCGTCGGCGTCGGCGACGAACCGCCGCACATGCCGGCGCTCGCCCAGCACCTGCTCGGCCACGGCGGCCGGCGGCTGCGAGGCGCGCAAGGCCGTGTGCCAGGCCGCGCGGTGCTCCGTCCAGTTGATGGGCTCGCCCGCGAAGAGGCCCGCGCGGGTTTTCTCGAAACCCTGCTGCGCNAGCAATGCCGCGCCGGCTTGATCGAGCGCGGCGCTNTGGCGCTGCGTGGTCAGGTCGACCTGCAGGCCGGCCGCGTCGATGATGCGCAGGGANGCGCCGTCGAGCGCCGCGCCGCGTGCTGCCGCGGCGAACTGCTGCCAGGCGGGGCTGGAGGGAAGGTCGGAAGGCATGGCGATTAGAAAGGCAGCTTGGCTTGCGGCGCGAGCTTGAGCAGTTCGCGGCGGAATTCGTTTTGGATGCGGGCGAGCGCCGCATCGCTATCGGCTTCGAAGCGCAGCACGATGACCGGCGTGGTGTTGGACGAACGCGCCAGGCCGAAGCCGTCGGCGTATTCGGCGCGCACGCCGTCGATCGTGACCACGCGCTCGGTGCCGGGGAAGTCGCCCTTGGCCTGCAGCTCGCGGATGACGGCGTGCGGCTGGCCTTCTTCCATCTCGATCTTCAGTTCGGGCGTGGAGATGGCTTGCGGCAGGGCTTCGAGTTCCTTGGAGGGGTCGGCGCTGCGCGAGACGATCTCCAGCAGGCGCGCGGCCGTGTAGATGCCGTCGTCGAAGCCGAACCAGCGCTCCTTGAAGAAGATGTGGCCGCTCATTTCGCCGGCCAGGGGCGCGCCGGTTTCGGCCAGCTTGGCCTTGACCAGCGAGTGGCCCGTCATCCACATCAGCGGCTTGCCGCCGGCCTTTTCGACGGCCAGGCCGACGTGGCGGCTGCACTTGACGTCGTAGATGATGGTGCCGCCGGGCACGCGCGTGAGCACGTCGCGGGCCAGCAGGATGAGCTGGCGATCGGGCCAGATGATCTGGCCGGACTTGGTGACCACGCCCAGGCGGTCGGCGTCGCCGTCGAAGGCCAGGCCCAGTTCGCAGTCGGTCGTGGTGACGTGCTTGATCAGGTCTTCGAGATTGTGCGGCTCGGCCGGATCGGGATGGTGGTTGGGGAAGTTGCCGTCGACTTGCGTGTAGAGCTCGTCGATGTCGCAGCCCAGGGCGCGCAGCAGCGCCGGCGCCACCGCGCCGCCCACGCCGTTGCCGCAATCGACCGCGATCTTCATGGGGCGCGCGAGCTTGACGTCGGAGACGACGCGGTCGATGTATTCGTCCACCAGGTCGAGCTTGATGTGCTTGCCGGGCGCGGCGGCGGTGGGTTTGCCAGAAACCGCCGCGGCCATCTCGCCGGGCAGCTGCTTGATCTCGTCGCCGTAGAGCGCCTTGCCGCCCAGCATCATCTTGAAGCCGTTGTACTTGGGCGGATTGTGGCTGCCGGTGATGGCCACGCCGGTGCCGGTGCCTTGCGTGAAGGCCGCGTAGTAGACCANCGGNGTGGGCACCATNCCGATGTCCAGCGCATCCACGCCGCCGGCGGTCAGGCCGTCGACCAGGGCCTGNGCCAGCGCGGGGCTGCTCAAGCGGCCGTCGTAACCGACCACNACGGCCTTGATCCCGGCCTTGCGGGCGCGGGCGGCCAGGGCCAGGCCCAGTGCGCGGGCGAAGTCCGGATTGATCAGGTCGGGAACGGTGCCCCGGATGTCGTAGGCCTTGAAGAGAGAGGCGGGAAAAGACGTGGTGCTCACGGGAAATCCTTGTATAGCGGTCCTGTCGCGATTATCTCTGATTCAGCCGGTCCGGTGGGGGACGGACATGGCATTGAGAAACAGGGCGTATCCAATCATGGGTGTCGTACCGAGCCCAATCGCAACAGCCTCCTACAATAGCGAGGATCTTCTCTGTACGACGGGTGACCGCCATGACTTTGCTGAATGAACTGCAATCCCTGCTGGGCGCCGATCATGTGCTGACGGGGGCGGACGCCGCGCCCTTTCTGCTCGATTGGCGGCGGCGTTACCAGGGCTCGGCCCTGGCGGTAGCGCGGCCGGGCAGCACCGACGACGTGGCGGCCGTGGTGCGCGCCTGCGCCCGGCACGGCGTGCCGCTGGTGCCGCAGGGCGGCAACACCGGCCTGTGCGGCGCCGCCACGCCGGACGAATCGGGCACGGCCGTGGTGCTGTCCACGGCGCGGCTGAACCGCGTGCGCGCCATCGACATCGACAACGACACCATCACGGTCGAGGCCGGCTGCTTGCTGCAGGCGGTGCAGGAAGCCGCCCGGAGTGGGCACCATACCGATGTCCAGCGCATCCACGCCGCCGGCGGTCAGGCCGTCGACCAGGGCCTGGGCCAGCGCGGGGCTGCTCAAGCGGCCGTCGTAACCGACCACCACGGCCTTGATCCCGGCCTTGCGGGCGCGGGCGGCCAGGGCCAGGCCCAGTGCGCGGGCGAAGTCCGGATTGATCAGGTCGGGAACGGTGCCCCGGATGTCGTAGGCCTTGAAGAGAGAGGCGGGAAAAGACGTGGTGCTCACGGGAAATCCTTGTATAGCGGTCCTGTCGCGATTATCTCTGATTCAGCCGGTCCGGTGGGGGACGGACATGGCATTGAGAAACAGGGCGTATCCAATCATGGGTGTCGTACCGAGCCCAATCGCAACAGCCTCCTACAATAGCGAGGATCTTCTCTGTACGACGGGTGACCGCCATGACTTTGCTGAATGAACTGCAATCCCTGCTGGGCGCCGATCATGTGCTGACGGGGGCGGACGCCGCGCCCTTTCTGCTCGATTGGCGGCGGCGTTACCAGGGCTCGGCCCTGGCGGTAGCGCGGCCGGGCAGCACCGACGACGTGGCGGCCGTGGTGCGCGCCTGCGCCCGGCACGGCGTGCCGCTGGTGCCGCAGGGCGGCAACACCGGCCTGTGCGGCGCCGCCACGCCGGACGAATCGGGCACGGCCGTGGTGCTGTCCACGGCGCGGCTGAACCGCGTGCGCGCCATCGACATCGACAACGACACCATCACGGTCGAGGCCGGCTGCGTGCTGCAGGCGGTGCAGGAAGCCGCCGAAGGCATGGGCCGCCTGTTCCCGCTGAGCCTGGCGGCCGAGGGCAGCTGCACCATCGGCGGCAACCTCGCCACCAATGCGGGCGGCACGCAGGTGCTGCGCTACGGCAATACGCGCGAGCTCACGCTGGGCCTGGAAGTGGTGACGGCCGAAGGCGAGATCTGGCACGGCCTGCGCGGCCTGCGCAAGGACAACACCGGCTACGACCTGCGCGACCTGTACGTGGGCAGCGAGGGCACGCTGGGCGTGATCACGGCGGCCACGCTCAAGCTCTACCCCTTGCCGGTGGCGACCTGCACGGCGCTCCTGGCCTTGCGCAGCATCGACGACGCGGTGGATCTGCTGTCGCGCGCTCGCGCCGGCTTCGGCGCGTCGCTGACGGGCTACGAACTGATGGCGGGCGATTGCCTGCAACTGGTGACCGAGCTGTTCCCGCAGCAGCGCCTGCCTTTCGATGGCGAATCGGCGCGGTCGCCCTGGTTCGCGCTGCTGGAGCTGTCCGACAGCGAAAGCGAGGAGCACGCGCGCGAGCGCTTCGAGTCCGTGCTGGGCCAAGCCATCGAAGACGGCGTGGTGCCGGACGCGGCCATTGCCGCCAGCGTGGCGCAGAGCAAGGCTTTGTGGCATTTGCGCGAGAGCATTCCCCTGGCCGAGGCCGAGACGGGCAAGTCGGTCAAGCACGATGTGTCCATTCCCATTTCGCGCATCGCCGACTTCGTGCACGTCACCAACGCCAAGCTGCAGGAAGGGTTTCCCGGCATACGCAACGTGATCTTCGGCCACCTGGGCGACGGCAATCTGCACTACAACGTGGCGCGCGGCCCGGGCCTGTCGCAGGACGAGCTCCTGGCGCTGCAGCCGAGCATCTACGACATGGTGCATGCCAGCGTGCAAGCCCACGAAGGCTCGATCAGCGCCGAGCACGGCATAGGCCAGCTCAAGCGCGATGAACTGCCGCGCTACAAGAGCCCCATCGAACTGGCGCTCATGAAGCGCATCAAGCGGGCGCTCGATCCGCACGGGCTGTTCAATCCGGGCAAGGTGCTGCAGATGTGAGGGATGCGGCGAGGCGCTTTTGGACGCCTCGCCATGGCGCGTCTTCATTCACGAAGAGCCGCGCATTTGCAGCTTGCCGGGCAGTTCGATCCTGCGCGTCGGGCCGTTCCAGCCCTGCAGCCGCTCGATCAGGCAGCGCGCGGCCGTGCGTCCCAGCGCGTCGGTGGGCTGGGCGATGGTGCTCAGGCCCGGGCCGATGAGCGCGGCCCATTCGGTCTCGTCGATGCCGATGAAGCCCAGCTCCTTGCCCAGCGACCAGCCCAGCGCCTGCGCCGCCGAGGCAATCCGCAGCGTGGCCACGGCATTGCCGGCCAGCACGGCGGGGCGACGGCCCTGGGCTTGCGTGCGCAGCAGCTGCAGGCGCTGTATGAGCTGTTCCTGGTTGTCCGGCGTGCTTTCCCAGAAGCTGCCGCGCAGGCCTTCGGGCTTGCCGGCTTGCTCGGCCATGGCCGCGGCGAAGGTGTCGCGGCGCGCGCTGCGCGAACTCACCCCGTGGCAGGGTTCGCTGATCAGCAGCACTTCGCCCCAGCCGCGAGCCTGCAGATGCGCCAAGGCCAGCGCGATCACGGCGGCGTTGTCCACCGAAACATAGTCGGCATCCACGCCTTCCTGCTCGCGATCGACCAGCACGAAGGGCTTGCCGTACTGGGCGGCGCCTTGCCATAGCTGCGCGTGGGTATCCACGCGGTTGAGGATCAGGCCGTCGATCTGGTAGTCCGTCAGTGCCTGCAGCGCCTCGCGCTCGCGCCCGGGCTCGTTGCCCAGGTTGAACAGCACCAGCAGGTAGCCGGCTTCCTGGCAGGCTTTTTCGGCGCCTTGCAGCACGGCCACGGAAAAGGGATTCGTGATGTCGGCCACGGCCAGCCCGATCAACCGCGAGCGCCCGTGCTTGAGGGCCTGGGCCATGGGACTGGGGCGATAGCTCAGCGTCTCGATGGCCTGGCGCACGCGCTCGGTGATGTCGGGCGTGAGCAGCTCGTGCCTGCCGTTGAGGTAGCGCGATACGGTGGTCTTGGAGACGCCGGCGTGCTTGGCGACGTCGGCAATGGTGGCGCGGCCCGGCGCGGCGGAATCGGACTTGCGCGGGCTCATAGCGGGTAGGCCGCCGGCGGCGCGCGGCCGTCGAGCACGGCAAGCAGGTTGTCCACGGCCATCTCGGCCATGGCGCGGCGCGTCTCGTGCGTGGCCGAGCCGGCATGCGGCAGGGGCGTGACGCGCGGGTGCGCGCGCAGCGGCGAATCCAGCGGCAAGGGCTCGGGCTCGAACACATCGAGCCCCGCGCCGCGCANATGGCCGCTGTCGAGCGCGCGCAGCAGCGCGGCGGAATCGACGATGCCGCCGCGCGAGCCGTTGATGAGGAAAGCGCCGGGACGCATCTGCGCCAGCGTGGCGTCGTTGATCAGATGATGCGTCTCGGGCGTGAGCGGCAAGGTGCTGACGACGATGTCGGCGTCAGCCAGCGCCTGGGCCAGCGGCACATGGCGCGCCTTGCCTTGCAGCTCGGGCGCCTGCACCGCGCTTCGGTTGGTGTAGAGAACTTGCATGCCGAAGCCCAGCGCCGCGCGGCGCGCCACGGCCTGGCCGATGCGGCCGAAGCCCAGGATGGCGACGGTCTTGTGATGCACGTCCCAGCCGAACAGGTCTTCGCCTATGTTTCGGGTCCAGCGGCCCTCGCGCACCAGGCTCGCCAGTTCGAGCACGCGGCGGCAGGTGGCCAGCATCAGCGTGAAGATGGTGTCGGCGGTGGTCTCGGTCAGCACGTCGGGCGTGTGGCACAGCGCGATGCCGCGCGCTTTCAGCGAGGCCAGCGGGTAGTTGTCCACGCCCACCGAGACGCTGGAAACGACCTCGAGCAGCGGCGCCTGGCCGAGCAGCTGATCGGTGATGGGAAAGCTCGATCCGATCAGCGCCTGCGCGGTGGGCAGCGCAGCCATGAAGGCCGCATGCTGCTCAGGCTTGCGCGGGTTGGCCACGGTCACCTCGTGCGCGGCCGCGAGGCGCGCCAGCAGGTCTTCGGGCAGTTCGCGAAATACCAGTACGCGGGACATGATGGGTCTCTTGGATCAATAGCCCGCGGCTTGCAGCTCGGCGCGGGTGGGCAGGCCTTCCGAGTCGCCCAGCACCTGCACTTGGCGCGCGCCTATCCAGCAGGCGCGCTTGACGGCCTCGGGCACGGCCTGGCCGTCGAGCAGGCCGCTGATCACGCCGACCGCAAAGGCATCGCCCGCGCCCACGGTGTCCACCACCTTGTCGACCGGGCAGCCCGGCACGTGGCCGCAGCCCAGCGTGGCGTGGTCGTAGTAGGCGCCGTCGGCGCCGAGCTTGACGACGACGAGGCTGGCGCCCTGGTCGCGGTAGAAGCGCGCAACGGCCTCGGGGGTCTTGTGGCCAGTGAGGAGCTCGCCTTCGGCCAGGCCCGGCAGCACCCAGTCGGCGCCCGCGGCCAGCGCATTGATTTCGCGGCGCATGGTGGCCTCGTCGGGCCACAGCGTGGGGCGCAGATTGGGGTCGAACGAGATGGTGCCGCCGCTGTCGCGGGCGATCTGCAGCGTGCGCCTGGCCGTGGCCAGCGCCGTGGCGGAAATCGCGGGGAACACGCCGGTGGCATGCAGGTGGCGCGCGCCGGCGAGCCAGGACGCATCGATGTCGTCCGGCGTCATCAGGCTGGCGGCCGAACCCTTGCGGTGGTATTCGACCGGGGGGTCGCTGCCGTCGTCGACGCGGCCCTTGAACTGGAAGCCCGTGCGCTGCGCGGCGTCCATCGCCACGTGGTCGCAGTTCACGCCTTCGCCGCGCATCTGGTTGACGAGATAGCGGCCCATGGAGTCGGCGCCCAGGCGGCTGGCCCAGTGCACGTCGAAGCCCAGGCGCGACAGGCCGGTGGCCACGTTGATCTCGGCGCCGGCGATGCGCTTGGTGAAGGCTTCGGCCAGCTCCAACGGGCCGGGGCGGTCGGCGATCAGGAGCAGCATGGCTTCGCCGAAGACGGCGATATCGTAGGTTTTGGCGGCAGCGGTCATGAGATCGGGAACGGAAAAANGTGAGTTACGCCGGCAGCGCCCGGATGGCGCGCAGGCTCTGCAATTCGCGGCGGGTGACGGCTTCGAGGTCGTCGCCGATGAGCGGGTATTCGATGGCGCGCGGCACGTCGGCCGGCAGCGCGCGCAGCGTGGCGCGCCAGGGCAGCGCCGATTCGGTCAGCGGCACGGCCACCCATTTGGCGGGCAGGCGCTGCACGCCCTTGGCATGCACGTAGCCCACGCGCCCGGAGAAGCACTGCGCGGCCTGCAGCGCGCATTCGCCTTGATAGGCCCAGTTGCCCATGTCGAAGGTCATGGGCAACTGCAGTCCGGCGGCATCGGCCGCAGCGAAAAAACGCTCCAGCGCCTGCACGGTGCCGGCGTCCGCGGTCTGGTCGTTCTCGATCAGCAGCGCGATGCCGGCGTCTTTCAGCGCTTGCGCGAGGGCATCGAAACCTTCGGGGCGCGCGGCAAAGCCGCCGATGGACATCTTGAGCCGGCGCGCGCCGAGCCGGTGGCTGGCGGCGATGGCGTGTTGCAGCGTGGCCAGGGCCAGCGCGCCGTCGGCGGCGTAGAGCGGCTGCGGGCAGGAATAGACCAGGTCCATGGCCTGGCCGTGCGCGGCCTCGCTCGCCCAGGCCGCCAGCTCGGGCAGCTCGCGCGCCGCATCGCGCAGCAATTCCTCGCGCACTTCCACGCCGTCGGCGCCGGCCGCTTGCGACAGCCGGGCGAACCAGAGCTGGCCGTGGCGCAGCACCTCGGCGGCGCCGAACGAAGTCAGCGAGATCAGGGTTTTGGAGGCGGACGGAGCCATATGCGTGTCGAATCGGCCTTGGGTGCTCGCCGGGCGAGCGCCGCCGGCCATCAGGCGGTGAGTAAAGCGGGTGGGCAATGCACGCCCGGCGCGGCGGTCAGGCGTGGTGGTTGCTGAGTATCTGGCCCAGGAAGGTCTGGGTCTTGGGGTGCTGCGGATTGCTGAAGAAACTGTCCGGCGGGCCCTGCTCGATGATCTTGCCGTCTGCCATGAAGATCACGCGGTCGGCCACGCTGCGGGCAAAGCCCATTTCGTGGGTCACGCACAGCATGGTCATGCCGTCCTCGGCCAGGCCGATCATGGTGTCGAGCACTTCCTTGACCATCTCGGGGTCCAGCGCCGACGTGGGCTCGTCGAACAGCATGATCTTGGGCGACATGCACAGCGCCCGCGCGATGGCCACGCGCTGCTGCTGGCCGCCCGAGAGCTGGCTCGGATACTTGTGCGCCTGGTCGGGAATGCGCACGCGGGTCAGGTACTTCATGGCCCGCTCCTCGGCCTCGGCCTTGGACAGGCCGCGCGAACGCATCGGCGCCAGCGCGCAGTTCTGCAGGATGGTCAGGTGCGGGAACAGGTTGAACTGCTGGAACACCATGCCCACTTCCTGGCGCACGCTGTCGACGTTGTGGCCGCCGGCCGTCAGGTCGATGCCGTCCACGAGGATCTTGCCCTTCTGCACGGTCTCGAGCCGGTTGATGCAGCGGATCATCGTGGACTTGCCCGAGCCGGAAGGCCCGCAGATCACAATGCGCTCGCCGGTGCGCACCTCCAGATTGATGTCGGTCAGCACCTGGAATTTGTCGAACCATTTCTCGACGCCTTGCAGGCGGATGATGGGTTCTTGAGCGTTGGTGATCATGCGGGCTCCAGCAGTGGCGAACAGCGGTCAGTCGAGCTTGGGCAGCGGTGCGCCCAGCCACTTCTCGTAGAGTTTGTTCAATTCGCCGTTGGCGGTGTTCTTGGCGATGAATTCGTTGACGGCCTTGGCCATCTCGTCTTCGCCGGGGCGCAGCGCCACGGCCATGTCCTGCTGCAGCAGCTGGAACTTGGTGTCGAACTGGCCGGCCGGAGCGCGCTTGGCGATCTGTGCGGCCACCGTCACCGAGCAGCCGATCGCGTCCACCTGGCCCGACAGCAGCGCCTGCATGGCCGAAGCGTCGTCGTCGAAGCGGCGGATCTGCGTGCCTTCGGGAGCGACCTTGGTCACAGCTGTGTCCTGCGTCGAGGCGCGGGCCACGCCCACGCGCAGGCCCTTGAGATCGGCGGGCGTCTTCATGTTCGTCTTGGCCACGCCGTACAGCACGATGGAGGCGGCCGAGTAGGGCTTGGAGAACAGCACCTGCTTGGCGCGCTCGGGCGTGATGGCCAGCGAGGCGATCAGCATGTCGACCTTGCCCGTGAGCAGGTAGGGAATGCGGTTCGGGCCGGTCACAGGCACGATGTTGGCCTTGACGCCCCAGTCCTTGGCCAGCAGCTTGGCCACGTCGGCGTCGTAGCCGTCGGGCTGGTTGCTGTTGTTCAAGATGCCGTAGGGCGGGAAGTCCACCAGCATGCCGATGGTGATCGAGCCCTTCTTCTTCAGGGCGGCCAGCGTCTGGGCCGAAACGAGGCCGGGCAGCAGGCTGCCTGCGGCCAGGGCGGCCATGCCGAGAGTGAAGCTGCGGCGGTTGATGTTCAACATGCGTGTCTCCTGGTTTGGTGTAGTGACGACGGAAAAAAAAGCGGTTGAATCAGCGGGTCAGCGCCCGGGCATGGCGTTTTTCCAGGCGCCAGGCCCATAGCGACAGCGGCCAGCAAAGAACGAAGTAGAGGGCGCCGACCACGCCGAACACGATGAGCGGCTGGAAGGTGGCGTTGTCGATGATCTGGCCGGCGCGCGTGATCTCGGTGAAGCCGATGATGGCGGCGAGCGACGTGCCCTTGATGATCTGCACCAGGTAGCCCACGGTGGGCGGCACGGCGATCTTGAAGGCCTGCGGCAGGATCACGGCGCGCATGCGCCAGCGATACGACAGCGACAGCGCCTCGGCGGCTTCCCATTGGCCGCGCGGCACGGCCTGGATGCAGCCGCGCCAGATCTCGCCCAGAAAGGCGCCGCTGTTGAGCGTGAGCGCGGCGGCGGCGGCGAGCCAGGGGTTGATCTCGAAGCCCAGGATGGGGGCGCCGAAGAACACCAGGAACAGCTGCAGCAGCAGCGGCGTGCCCTGGAAGATTTGCGTGAACACCGTGGCGATGCGCGCGAGCAGCGCGATGCCGCCGGTGCGCGCCAGCGCCACCAGCAAGCCCACGACGGTGCCGCCGGCGAAGGCGATGGCGGACAGCGCGATCGTCCACTTCGCCGCCGCCACGATGAACCACAGTTCGGACCAGCCGAAAGTACGCATGTCTTGTTCCTCAGCGGCGGTCGGGGTAGTTCAGGTAGGTCTGGTAGACCAGCTTGAACAGGGCGTTGAAGGCCAGCGACAGCGCCAGGTAGATGACGGTCACGACGATATAGACCTCGAAGCTGCGGAAAGTCTCGGACTGGATGTTGGCGGCCACCGAGGTGAGGTCGTCCGCCGAGATGACCGAGACCACGGACGAGCTGAGCATCAGCAGGATGAACTGGCTGGTCAGCGCCGGGTAGATGGTCTTGAGCGCGGGCTTGAGGATGACGAAGCGGAAGATTTCCCAGTGCTTGAGGTTCAGCGCCAGGCCGGCTTCGATCTGGCCCTTGGGGATGGCCTCGATGCCGGCGCGGATGATCTCGGTGGCATAGGCGCCCAGGTTCACCACCATGGACACCAGCGCGGCGGTGTGCGGCGTCCAGCGCAGGCCGATGGCCGGCAGCGCGAAGAAGAAGAAAAACAGCTGCACCAGGAAGGGCGTGTTCCGGATCAGCTCGATGTAGGCGTTGATCACATAGCGCAGCCAGCCGGGGCCCGATGTCTTGCCCCAGGCGCAGAGGATGGCCACCAGCAGCCCCAGCCCGGTGGCCGTGAGCGAGAGCTGGATGGTGATCCAGGTGCCGTGCAGCAAATGCGGCCAGGCGGCGAAAACCTGATCGAACTGGAAGCGGTAGGTCATAAAAGGGGAAGGGAAGATTCAATGAAACAAATCAATGAAACCGGTTCCAGTAGTATGAATTCTGGCTTTTTGCTTGTATTTAGGTGAAAACCCGAAAGGCCCGTCCGGGCGGAGGGCGCGGGCGACGGCGCAGGCAGGGAGGGCTGGGGATCGGGCGCCGAAGACGGGCAGGCGCCGGAATCCCCTGGAGATCAGGACGCCCGGGCGGGGGGCTCGAGCATGGGCGCCACGGCATCGAGCACGCGCTGCACGGCGCCGGCATGGCGGGCCACATAGCGCAGGCCGGCCTGGCTCATGGCGCCGCGCCGGGCGTCGTCGCCGAGCAGGTCGAACGCGGCCGACAGCGCGCCGGCCGCGTCCGGCAGGCGCAGCGCGGCGCCCGCGGCGATGCCCTCGATCGTCGCCTGCTCGAAATTCTGCGTGTGCGGGCCGACGATCACCGGCGTGCCGGTGGCGCAGGCCTCGATCAGGTTCTGCCCGCCGTGGGCGATGAAGCTGCCCGCCACGATGGCCGCGTCGCTGGCCGCGTAATAAGAGGCCATTTCGCCCATGCTGTCGCCCAGCAGCACNTGCGTGCCTGCGGGCAAAGCCTGCGCCGGGTCGATGCGGCTGCGGCGCGCGGNTTGCAGGCCGGCCGCCTGCAGCAGCTCGTGCACGCCGTCGAAGCGCTCGGGATGGCGCGGGATCAGCACGACCAGCGTGCCGGGCTCGGGCGCGCGCGCGGCCAGGGCCGCAATGAAGGCGGCCTCTTCGCCGTCCTGCGTGCTGGCGATGGCGACGACCTTGCGCTGCCAGGCCTGCTTCCAGGCGTGGCCGCGTTCGACCTGCGCGGGCGCAACCGCCGCGTCGAATTTGATATTGCCCGCCACGGACGCGGCGCGCGCGCCGGATTCGCGCAAGCGCCGGGCGTCGTCCTCGGTTTGCGCCAGCACCATGTCCAGGCCGGCATAGGCCTGCCGCAAGGCGCTGCCGCCGTAGCGCTGGCCGGCCCGGGCCGAGCGGGCCGACAGGCGGGCGCTGACCAGGGCGACGGGCAGGCCGATCTGGTTGGCGACGTGGATCAGGTTGGGCCAGACCTCGCGCTCGATGAGGATGCCGCAGCGCGGCCGCATGGCGGCGTAGAAGCGGCGGCAGGCGGCGGGCAGGTCGTAGGGCAGCCAGCTCTGCCGCAGCCGGCCTTGCTCTATCGCCTGCGCGAAGAGCCGCGCGCCTTCGCGGCGGCCGGTGGCGGTCATGTGGGTGAGCAGCACGGGCAGGCCGCGGTCCAGCAGGGCCTTGATGAGCGGCTGCGCGGCGCGGGTCTCGCCCAGGCTGACCGCGTGCACCCAGACGGGCCGCTGCGCGGCCAGCGGGCTGGGGTCGTAGCGGCCGAAACGCTCGCCCATGTGGGCGCCGTAGAAGGCGTCGCCGCGGGCGCGCAGGCGCACGCGCAGGGCGAGCAGCGGAGCGATGGCGTTGACGAGGCCGGCGTAGATCGTGCGGTTCATGGCACGGGATTATCGCCCGGCTGCTTCACCTCGAGGCTGCTTGACCATGAGGTCGATGATTTCCGGCACGGTGGCCTGTTCCAGCCCGGCCTTGCACGCCTGCTGGTAGGTGTGCAGAACGCCCAGCGCCGTTTCGCGCGCCGCGCCGGCTTCTTCCGCCATGGCGGCGTAATAGCCCATGTCTTTGTTGGCGTTGGCGATGGAGAACTTGAAGCTGGAAGTGTCGCGCGACTCGATGTAGGGGCGCAGCCGGCCCAGCACCACGCCGCCGCCGCCGCCCGTGGCGAGGATGTCGGTGAAGACTTCGGGCTCGACGCCGGCGCGCTCGGCGCAGGCGGCCGCCTCGGCCAGCACCGCCGAGAAGCCCAGCGACACGTAGTTGTGCAGCAGCTTCATGCGATGGCCCGCGCCGATGGGGCCGGCGTGCACCACGTTCTCGGCATAGCTCTTGAGGAGCGGCAGGCAGCGTTCGAACAGCGCCTTGTCGCCGCCCACGATGAGATTGAGCCGGCCTTCCGCGGCCTCCTTGGGCGTGCGCGTCATGGGCGCGTCGATGAACAGGCCGCCGGCCTTCTGCACCGCGTCGGCCACCTTGATGGTGGAGGAGGGGATGGCGGTCGAGCAGTCGATGATGATGGTGCCCGGCCGGATGCCCGCCAGCACGCCGTCGGGCTTGAACAGCACGTCTTCGACCTGGGGCGTGCCGGTCACGCAGAGAATGACGATGTCGGCCTGGCGGGCGACGTCGGCGGCGCTGGCCGATTTCGTGGCGCCGGCGGCCAGCAGGTCGTCGACAGGCTGATTGCCGGGGTGGTCCAGCAGCACCAGCGGATAGCCGCCCTTGGTGACGACGTTCAATGCGATGCCGTGGCCCATCAGGCCCACGCCTATCATGCCGACCTTCGGCTTGCCTGCGCTCATGCTTGTCTCCATGGATTCGATTCGGTTCGCGGGGTGTCCCCGATGCTTGCCTCGATTCCCATTAGACAACGCGCCCGCATGCCGCGCTACTTCAGGCGTCCCGAGAGAAACTGCCCGAGCCGCTCGCTCTTGGGATTCACAAGCACCTGATCGGGCGGCCCTTCTTCTTCGATCCGGCCCTGGTGCAGGAAGATCACGTGACTCGACACGTTGCGCGCGAAGCCCATCTCGTGGGTGACGACGATCATCGTGCGCCCCTCCTCGGCCAGCGCCTGCATGACCTTCAGCACTTCGCCGACAAGCTCCGGATCGAGCGCCGACGTCGGTTCGTCGAACAGCATCACCTCGGGCTCCATCGCAAGCGCGCGCGCGATCGCGACGCGCTGCTGCTGGCCGCCGGAAAGGTGCGCCGGATACATCCCCTCGACGCGGGAAGACAGCCCGACTTTCTCCAGATACTTGCGCGCCCGTGCGATCGCCTCGTCCTTGCCGATGCCGAGCACGGCCATCGGCGCCTCGGTCACGTTCTCGAGCGCCGTCATGTGCGCCCAGAGATTGAAGTGCTGGAACACCATCGCGAGCTTCACGCGCAGGCGCTGCAGCTGCTTCAGATCGCAGACGCGCGGCGTGCCGCGCCGGTCAAGCTCGACGCGGACCGACTCGCCGCCGAGCGTGATGGTGCCCGCGGACGGCTGCTCGAGAAAATTGATGCAGCGCAGGAAGGTGCTCTTGCCCGAACCGCTCGAGCCGATGATGCTGATGACGTCGCCCGCCTTCGCGCTGAGCGAGACGCCCTTGAGCACCTCGTTCTCGCCGTATTTCTTGTGCAGGTCGTCAACGATGAGCTTGTACATAGGTTGTTTCGTTCTTCGACGGCCTTGCGGGCCGTCCATTAATGCCGATGGATCAATGGGCCTGTGGTTTCAGGAAGGCAAGCCAGCGCGTTTCGAGACGCCTGAACATCCAGATCAGCGCGAAGGCGATTGCCGCATAGAAAATCGCCGCGATCCCGTACGCCTGGAACGACATATAGGTCGCGGAGTTCACGTCGCGCGTGACTTTCAATATGTCGGGCACGGTGGCGGTGAAGGCGAGCGTCGTTGCGTGCAGCATCAGGATCACCTCGTTGCTGTAGGTCGGCAGCGCGCGCCGCAGCGCCGACGGCAATATCACGCGCCGATAGAGCGTGAAGCGCGACATTCCGTAGGCGAGCCCCGCCTCGACCTCGCCCGCGGACGTGGTCTTGATCGCGCCGGCGAAGATCTCGGTCGCGTACGCGCATTCGTTCAGCGTGAACGCGAGCAGCGTGCAGTTCATCGCGTTGCGAAAGAACGCGTTGAGCCACGCGTGGTCGTGCACGTAGTGCAGGGTGTAGAGGCCCGTGTAGCAGAGCAGCAGCTGCACATAGAGCGGCGTGCCGCGGAATATATAGGTGTAGAGCCACACCGGGCCGGATATGAAGCGGTTTCTCGAGGCGCGCGCGACCGCGAGCGGCACCGCGAGGCAAAAGCCGAGCCCAACCGAGACGACGAGGAGCCACAGCGTAATGACGAGGCCGCTGAGACGGTATCCGTCGCTGTACAGATAGCTTTGCCAGTACTGGCCGATCAACTGAATCACAATGCGATCCTGACGCCTGCGGAATAGCGCTTCTCAAGATAGATGAGCACGAGGTTCGAAATGGTCGTGATCGCGAGATAGATCGCGCCCGCGACGAGCATGAAGAAAAAGAAATCGAGCGTGCTCTTGCCGGCGTCCTGGGCCGCCTTCACCAGATCGGACAGGCCGACGATGGACACGAGCGCCGTCGCTTTCACGAGCACCTGCCAGTTGTTGCCGATGCCGGGCAGCGCGAAGCGCATCATCTGCGGGAAGAGGATGCGGCGAAACACGCGCGAGCGGCTCATGCCGAACGCGAAGCCCGCTTCGAGCTGGCCGCGCGGCACCGCGAGGAACGCGCCGCGGAAGGTCTCGGCGAAGTACGCGCCGTAGATGAAGCCGAGCGTGATGACGCCGGCCCAGAACGGATCGATGTCGATCTGGTCCCAGCCTAGAAAATCGGTGAAGTCGTTCAGCAGAATCTGTATGCCGTAGAACAGCAGCAGCATCAGGACGAGATCGGGAACCGCGCGGATGAGCGTCGTATAGAACGTGCCGAGCGCGGCGACCAGCCGGTTGTTCGACAGCTTGGCTGCGGCGCCGGCCAGGCCGAGCGTGACCGCCGCGGCGAGCGACAGGACGGCGAGCTTGGCCGTCATCAACGTGCCTGCCCAAAGGAGCGGGCCGTAGCCTTGAAAAAACATGCGGGAGATTCCTGAAGAGACGCGAGGCGCCGCGCGTTGCCGGCGGCGCCTCGGGCAGCGCTTAGCCGCCGTAGACGTCGAACGTGAAGTACTTCTTCTCGATCGTCTTGTACGTGCCGTCCTTGATGATCGACTCGATCGCGCCGTCGAGCTTGGTCTTCAGGTCGGTGTCTTGCTTGCGCAGGCCGATGCCGGCGCCGTTGCCCAGCGTCTTGGGATCGTCGAGCGCCGCGCCGGCGAACTCGAAGTCCTTGCCGCGCGGGGTCTTCAGAAAGCCGATGTCGGCTTGCACCGCGTCTTGCAGCGCCGCGTCCAGGCGGCCGGAGATCAGGTCCGTGTAGACCAGGTCCTGGTTCTGGTAGGGCACCACGTTCACGCCCTTGGGCGCCCAGTACGTCTTCGCGTACGTTTCCTGGATGGTGCCCTGCTCGACGCCTACCGTCTTGCCCTTGAGCGATTCGGCGGTCGGCTGCAGGTTCGCGCCCTTCTTGTCGACCAGGCGGGTCGGCGTGTTGAACAGCTTGGACGAGAACGCGATCTGCTCTTCGCGCTTGGGCGTCATCGACATCGACGACAGCACGCCGTCGAACTTGCGCGCCTTCAGCGCCGGGATCATGCCGTCGAAGTCGTTCTCGATCCACACGCACTTGGCGTGCAGGCGGTGGCAGATCTCATTGCCCAG
>Ga0055529_1000906_pt1 | contig 16369 bp, 11 predicted proteins | sample AraplaCol_mCL_r2_FD_55007 | JGI IMG/M metagenome (GOLD analysis project Ga0055529, IMG submission 55007) | Arabidopsis root microbial communities from North Carolina, USA - plate scrape CL_Col_mCL_r2 | ecosystem: Host-associated > Plants > Roots > Endosphere | place: USA: North Carolina...
TTTTTTCATCAACGCGCCATGGTCTTCACTCTTCGTCGAACCAATGGGCGCGGGCGCGCATGATCAGGTCGCTGGACGACTTCTCGTCCAGACCGCCGATCTCGGCGAGCTCGTCTGTGGCCAGTTCGGCCAGATCGTCGCGCGTGAGCACCTTGTGCTCGGACAGGCGGGCCGCCAGATCGGGCGTCATGCCATCGAGTTCGAGCAGATCCTGCGCGGGCTCCAGACGTTCTTCCTGGGCGATGGCTTCGGTAAGAAGCGCATTGCGGGCGCGAACGCGCAGCTCGTTGATGGTGTCTTCGTCGAAGGACTCGATTTCCAGCAGTTCCTGCATGGGCACGTAGGCGATTTCTTCCAGGCCGGTGAAACCTTCGTCGATCAGGATGTCGGCCACTTCTTCGTCGACGTCCAGCTTGTTCATGAAGGCGGCGCGCAGCGTGGAACGCTCGGTTTCCTGGCGGTTCTGGCTTTCTTCCGGCGACATGATGTTGATCTGCCAGCCGGTCAGCTCGGAAGCCAGGCGCACGTTCTGGCCCTTGGCGCCGATGGCCTTGGGCAGGTTTTCTTCGTCGACCACCACGTCCATGGCGTGCTTGTCTTCGTCGACCAGGATCGATTCGACGTTGGCCGGAGCCAGCGCGCCGATCACGAACTGGGCGGGATCTTCCGACCACAGCACGATGTCGACCTGCTCGCCGCCCAGCTCGTTGCGCACGGCGGTGACGCGCGAACCGCGCATGCCCACGCAGGTGCCGATGGGATCGATGCGCTTGTCGTAGGCCACCACGGCGATCTTGGCGCGCACGCCGGGGTCGCGGGCAGCGGCCTTGATCTCGAGCAGGCCTTGTTCGATCTCGGGCACTTCGTTTTCGAAGAGCTGGCGGATGAAGTCGGGCGAGGTGCGCGAGAGAATGACCTGCTGGCCGCGCAGCGTGTTGTCGACACGCAGCACGAAAGCGCGCACGCGGTCGCTGATGCGCAGGTTTTCTTTCGGGATCATCTCGCTGCGCGGCAGGCGGGCCTCGACCTTGCCGGTCTCGATGATGGCGTCGCCCTTGTCCATGCGCTTGACGGTGCCGGACACGATGGTCTCGCCGCGGTCGAGGAAGTCGTTCAGGACCTGCTCGCGCTCGGCGTCGCGGATTTTTTGCAGAATGGCCTGCTTGGCGGCTTGCGCGCCGATGCGGCCGAACTCGACCGGCTCCAGAGGCTCTTCGATGTACTCGCCCACTTCGATGCCGGGCACGATGTCGAGCGCGTCGGACAGCAGTTCCTGCTTGTCGGGCTCTTGCAGGCCGGCCTCGTCGGGCACGACCAGCCAGCGGCGAAAGCCCTCGTGGCTGCCGCTATCGCGGTCGATGGCGACACGGATGTCGGCGTCGTCCTTGAAGCGCTTTTTCATGGCCGAAGCCAGCGCGCTTTCGAGCGCCGTGAACACGGTGTCGCGCGTGACGTTCTTTTCGCGCGCCAACGCATCGACCAACAGAAGAATTTCGCGACTCATCGCTTTTTGCCCTTGAAATCCAGAACGGGATCCAGCTTGGCGCGCTCGATGTCATCGAGCGTGAAGCTCAGCACCTGGATATCGTTCTTTTTTGCCTCAAATTCCAAACCGAACACCGGGCGCGCAACGGCTTCGCCCGCGGTTTTTTCGTCCACTGCTTCCGGCGCGCGCAGAATGCCGGTGTATACCTTGCGGCTGTCGACCGCCTCGCGCAGCTTGATCTCGACGCGCGAACCGGCAAAGTGCAGGAAATCCGCCTCGCTGCGCAGGGGCCGGTCGATACCCGGCGAGCCCACCTCGAGCCGCCGGTAGTCGATGTTCTCGACCTCGTACACACGCGACAGCTGGCGGGAGACCTGCTCGCAATCCTCGATGCGCACGCCATCTTCCCTGTCGATGGTCACGCGCAGCAAGCCCATGGCGGCACGTTCGACGTCGATGAGATCGACGCCCATGCCTGCCAAGGCTTCGCGGGTCATTGCAAATAGATCAGCCACTTCGTTTCACCGCGGGCATCGCCGTGCCGGATATTGCCGCCACGGTCCTGCCCTATGCATCCCAAACGTTCAAAAAAAATGGGCTGTTATCGCACAGCCCACCGTATCGTCGCAGGCCCGGCACGCACGAAACGCGCACCAGGCTCGACCTCAGTTGTTCTTTGCATTCGGCGATCGCGCTAGTGCTGCCGCCGTTCTCAGTCGGTTGTGCCTACCTTGCAAGCACCGCTTTTCACGCCCGCTTTACATGCACAAAACACATGCTCAAAGCCAGTCGCGCCTGAAAACATCGCCGATAAACCCGAGAGTTTATCAGAAAAACGTAAAAAACACTCAATTTATCCGGGGTTTACCCGGATCGGGCCCCAATTCGCCAGGATTTACCTGTCGTTGCGTCCCCGTCCGCCCAGAAAGCCCAGGCGGGATTCGTGCGCCGAAGCGCCGCTGGGCTGCCAATCGTCGCCTCGGCCGCCCTGTTTGCGCGGCTTGGACTTGTTGGCGCCGCCGGCGCGCTTCTTGGCAGCCACGTTGCCGTTGGCATTGCCGCCGGCGCCGGCGCTGCTCGCCGCAAACTTGGGGCCGCCCGCCTTGGCCGGCCGCTTGCCCTTGCCTTGGCCCTGTCCTTGGNNCTTGACCTTGGNNCTNNCCTTGGCCTTGGCCCTGCGGCTTGCCCTGCCCCCGCCCCTTGCCCTGGCCGCGCTTGGCGGCGCCGGGTTTATCGCCGCCGGGCTTGTCGCCGCCCATGGGGTGGCCGTTGGCATAGCCGCCGGCGATCATCAATCCGGTGCCGAAGGGGTCGGACGGCGAAGAACGCACCGAGCCCGCGCTGCCCTTGCCGCCGCCTTGCAGATTGCCGCGGCGGCTGATGCGCGCGCCGTTCATGCCGTTGCGATCCATCGTGCCGAAGCCCGGCGGCAGCGCGTTTTCATGCGACTTGGGCTGCTTCTCGCTGTGCCCTTCGCCGTCGTCGTCGCGCAGCAGGCCCAGCTGCACCATCAGCGCGTTGACCAGTTGCGCGTCGACCTCTTCCCAACGGCCGCGGCGCAGATTGCGCGGCAGCACGATGTCGCCGAAGCGCGTGCGGATCAGGCGGCTGACGGTGACGCCCACCGCCTCNAACATGCGGCGCACTTCGCGGTTGCGCCCTTCCTGCAGGGTGACGCGATACCAGCGGTTGCTGCCGTCGCCGCCCAGGTAATCGAGCGTGCCGAAAGCGGCCTTGCCGTCTTCCAGGTCTATGCCCTCGACCAGCGACTTGCGCTGGGCCTCGTCCATCTCGCCCAGCACGCGCACCGCATATTCGCGTTCGGTGCCGTAGCGCGGGTGCATGATGCGATTGGCCATGTCGCCCGACGTCGTGAAGATCAGCAGACCTTCTGTGTTCAGGTCGAGGCGGCCCACGGACAGCCACTTGCCGGTGCGCATCTTGGGCAGGCGTGCGAACACGCTGGCCCGGCCGCCCGGATCGTCATGGCTGACGATCTCGCCGGCCGGCTTGTGATAGAGAATGACGCGCGGCGGCTTCCTGGCGTTCTGGCGATTGATGGGCTTGCCGTTGACGCGCACCTGATCGTTGGGCGCGACGCGCTGTCCGATATGCGCCGGCTCGCCGTTGACCGACACGCGGCCGGCCACGATGAGCTCTTCCATTTCGCGGCGCGAGCCGATGCCGGCTTCGGCCAGCACCTTGTGCAGCTTGGGCATCACCGCATCGCTGTTCAGATACTTGCCCAGGCGCTGCTCGGTGCGCTCGTTGGCGTCGAGATAAGCCAGCGCCTGCTCGGCCTCGCGCTCGAGTTCGCGCGTATCGGCGGTCTCGACGCTTGCATCCGGCGCCGCGGCGCCGGATGCCTGCTCGGCACGGCCTCGCCCCGACGCTTTATTGACGGGTTTGCGCGGGCCGCGCTTGGGCTTGCGTTCGGCCTGCTGCTTGCCTTCGGCTGCTTGCCTTCGGCCGGCTTGCCTTCGGTCTTTTCGGCACGCTCGCCGCCTTCTGCCGCAACGGCGTCGCCACGGCGACGGCGGAAAGGAGTGCGCAGCTTGCGGCCTCGGCCGCGGGCTTCGGAATCGGGCGTGGCAGCGCCCTGCGAGGCGCCCGCGTCGGACGACTCGGGCAGGGAGTTTTCTTGTTGTGTATCGGAATCGGTTGTCACTGAGACAGCTCCGCAGGTCAAACTTGAGATGCCTCGTCGTCTTCGACGGGCTCGTTGTCTTGTTCAGGGTTCGCCGCAGAGGCAAGAGCCTCTGCGGCGGCATCTTTTGCCGCTTCTTGCGCGGCGCTCGCCTCTTCGGCGTGCAGCACTTCGAGCGCCTCGTCGACATCGACCTTTGCGTCGTCGTCCATGAGGGTTTCGTCGTGGCTCTCGCCAGCCGCTTGCGCATCCACGCTCGCCGCTTCGTCCGGATTCGGGCCGGCTGCCTCGCCCGGATTCGCGTTGATCGCTTCGCCCAGATCCAGCCCGGCCAACACAGTGGCCGGATCAGCGGATTCCAGCGCAGGCAGTTCGTCCAGCGCGCGCAGGCCCAGATCGTCGAGGAACTGGCGCGTCGTGCCGAAAAGCGCCGGGCGGCCCGGGGCGTCGCGATGGCCGATGGCTTCGATCCAGCCGCGGTCTTCCAGCGTCTTGACGATCTGCGAAGAGACCGTCACGCCGCGTATGTCTTCGATATCGCCGCGCGTCACCGGCTGGCGCCAGGCGATGATGGCCAGGGTCTCGAGCACCGCGCGCGAATACTTGGGCGGCTTTTCGGGATTGAGCCTTTCCAGGTAGCGCTGCATCTGCGGCCGGCTCTGGAAACGCCATCCGGAGGCCAGCTGCACCAGCTCCAACCCGCGATCGACCCATTGCAGCTGGAGCGTTTCCAGCCACGGGGTCAACGTCGCGTTGTCGATTTCCGACTCTTCGCCGAACAGCTTGCGCAGCTCGGCCGTCTGCATGGGCTGGGATGCGCACAGCAACGCAGTTTCCAGGACCAGTAGCGCCTCGTTGTCACTCATCGATATACAAAACCCGAACGTAGGTTCAAACCTGCCCACGCAACCAGACTCAAAGCCCGGCGCTACCGCGGCCCTATAGCCGCATCGGCATGCTCTCGGCAAGGCCGAAAGCGCGAAATCAAGAACGATTGAACGTGTCGTACGTAGACAACAGTGCGCCGCGGCGTTTTGGGATATTTGCGGGCGGCGAGTCGCCACGTACCTGCCTTAAGCCAGATGCACGGAGCGTCGGCGGCAGCTTGCCGGAGCCTTCTTGCCCCTCGAAACAGTGCCGAGGAACGGGCAGGCGGCATGAATGAATCGGATTATATACCTGTAACGCTCCACCCCCAACACTATTCCCCCGGGCCTGATTGCCCTCCCGGGGGCAGCTGTCCCCGGCTACGCCTCCTGCCCCAGGAGGCGGGCGGCCTCCGGCAGCAAAGCCCGCGCCTGCTCGCCCCGCAGGATGAACACCAGGCGCGATGGCAGCGCGTCCAGGCCGTCGGCTCGCGGCAAAGGCTCCAAGGGATAAAGCTGCTGATGCACACCGTGCACCGCGCTAGCCTCGGCCTCCCCCGCGAACCGCACCACGCCCTTGACCCGCAACAGCGCTTCGCCATGGCGAGCCTGCAACGCGTCCATGCCCGCCAGGAAGGCCGGCCGGGCAATCGGCCGCGGCATGTCCAGCACGGCATGAGACACCCCGGCATGCGGCGCACCCCGGCTCCGCGTGAATGCCCCCAGCCAACGCGTCGTCTGCCCCGTCGCATCCGAGCGCCCTTCGCGCCGCGCATCCAGCAAGCTTGCATCCAGCTCGGCCTCGGGCCGCAGCACCGACACGACCGCTCCCGGATTGATGCCCAGCACCGCTTCGCGCGCGCGCTCGACCTGGTCGGCAGAAGAGAGATCGGCCTTGCTGATGGCAACGGCATCAGCCAATGCGATCTGCTGAACCGCCTCGGGCTGCGCCGCCAGTTGCTGCGGCAGGTGCTGCGCGTCGGCCACGGCGATCGTGCCGCGATAGACATAGCGCTCGGCCAGAAAGGGGTCGTGCCGCAAGGTAAACAGCAGCGGCGCCGGGCCGGCCAGACCCGTGGTCTCGACCAGCACATGCCGAAAAGGCCGGATCTGCCGGCGCATGGCGGCCATGAACAGATCGCGCAACGCGTCGGCAACTCCGCCGCTGGCCGTGCAGCAGATGCAGCCGCCTTCGATCAAGGCGATGCGCCCTTCCACTCCGCGCACGAGATGATGGTCCACGCCGATTTCGCCGAACTCGTTGATGATCACGGCCGCGTCGGCATAGGCGGGGTTGCGGACCAGACGATTGAGCAGCGTCGTCTTGCCGCTGCCTAAAAAGCCGGTAAATACCGTAAGAGGAATGCGAGTGTCGGCTTGCGGGCTGTGGGCGGACATGATGCGTGGGCGATATGAGGATGAGCCTATCTATCGGGATGAGCCTATCTTATCGGTGCTCATGCGGACGCACAAAAGGGGCGCGCAAACCGGCCAAGCAAAGCAAAAGGCCAATCTCTTGCGAGATTGGCCTTTTAGTTCTTTGGCTCCCCAACCTGGGCTCGAACCAGGGACCTACGGATTAACAGTCCGGCGCTCTACCGACTGAGCTATTGGGGAACAGCGGAGAAGCGAGATTATGCACGAGTTTTTTTTGGCGTGCAAATAGCGAAGCGCCATTCAGAAAGTGCCGCCGAATCGCAAACAGCGAACCGCCGACTGCGCATGCTCACCTTTGTTAGTTTTGCCCGCCGCCAAAGACTCTGATATGATCGCAGTCTTTGCCGCCGGCATAGCTCAGTTGGTAGAGCAGCGCATTCGTAATGCGAAGGTCGTAGGTTCGACTCCTATTGCCGGCACCAGAATACGGCTTGCAAATCAAGCCACTAGCGCCGCCCTCTCGGGCGGCGTTTTTTCTTCCTCATCCAACTTTGTCAAAATCTTGACAGCGTTGGCGTGGGCAGCCAGATGGCTGGGAGCAAGGTGGGCGTACTTCTGCACCATCTCGATGGTTTCCCAGCCGCCCAACTCCTTCAGCACCATCAGAGGCGTACCATGCTGCACATGCCAACTCGCCCACGTATGGCGCAGGTCGTGCCAGTGGAAGTCCTCGATCCCGACGATCTCGCAGGCGCGCTGGAACACCCGGCGGTCATGCTGGCCAATCTTGCGGCCATCGCCATTGTCCCGAGTAAATACCCAGCACTGCGCCGTCTGCATTCGACGCTCGATGACCTGAAAGGCGTCATCGTTCAACGGAACCGACCTCGCTCGCTTGGACTTCGCAGTTTCATGCTCGATCCAAGTGCTCCGATCCGCTAGATTGACGGTAAGAGGCTGGACGCTGAACAGTTCATCCTCTCGCATCCCGGAAGCAACAGCCACGATAGCCGCGTCTTGCATCCACGGCAGCGACATCGCCTCGATCAGGGCGATGATGCGATGCGGAGGCTCCCAGCGGACGCGAATATCTGGTTCCTCGTAGCGAGGAAGCTTCGGGCATTTGTCCAACCAGTCCAATTCCACGGCGATATTCAGCATGCGCCGGATCGTCGCCAGATACTTGTTCTTGGAACCGTTGGCCAAAGGCCTGGGTGGGTTGCGCTGATAGGTGCGATGCGTCGGCAGGTGCTCGACAATTTCACCAGCGGTTAAAGAGCGAAGGGTTCGCCCGGCAAACTGTTCGCGCCAGTATTCGACGTGCAGCAGCTTCGTTGCATAGTCGCGCTGGCCCGCACTTTGACTTAAGAGCTGGACAGCGGCGTCCTCGAACTGTTTTTCGGGCCTATCCCCCAGTTTGGCTTGGCGCCACAAGTCGGCCTTCAAGCGATCGTGGTATTCCGCCGCCGCTTGCTTGTCCGTGGTGCCAGCAGAGCATCTAATTCGCGCTCCACCGCCTGGCGGACTGATGGCGATTTGCCAGATCCCGGAGGACTTATCTTTGCGGATTGACATTGAGTTTCCTCGATGACCCGCACCGATAGCCGGGGCACATTGTCACGCGGCGCGGAGAGTTCGACAAGCCTAGACGGCCACACTCGCCACACACGGGAGCCAGGGAGCCGAAAGCCGATCTGCTCCCTCATGGTGAACACCGTGCTGTAGGCAAGACCTAGCTTGGCAGCGACCTCCCGCAGCGTGAGCGCACGCTCGTCATAATCCATTGCCATTCCAAGGCATCCTTGTGTGTTGCATGCCCAGGGTTGTGCAAAAATCACCCACCCGATTTTTTGGGTAAACACGCCCGTATAGGACGTGTTTAAAATTTTTTGTAACTGTTCTTGATGAGGGTCTCTTTGGCTCTCCTCCTTGCGACCGTTCCCGCCGCGCAGCAGTTCGGGCCAGGTGACAAAGAGGGTGGGATCGTGCAGAATTGCACCATTCAACGCTTGGCTGCGTAACGCGGCGAGCGAGTCCTAGCTGGGGACTCAAAAAAAGCAGCCATCAAAAAAGCGCCTCGTCGGCCAACACAGCAAGCGGCTCCGCCGCTATCACAACGGTGCGTGTCTCCGCATCACTCATCACGCGCTTGATTTAGCGCTTTCTCAAGGACTCGGGTTGCTCGCCGTTCGCGGGAGCGATGCTGCACGTCCGTTTCTCATCCTCAACTCGACGCCAGGTACGTCAATGCACTCGGCCGTCTCTTTTTGCATCTGCAAAAAGAGACGGCCGCTGGCCACACCCAGGAAACCCGCATAGGAGAAGGCTTTCCGGCAATTCAACCATCAAAAATATCGCGTGAAAACACGTGAAAAATCAAATCCAGCACATTCCCCGTGGATCCGGAAAGCCTGACCAGCACCGGTAGGGGAATCGCAGGATCGCCATTGCCGTCGCCACCGGCGTAATCCGTGGCAAGCCCGCTGCAGCAAGCCAAGCTGTCAAAAAAATGTGCGTCAACACTTACCACTCGGTGTCGGTCAAGGCGGGCCGGGCGTAATGCCCGGCGGGCGCGCGTTTTCGCGCGCCATGCGCCTTGCCCGCACCGAGCGGAGGCGCCCTAGGTCGGCGTCTCAAGCAGGTTTTCACCAAGCCTGTTTGAGACGCCGACCACAGTTGATCTTTGAGGAGAGAAGATGAGTCGGAATTTCAATCTGGGTTCCAGAGATATGAGCAAGGCGGGACGGAACGCCCTGAACGCCGCTGCCCGAAATGGCGCAATTTCATTTTCGAGCGCGGCGACGAATGGCGCGCGCTGGAACCGATTCGCATCCTATGCGAAAGAAGAACTGGGAGTGCGGTATATGGAACGCATCGCGCCAGAACACGTGGTCGCCTATGGAGAATCCCTTCAGGCCAAGGTCGAGACTGGAGAAATGAGCGCAGCCACTGCACAGAACTATGTTGCTGCGGTTAACAGTGTGCTCGATATCGCCACGTCGGGGAAATGGCAATCAGTAAGTCCCACGCAAGATTGTGGAATCGCAACGAAATCTTGTATAGCAACTATTTCCAAGGCAATTACTCCCGTCCAACATGAATCCGTAATTGCTCATGCGGGAGAACGCCTAGGTGTGCTTCTTGATCTCCAGCGAGCCCTCGGCCTGCGGTACGAAGAATCAGCCAAACTCAATGCCAAGACGGCCTACGCCGAAGCAAAAACGACCGGACAGGTACAAATTCTGGCTGGCACAAAAGGCGGGCGAAACCGCATAGTGCCTGTCAATGAAGCCGCGCTCGTCGCCCTAGAACGTGCTGCGGACATACAAGGGCAGGGTCGATCAATGATCCCCTCCAGCATGTCCTACGCAAGATTCCAAGCCGAGTCATATAGGGAGCTAGGAGTCGCTGGCGGCCGAGGGTTTCATGGCAATCGTCATTGGTACGCCCAAGATCGCTATTTCCAGCTTGCCGGAGCCCCAGCGCCAGTAGTGGCCGGTTGGTCTAGGGACGAGCGCATCGCGGCACTGGCGGCCGTGCTGGAGATATCCGAAACAAAAGCAAAAGCCATCGACCACAAAGCGCGCATGCAAATCGCGGTTGAACTAGGACATGGTCGCGTGGAGATAACAAATGCGTACCTGGGGTGAGCGGCAGAGTCTCGCGCAGCAGGCGAGATTAGTCTTTAAGAAGGCTGGATATGACCGCAAAGGCGGCAAGTTAAACCGCAAGCAGCAGATGGAACGAGCCTGTACCGTGATGGACTGGGTGCAGAGGAATTGCCAAATCCACCACCTCGGCCAGCTCGGTGGTCGACAAATCGTGCAATTCTGGAAGACCCGCCGTGAATGGTCAGATGCCACCCGATATGGATACTGGCTCGCCCTACGGCAACTCTGGCGGTTGTACGGCAAACCGGGAGAACCACCCGAACCCGACGAGCTCGACCCATCGTCCACCCCTGCAACTGATCCGTAGGACTTAGATGGGTAAAGCGCTACACCTCGGCTCGTCTCAATAACTCCCAAGCATCGACGTTCAAGGACTTGCATATACGCAGCAAGTTGATGACCGCCAAGTTGTGCTCTCCACGCTCGATGCCCCCCAAATAGCTGCGATCTATCTCGGCCTCATGCGCGAGCGCTTCCTGAGACAAGCCTGCCTCTGCCCGTAGGGTACGTATTGCTTGCCCAATCTTGACTAGAGCAGCATCGCCAGCATGTGAGGGGGATGGTCGCGCCATACCCCACATGCTGAATTCTTGCGGGACTCAATACCACGGGATATGATACCCTATTAACAAATAAATATTACATCTTTAAGGATGCTCTGAATAATTCGATTTTCCAAACCTTGACTACTTAAAAATCAATAACCTACAGAACCACCCGAGTTGGAAATCAGAGTTATTCAGAGAATTCCTAAAGCGCAGCACCAGCAATTGGCTACTTATATCCCCCATGACAAGCTCGAGATCAGAGGATAATTTAGAAATGATCATGAAAATAACGAAAATTATAGTTTCAATCACCGGATTTTTGCTCTTTTTCTTTATTAAAATAGCATCAGCAGAATGCATAATTAGCACCCATTGGGATACGGAATACGCCCTTAAAATTCTCGAAAGATCCGGCGGACTAAGAATAAATAATTATGAACAATTGTGCGAAAAGATAAACAAAGCCAATGCCAAACTATTCATAACAACAGCCGGAATAGAAAGCGAAGGGGTTTATAGCAGCCATATCACCATAACTCTTGCCGATAAAAATATAAATATATTTTCCGATCTACAAACCGGCAGTTCGACAATTAATTTATGGAAGTATCGAGGCAAAACACCTGACCAGCTAACAGTAATGGCCATAAACCAAGCCGTGGACAGTTTTAACAACCGAGTGGATCAGCAAGGAAATCTATTAATAGATGAGGCAATAAAAAGCCTAAATATTTCTCGACAAAAAGCCAAGCATTTTTTCCAAAATAACAAATAATCCCCCATCCGAGATCAAAAACTCTTGCAGAATATTAGCCAATCACCAGAGAATTGGGCAATCAAACGCGCATGCAAATCAGTCCGGTTTTAGCGGAAATCTCGGTGCAGACCTAGGAACAGCCATTGGGCGAGCCATTGCAGGCGACATAAATCAATACGTCCCGACGGTGATGGTCAATATTAAAAATCAATGCAGAACGATCTGGGAAGCGTCAGCCTAGTAAAGAGCTACATCCCTGACTCATTCAAAGGCCCTTTGGCAGACGATAGAGATACGGCTCGGAAATAAAATCACATGAACATTCGTACATTTTTTTCTCTCGGCGCCATGCTGGCGCTCTCCTTCCTCGGCGGCTGCGCCACGCCAATTCAAACGGTTGCTCCGAGGGCAGTCGCGCCTGCGGCCGGGGAGATCAAAACCACGGTGTACACCCAAGTAGATCTACAGCCGCATCCCCCGGGCGAAGGCTCGATGCTAGTTCTCAGCCCAATCAAGGAACTCGGTGGTCTTTTCAATTCAAAGGGCTACACGGTCGCCAATCGCACCAGCATCTGGGCGAACACGGCAAAGGTGGATTTCGATTGGGTGATATTCCAGAAACCCGATGGGCCGCAGCAGATTATTCGCTACGAGGTCCAAGACAAGTATTCCAATATTAAGGTGCCCCCAGCCACGTCGACCGAGGTTCTGGCGCAGCTCGGAGACCTCAACAAGCCCAATGGTGGAAGTGGCGTCTTCGATGCGGATGGTTCAGTCTATGGCAACGGTGCAGCAGCGACCGGTAGCGCGGGCGGCGGAATCGTTGTCGGTCTAGCCGTCGGTACAGTCCAAACGGTGGCTCACGCTGTCGCAAGCCACGATGACAAGCCAAAAGCAAAGCCGAGCACCGTCAAGAAGCTCCCCGTTAATGCGGCAGTCTTGTTCGGTCGTATTCGGCAGTCGATAGGCGGCATCATTCGCCGGCCCGAAGAACAGCGCGTCATCATCGTGGCCTCGTCGGACAAGGAAGAATCACCGGCAGTCCTCTTGGATGCGGCACTTCGCAAATACGTGGACGTGTACAAAAACGGAGCTACAGCGAACCCGACCAGCCTGGATGAGCCACAAGCCATCACGGCGACAAAGGACGACGCTCGAAAATGAAACACCCAAGGGGGGGTGTCCGAATTTTTGTGTAAACGGGGTTTAGGGTTTACAGCGGGGGGACACACTCGCCGAAATTTTGATGAAACTCTTAGCGTAGTCTCTCTACATATCGTCTTGGTTAGCGCTGTCAATTTGGAGATCGAATCGATCGTTACGCGCATGGTGTGCACTGTGCAACATACTCATATGTTCCCTAGTGAATCGTAGGTGTGAGCGGCCACGACGTTTCGGTCCAAAGCATTCGCAAACATCATTGGCACGGGATGACTGAAGATCAGATGACTCTCTAGTTTGTCCACGTGGTCCCAGTGCAAAAAGCGAGCCACTTCGACCGGATGCGCTCGAAGTACATCTACCCGATCTAAGTGTTTCCTAAGAGAGTCGCGCTTCTTCCCATCAGGAGTTGCAAATCCACGATAGTCGGAAAGCTGCTCGGCAATCTCTCCATAGGTTTTTTTGAATTGAAGATCCTTACACTCCATGATTAGGATTCGGCCGGACTCTGGCTTCCAGGCAAGCACATCAACATCACCGTAGTCTCGGTCGAGCCCTTTTTGCAGAATTTTGGTGAGTTTAATCTCCCGTTCAATCTGCCATCCAAGCTCCTTCATCGTAGTGGCGACACGCTTATTGAACTCCGCACCATCTCGCGCCCGTGCTGCGCCGGCATACTTAAGCATGGCAGGCCCTAAATGATCGTCGGAGTACTCTCCAGCATAGTAGTTCCTAAGCATCACACTGAAACCTTCCCGAATTAGCGCCGGATCGATGAAGTATTTCGGATCATCATCTGAGTCGAGTTGGATCAGTGGCCGTCGAAGCAGGCCGAGCCGACGCTTAAATCGAGCGGGAGCAATGTCTTTCCACGCATACCCATCCGGAGGCATATGCCACGCCGGCCTAGGCGTTAATTCAAGCGAATTAACAATAGCCAGACCAACATCAGTAGTATCTGCTAGTGCGATTAGGCTAGATCTTGGAAGAATAAAGAGTATCTTGTGATGTTCAATTCCGTAATTTTCCAAGGCATCGAGAAATCTTCTGTACGCATCGAGCGAAACGCCGAACTCATCCTGCCACGCGTCTAAAAACTCTGTTGAGATGTCACTCTCTCTAGAATCTTCAAGCAAGGGCACGCTGCCTAAACTTGTCGCGTACTGATTAATCGATGCACTATATCGATACTCACTACTTGCTTTGCTGAAAGGTTCAATAACCATGTCCATGAAATCATGGTTAGTATGAACGTCCCCCAGAGGTCGGATCGCCAAGCTTGGCTCTAAGACGTCCCAACGAATCAAATCGTACCAACCACTCAGATGAAAGATCTGGCTACTCTGAGCCAACATCCAAGCGAGATCTAGCTTTCCAGGTCTCTCCCCCTTACCCAGTGGAGATTCGCAAAGGACCATTTCGACGAGATTTCGCGTCGGCTGCAATACGCCATTGAGCTTGAATTCGTGTTTAGACATCTGATCCAGGGCTGCGGCCTTATCCTCCCTAAGTGCAAGTATCGCAGCTGCAGTTCTATGCCATCGATCGCGAGAAAAACTCGCTGATTCGTAGTTAATCAACAAAGTTGTTAGCAAAGACTCTCGGTCAAACAGCTTTAGGAAACTCGCTAGCTCATCCAGTAGCTGATCAATCAATGAGCGTAAAAATGACAAGCAATCTTGCTTGCCAACAAGTCTGTCACCTTCTTTAGGGTCTCTGACTCGCCAACCTAGCCCAAGCTTAAGAGACGCATCATCGAACCGACTGATCATCACTGGCGATCTTGGCAATGTATCACTGATGTAGTCCCGATAACTTCTAGCGGAGAACATATGTGTATGGCGAGCATTGACATCCGATAACCTGTCAGTCAAAGCAGCTTCCAAATCTACTAGTGGAACATTAGTTAAAGTTGAGACTCCTCTAAGAAAGGCGCGTACTAGACCGACCTCGGCAATGTTGTGCTGATGATAGGTCGCCCTATCAAACCCCGCACCCACCTCAAGTTGAATAGTGCGAGCTGCGAGATCTACGCTCACAGCAAAGGCCGCGTCGAGGTCTTCATGCTGACCAAAGTTATCAACACTTGGAAGCGATGGCTCTCCGTCGAAGGAGCATCGCCAGAAAATCGGCCCTGAACTGATCCGAGCACCTATCTCGGCATCTATCTGATCGGCAATTCGCGCGATCCAGACCCCCATCATTGACCATCTTTCGTAAATTAGATGATTCCTTGAGCCATCTTTTGCAACGGCCTCGTACCACCAACTCCGTGTCGAGGTAATCCTCGCACCCAACAGATTCGGCTCTTTTCCTTCAGAGAGATGAACGTACAAGGGGCGACTGGCATCTTCCTCGAAAAAACTTTGTTCTTCTCTTCGAACCAGTTTCCATGTTCCATCGACAAATTGCTCAACATGCTCGTCAGCTGCTAGTGCAAGATTGTGCCGTAAATCTCCTAGGCCGTTCTGAGGGATAACTATGTTCAGCTTCTGTCCTGCACTGAAGTCTCGTGGAATCTCGGCGTGGGGCACCAGATGACCATCTAGAGACTCCACCCATGCAAATAGATTGAGCAAGCCGTTCATATTCTGGAGCCTAATCTCGTTCTGGCGTAAGAGCTGCTCCATGCGGAAAACACGCAAAAGATCCAAAATCCGGATATCTTTGAACTGTGCCAGTGCATGGAAATCCGGTGCGCTCACAAATTTCCATTCCCAGCGTGCCTTAGCCTGATAAGGCCCTTCTAGAAGAGCACCGCGCCCGATTCCACATCCAACTACAAGTGTCATTCCTTCCTTAAAACCGTCTCGTCGTTCACAATCCTCTTGTGCGCTCTGAATAACCTTGTCGATTTCTTCACTTAGCGCTGGCGACCCTTGAAATACACCACCAAATCCCTCTTCCTGAAAGCCGACAAGATCATCTAGAAAAAAAAGCATAACTAAGTAACGGCCAGTGTCGATCTCCTGGATAAGTGCGGACAGTGAACCGAGAGAATTGTGTGAAAAAGGTAGTCGTGGTCCAGGGTTGCCGAAGAACGGTGATGTAGAGAACAACCTGGAATATTCGAATCCCAGTTGACGTAGGAAAACATCCCGATTGTCCTGATCTCCAAGTGCTCTCACAAAAAAACGACGAATCGCTACAGATACTGCCGTTGGTAGGAGAAGATTGAGGACTCCGTCTTTAATGACTACGGGAGCCGCTTCAAGATCGGTGTTCGAAATTGCCTGGTCGAGCAGTGAGTGCCTGATACTCGGATCAAAGATGAAAGGACTGAGGGCATCGACGTCCAGTCCGTACGAGAGCAAATCTTCTGTAGAGAATGCCACTAGATTGCGTAGCAGATTTACTTTTTCTCGCAAACCTTTTGGTAAATCTCGATTTCTTCCGTCAAGTCCGATGTCATTGCGCGTCAAGCCTGCCCTTTCACAGACAATGTCCGAAAGCTTCAGTAGGGCATGTATCGCATCCGCAATAACCTTGAAATGATCCTGCTCTGGAAGAGTATCAACCATGTTGACGATGCGCTGTAAATAGAAGGTTGCTCCTTCCCAGATGCCTTCTAGAACGCGATAGTTACCTCGTTTCGAATAGATATTTCCTACAAAATTATCCTCACGAGGATCTTCCATATATCCATGTAAAGTTCCCATAGATGTGAAGCCCTGAAGGAGAAATCCCTGCGTAGGCGCACGAGTTCCTCCTCCGATGCTCAGGCAAAGGTGAACTAGGAGTTCCAAGCGAGCGCAGTTCGATTGCAATCGCTTCTGTAGCAAGAGACCAGCAAAGGCAGCTGCAGCCTTGACAGGGCAAAGGTCAACAAGAGCGCGAGTCAAGTATGGAAGTTTCG
>Ga0055529_1000913_pt1 | contig 16112 bp, 12 predicted proteins | sample AraplaCol_mCL_r2_FD_55007 | JGI IMG/M metagenome (GOLD analysis project Ga0055529, IMG submission 55007) | Arabidopsis root microbial communities from North Carolina, USA - plate scrape CL_Col_mCL_r2 | ecosystem: Host-associated > Plants > Roots > Endosphere | place: USA: North Carolina...
GGCGCTGTTCGTGCTCGCGCTGCGTCATTGGTGGCGGCAATCGGATGCGGTGTGCGGCGTGTTCGGCCTGCTGCGCGAACCGCGGCTGCGGCCCGCGGCGGTCGCCATGCTGTCGCGCCAGCACGAAGCGCTCGCGATCGAAGACCTCGCGGCAGGCTGCCATATGTCGCGGGCCAGTTTCCTGCGGCTGTTCCAGCGCGTGTGCGGCACGCCGCCCGCGCAGCTTCTGGCGCAGTTGCGCATGGACAATGCCGCCGCGCGTTTGCGGCGCGGCCGGGAAAACGTGGGAACCGTCGGCGCGGCGGTGGGCTTTCAATCCGAATCCGCGTTCATCCGCGCCTTCGAGCGGCACAAGGGGCTGAGCCCCGCCGCCTATCGGCGCGCGGCGTCGATGCCGCAGCGCTGACGCNCGCCGCTGTTTCCGGGCGGCCTCAGGCCGTGCAGGCCCGCGAGCCGGTATGGCGGTCCACGCCAACCGATATCAGCCACANCACGAAGCCGCCCAGCGCCAGGCCGCAGCCCACCCAGCCGGTGGACGTCCAGCCATGGCCGCCGGCGATGGCCAGGCCGCCCAGGAAGGGCCCGAGCGCGTTGGCGGTATTGAAGGCCGAATGATTGAGCGCGGCGGCCAGGCCCTGGGCGTGCTCGGCCACGTCCATGAGGCGGGTCTGCAGCACCGTGCCCAGCGCCCCGCCCAGGCCGATCATGAAGACCGACAGCGAGATCGTCCACACATTGCCCGCCATGAAGGGGTAGAGCGCCAGCGCGAACGCGCTCCACAGGAGCATGAGGCCCGCGGTGCGCATGAGCGCGCGGTCGGCGAAGTGCGGAATGAAAAGATTGCCCGCGGTCAGGCCTACGCCCAGCACGCTGAGGACCAGCGGCGCCGCTTCGGGCGAAACCCGCGTGACGTCATGCAGCGTGTCGGCCAGGTAGGTGTACACGGCGAACAGGCCGCCGAAGCCGATGGCGCCTATGCCCAGGGTCAGCCACACCTGGCCGCGCGCCAGGGCGCTCAGTTCGCGCAGCGGGCTTGCCTGGGCATCGGCCGGGGAGGGCGGGGCGCACAGGCGCACCAGCAGCATGGTGGCCAGACCCAGCAGGGCTACCAGGCCGAAGCTCCAGCGCCAGCCCAATGCCTGCCCCAGCCAGTTGGAGAGCGGCACGCCCAGGATGGTGGCGCAGGTCAGCCCCAGGAACATGCGGCCCACGGCCCAGGTGCGGCGGTTCTCGGGCACGAGCGATGTGGCCATCAGGGCGGCGAAGCCGAAATAGGCCCCGTGCGGCAGGCCGGCAAGAAAGCGGAACAGCAGCATCCAGTGGTAGGTGGGCGCCAGGCCGCTCAAGCCGTTGCCCAGCGCGAACAGCGCCATCAGCAAGATGAGCAGCTTGCGGCGCGGCAGGCGCGCGCCCAGCACGGCCAGCACCGGAGCGCCCACCACCACGCCCAGGGCGTAGGCGCTGATGACATGGCCGGCCGTCGGCGCGTCGATGCCCAGGCCCTGCGCGAAATAGGGCAGCAGGCTCATGGTGGCGAACTCGGTGGTGCCGATGGCAAAGCCACCCACGGCCAGGGAGAACAGCACCAGCCCGAGGCGGTGCTGCGCGATCGAGGTGTTCAGGGTCATTTGGGTTCGGCCGCCGAACCCAGATAGTCCATCTTTCCGACCGGCACGCCGTTGTGCCGCAGAATGGCGTGCGCCATGGCGATGTGGAAATAGAAATTGGGCAGGCCGAATTCCAGCAGATAGACGTCGCCTCGCGCTTCGCCCAGTTGCTGCAGCGAGATGGTCTTGCTTTCGCTGCCGCGGAAGTGCTCGGGCTTGAGGTGATGCAGATAGGCGATGGTGGCCTTGATGCGTTCCTGCAGCTCCTCCATCGTCGTTTCGGTGTCGGGGAACTTGGGCGCCGGCACGCCGCTCAGGCGCTCGGCCGACAGCTTGGCCGTGTCGCTGGCGCGCTGCACCTGCCCGGCCAGGGTCAGCATGTCGGGCGCCAGGCGGGCCTGGGCCAGGACGGTCGAATCGAACTGGCGCGCGCAAGCACTGGCGGTGCCCCGGCGCAGCTCGGCGGCCAGGGCGCGCAGCCCGCGGATGAGGACCGGCGCGCAGGCCTGATACAGGGCGTCTCCGGTGAAGGCGCTGGCGGTGGTGGGCTTGGAGAAGGCGGTCATCGGAAAACCCGGGAATAGCTTGATACCAATACCGCTATCGTACCGCGACAAGCAGCGAGATTACTGAGGCAGACCTTCCACGGGAGGTGCCGGCGGAATGCGGCGTCTTTGCGTCTCGATGCAGCTCNTGAGCGCCTCGTAGTCCAGCGGATCCCTCTCGCTGGTGAACATGTCGCAGCCTGTCTGGATTTCGTCGGGAAGCTCATGCCATTCGCGCCGCACGGCATCGTAGGCGATGTGCTGGTGGCCCAGGCACTGCGACTGGGCGTTGTCCGAGAAACCGTCCGGCGTATTGGCCCGCAGCCAGCAGAANACGTCCGAGTCGTAGCGCGGCGGATCGAGCGTGCCGGCCTGGGCCGTGCAAGGCTGAACGGCGAGAAGGAAGAGGGNCGCCATCGCGGCCAGGTATCGCTTCATGGTGCTTCTCCATTGCTCCGCGNCGGCCGCAGGCGGCCGCGCGCGTCGCGCCACAGACGCGCGAGCGGCACGACCCCCAGCAGTCGGTGCGCCATCCAGGCCGCCGCCGCGCCGTTCACGGCCAGGGCGAGCGAAGTGGCCAGCGCGGCGCCGGCGCTGCCGCCCAGGGGCGCCAGCGCCGCCAGGCCGATGAGCAGTACCGCCAGAGTATAGGCATTGATCTTGTACAGCGCCCGCATGTGCGCCGTCATGCCCAGCATCTCGGGCATGGCGGTAAAACAGGCGGCCGCGAGCTGGCCCAGCGCGAGGATGCGCAGCGTGGACGCGCCCTGGTCGTAGCCATGGCCGAAGAGGCCCAGCAGGCGTTCGGGAAAGAGCAGCAGGCAGGCCACCGCGGGCAGCGCCAGGCACAGCACCAGGCCGATGGCCTGGGCCGCGTTCTTTTCCAGCGCCTGCGCATTGCCGCGCGCATGCAGTTCGGCGAATTTGGGCACGGCCATGCCGGTCACGCCGCTGATCAGCAGATTGACGACCAGGGCCATGCGCCAGGTCAGGGCGAAGAGGCCGGTTTCGCGGTCCGTGGCCACGATGCCCAGCACGATGGCGGGCGCCGAGGTGATGAGCAGCTTGGTCAGTTCCAGGGTGAAGAGCGACAGGCCCGGCCGCAGCAGCGGTTGCGGCGCCGGCGCGTCGGCATCGGGCACCGTGGCGGGCACCGCGGCCAGGGCGCGCTTGAGCAGAACGGCCCCGACCAGCGCGGCCAGGGCGAAGCTCGCGGCGATCAGGATCAGCGCGCTGGTCACGGTGAACAGGCCCGCCAGCTTCAAGCCTATGGCCACGACGCAGAAGAGGGCGGGCCAGAGCCAGGAATAGATCATCTGGCTTAGTCCCACGCGCTGCAGCCCCGCCAGCGCGCCGGCCAGGGCCGCGCCCAGGTTCTGCGGAACGATGGCGAGCGCGCCCAGGGCCAGCGGCAGGGCCAGGTCGTTTTTCTTGAGCACGTCGTGGGCGAAGGGGGCGGCGCCCACGGCCAGCAGCGCCGTGACGGCCGCGGAAGCCGCGAGGACCAGGCACAGCGCGCGCCGGATCGCGGGCCGCACGGCGGCGGCGCGGTCCGAGGCCATGTCCATGGCGATCTGCCGGGTCAGCGCCTGGTCCATGCCCAATCGGCCGAAGCCGGCCAGCGCCACCATGATGCTGAACACGATGTAGAAGCGCCCGGTGTCGATCACGCCCAGCGCGGCGGCGACCAGCAGATGAAAACCGTAGCGGCTCGGCAGGTCGAGCAGGCGTACGCCCAGGCTGATGAGCGAGCCGCGGATGATGGAGCCGCCTTGCGCGCGGGAGGAAGGTGGGTTTGCGCTCATGCCGGTTTCGTCTCGCTATCCGCCCATGGCCGCGCCGCGCAGGACGAAGAGCGTGACGCTTTGGGGCGGCAGGGTAGCGTGCAGCCGGCCTTCGGAGTAAGTGGCGTCGGGCAGCTGGGAGATATCGTTGCGCGCCAGCTGCCAGGTTTCGATGCGGCCGTGATCCGCGAAATGATCGAGCGCAAGCATGACGTCGGCCGCGCGGTCGAGCTGCTTGTTGATGACCATGACGGTCATGGCGCCGTCGCGATCGCGCAGGGCCGCGAACGAGGCGACCCGGTCCGGATCGGGCACGGCATCGGCGATGCTGGTCGCGCCGAACGCCGAGCCCTTGCCGTCGTAGTTGCGATAGAGCTTGAACGCCTTGTAGACCGGCGCGGAAGGCGCGGGAGTGCCCCAGCGCGTGGCGATGTCCAGCCCTTCGCGGCCGAAGATGCCGAGCAGGTCGGCCTGCGCGGTGGCGCCGTTCATGGTGGCGTCCGCGCCCCAGTTGTATTCGGTGAGCGCGATCGGCGTGCCGGGGTAGTAATAGGTGTCCACCCATTTGCGCATGCGCGGGATCAGCTCCACCACGCTGTCGATCCAGGTCGGGTCCTTGTAGTTCGGGTCCCACAGGTCGCGCGTGGAGCGGTTGCGGGAAAGCTCGACGGCCGGCGTTTCGGCCGCGCCCGTTTCGCTGTATTCGCCGCCTTGAGGGTAGAAGTGCAGGCTGAAGACGTCGATGGGGCGGCCGGCCTGCTTCCATTGCGCGAGCAGCCAGGGCACGTAATCCATGCCGTGGGTTTCGCGTTCCCGATCTGGCGTATGGTCCAGGCCGTGGGCGATCGCGTATTGCTGGTCGAAGCCGCTGTAGCGGTAGCCCTGCCAGCCCCATTCCTCCGGCGCCACGATCCGTGCCTTGGGGTCGGCCGCCTTGACGGCGCGCGAATAGGCGACCACGTCGTCAGCGACCTCGCTCGCATGGGCGCCGACGGGGTGGATGTCGCGATGGATGAGCTGCCAGAGGCTGGGCTCGTTGTCCATCAGGTAATAGCGCTCGTTGCCCGCGCCGGCGGCGCCGAACTTGCGCACCAGCTCGGCGATCCGCGCCGTTTCGCTTTGCGGGTCGTGCGGCACCGAGGCGTCGTTCGGGTCGTTGCCGGCGATGGGCGTGCCGTCTTGCGCGATGCCGTTGCCGGCGTCTGCCAGGCCGTGGACGTCGCGGTCTTGCTGCGGCCCATACTTGGCGATGGAAAAACTGGCGAGCGGCTTGCGATCCGGCCCGAGCCTGGCCACCCTGCCCAGCATCGGGATGGTCAGCATGGGCACGGCGCCCGCCGCGTGCGTGAGCGCGACGAAGCGCTCGCCGAATTGATCGTTGATGTCGTCCGGATTGACCGGCAGGCTTTCGAAATACCAATCCTTGCCGGCGTTGCGCGCATCCAGCCGCCAGTTGTAGGCCGAGGCGCTGTTGCCGCCCGAGCGGTTGATCGGCACGCGCAGATCGCTCAGCGTCTGCGTCGTGGCGAAGCTCAGGCCGTAGATCAGCGGGCTGATCGGATGACGATGCGCGGCGGCGTCGATGGCGATGCGCACGGGCAGAGGCGGGTCCTGCGCGGCCGCGGCGGTGGCGGCGCAGGTGGCGCAGGTGGCGCAGGTGGCGCACAAGGCCATGCAGCCCGGCCAGATCAGCGCCGCGGCCAGGGCCTGGGCGCTAGGGCGTCTGCGGCTGGGCATGCTGCGTGTCCCCTGTGCCGATGGCCTTGCCGTCGAACCCGCCCATGCGCCACACATAGGCGAAGATCGCGAGGATGATCGCGCTTTCCCCCGGCGTGAGCGTGGGCGGATAGAAGAAGGAGATCACCAGCACGTAGATGAGGTAGTCGGCGAGCGCGCCGAGAAAATCGTCTTCCACCTCGGCGTGCAGGCGGCGATAGAAGGCCAGGCCGCGCAACTCGATGAAGAGGAACAGCAAGGCGCCGATCAGGCCGTATTCGAAGACGATGCCCAGCCAGGTGATGTCGGCCAGGAAGAAGAAGTGATGGAAGTAGGCGATCAGGCTGTCCCGGCTGGTGGGGCTGATCGTGCCCACCCCGAATATCCAGCGCAGCGGGTTGTTGCCCAGGAATTGCAGCGCCGTCTGCAGGGTGACGAAGCGCACGTCGAAACCGCTGGAGGCGTTGGTGCTGAAGGTGGTGGCCAGGTAGCCGAACGAGAAGATGCCGATGAACGCGACCGGCGCCAGCACCAGCAGCCCCACCCGGACCGACGGCCGCGACCAGCGCACGGTGTTGATGGCCATGACCCCGACGATGCCGATGATCATGGCGCGCGTCTTGACGATCAGCAGCGTGACGGCGAAAACGACGAGGGCGTACGCCAGGTAGCGCATGCTGCGCTCGAAGAAAGCCCTGCGATAGCAGAAGAACAGCGCGATGATGGGAAAGTACATCGACATGCGGATGCGGTGGCCGCGATTGTCGGCGGTGAAGAGCGGCGAGCTGCCGACCACGTACGAGGTCTGGTACCAGCTGCCCGGGACCACGGCCCAGAGCACGATCAGCACGACGAGGATGGCGACGGCCAGGCGGATGAAGCTGCGTTCCAGTTCGTGCAGGGTGGGCCGCAGCTGCAGCAGCAGGGCCAGGAAGGAGAAGAAGTACAGCAGGGGCAGCAGCTTGACCTGCGCGGTGATGCTGGTGAAGAAGCCCTCGTGGAAATAGAACACTGCGGAGAAGCTCGGCAGCAGCAGCAGCCAGATGAAGCTGATGAGGATCTGCCGGGTCATGGGAAAGCGCGCCTGGTTCATCAAGTACAGGACCAGGGGCAGCGACAAGACCGGAAAGGCCTTGGACAAGGCCCAGAGCGGCCACAGCCCGTTCATGTAGGAGAAGGTCTGGCCGAACAGGGGCAGGGCGATGACCAGCCACCCCAGGATGCGCCTGCGGGCCGGATCGGCCGAGAAGACGGGGGCGATCTCGACCGGGGCGGAGGTCTTTTCCATCTCTGCGGCCATGAAGCGAGGTCTTACGGGACCGTCGAGGTCGAGTTGGTATAGGTGTAGTTCAGGCCCTTGTTGAACGGCAAGGCCTGGTTGATGTGCTGGTCGACCCATTGGTCGACTTCGGCGATCGAGGACTTGGGCACGAAGATCGTGTCGGAGGCCTGCAGGACCACCGCCTGGTTCGGATCGCCCGTATGCGTGAGCGCGTCGATGTCTATGGTGCGCAGCATGGGGCGGCCGTCCTTCGGGCTGCGCCGGATCAGCACGACCTCGTTGGTGCGCGCCGTATCGAGCGTGCCGCGCGCGTCCGCGAGCGCCTGGATGACGGTCATGTCTGTGCGCAGGGGGAATTCGCCCGGCTGCCGGACCTGGCCGCCCACGTAGACGCGGCCGGAGTACGCGGCCACGGTGACCGTGGCGCGCGCATCGGCGACCACGCCCAGGGTCGCCAGCGCCTTGTCGATGCCGTCGGCGAGCTGGGTGGTGGTATGGCCCGCGGCCGGGAGGACGCCGGCCAGCGGCATGGTGAAGGTGCCGTCGGGCGCGACCTGCGCGTGCTGGTTCAGTTCGCCGTTGAAGGGCAGGGTGACGGCAATCTCGTCGCCGGGCTGAATGCGGTAGGCCGAAACCGGCGCGTTGACCCAGGTCGAGAAGCGGTCGGGTTGTTGATCGTCTTTATGCACCCAGATCGGGCTGCAGGCGGTCAGGCCGGCCAGTGCGAGCAATAGCGGCAGACCCAGAATCCGCCTAAGGGTCAACCCCAGGTACGGCAGGCGACGGGTCATCGGGGCGCGTGGCAATGGCATGCGCTGCCAACCTCTCAAAATGCCGTGATAGGCGATAGATGAAAGAATCATTAAAATGCCGCGACAGTATAGTCGGGCAACGTATCCTTCCGTATGGTTATTTCAACACGAACAAGACCGAATCATGCGGAAGCGACCGCAAGCCTGACTATTCGGGATCACCTCAACACATTTTTCTACTATCGCAAGATCGCCGCCATGGTGTTCCTGGCCATCGCGGCGCTGGGCATCGTCATTTCGCTGATCCTGCCCATGCCCTATCGGGCGCAGTCGACGCTGCTGGTCCTGTTCGCCGGCTATTACGACCAGTCCAACGACGTCCGTGCTCCCCCCATTGTGCCCGCCGTGGGGCAACTGGTCAGCGTCGAGGCGCAGATCCTGGGCAGCCCCGAGCTGCACCGTCAGGTCGTCCGGGCCGAGCTGGGCCCCGATGCCGACGCGCGGGAGTTCGACAGGAAGCTGCAGGACTTCCAGCATCACTTCCACATCGAGCAGAACGACCTCGCCAACACCATCAACCTGTCGTACTACGACGGCGACCCCAAGCGGGCGGCCCAGGTGCTGTCCGTCCTGCTGAGCAAGTATTTCCAGCAGCGCGCGGTCATCTTCACCTCGGGCCGGGCCGCGATGCTGACGGGGCAGCGGGACGAAGTCCGGGCTCGGCTGGACAAGGCCAACGCCGCCCTGCTGACCTTCCAGAAGGCGCACGGCGTCGTGAACATCAGCGACCAGATCGCGCGCGCGGTGGCGCTGGAGAACCTGCTGGTGCAGCGCCAGATGGAGAACAACGCCGCGCTGGCGCAGGACCGGGGCGGGCTCGCGGCGCTGCGGGCCGCCACGCAGGACGTGCGGCCGGACATCATGCTGTTCACCGACAACTCCGAGGCCACGCGCGCGCTGGCCACCATGCATGCAACGCTGGTGCAGCTCGAATCGCGCCGCTCGGATCTCGCGTCCCGCTATATGGCGAGCTCGCCTTTCGTGCAACAGCTCGATAAGCAGATAGCCGATCTGCGCAACAACATCGCGCAGGAAAAGCGGCAATTGGCCAACGTCACGCGCTACGGCCACAACAGCTATTACGACACCGTGCAGGACCGGCTGGCGGGCCTGCTGACCAATATCTCCGGCGAAGTCGCGCGCCAGAAAGAGCTGGCCGAGCAGGTCGACGAGACGCGCGCGCGGGCCCAGAAACTGATCGCCGTGTCCGACAAGCTGCGCCAGATGCAGGCCGACCGGGATCTGCTGGCCGACAGCTTCCGCGAAAGAGCGCGCCAGGTCGAGCAGGCGAATATCCAGCAGGAGCAGGCCAGCCAGGTCAACAGCACCAACGTGCGCGTCATCCAGGCTCCGACGCCGCCGGCGCGCCGCAGCGTGTCGACCAGCCTGATGATGGCGGCGAGCATCGTGATCGCGCTGCTGGTCGCCGCCTTGGCCGTGCTGCTGCTCGCCAGCCTGCGCGAAACTTTCCTCAGCCCCGAGCAGGCCGAGCGCTCGCTGCTCCTGCCCGTGCTGAGCGCGCCCATCATCATGCTGCGCGGCGCCGCAACTCGCCCGCGCGGCGCGGCGCAGCCCGACACGCCGCCCGAGCCGCCCGAGCCGGCTCCAGGCAAGCTGAACGCGCGTGTCGCGCACAAGGCCTATGGCCGGCTGGCGTCGGCCATCCACGGCAGCTCCGAAGCGGCTTCCAAAGCGGTCATGGTGCTCTCGCCCAGCAAGGACGAAGGCGCGCACCGGGTCATCAAGGGCGCGGCCGTCGAACTGGAGCGCCGCGCGACCCGGCCCGTGCTGATCCTGGACATGAGCGGGCTGCCGGGCACCGCCACCTATGGGCAGGCGGCCGACGAGCAAGAGCTGATCGACTGGCCGGACGTCGACTCGAGCGGCGGCGTGCCGCGCGTCGTGCAGGCCGAGGCGGTGCCGGACATCGATTTCCACCAGGTCGCGCGGCACAACATCGTGATCGCGCGGCCCCGCGAAGGCGCGGTGATGTTCTCGTGGGAGCATGCGACCGCGCTGTTCGATGCCTTGCGCAAGGATCACGAGTACGTCCTGGTGCACGCGCCCGCGACGACCCAGTCGTTCTACGGCATCGAGAATGCCTCGCTGGTCGACGCTGTGGTGCTGGTGGTGCGGGCCGAAGTCACCCGCAAGCCGCTGGTGCAGGGCCTCAAGCAGCAAGTGCTGGACGACGGCGGCAAGATCGCGGGCATCGCCATGACCTATCGCCGGGCCTATATCCCTGCGTTCTTCTACCGCTTCTTCCTGAATTCCTAGTTCGGGACGGAAGGCAGCCATGACCCAGATCAGCGCGATCCTGCCCATCAAGACGCGCGGCCGGCATTACGCCGACAACATCGGCCGCTGCGACATTCTGTTCGCTTCGCTGCGCCGCTTCGCCGCGCCGGATCTTTTCGCGCGCTTCGTCCTGATCGTGCCGCACGACGAGGTCCAGGAGATCAAAGGCTATGCCAAGGCGTGGTCCGACTTTCCCATCGAGGTGGTCGACGAATCCCTGCACATGGGCGTCTTCGCCGAGTTCTCGCAGCGCCACCAGATCCGCAACTGGCATCGCCAGCAGATAATCAAGCTCTATGCGCCGGCGCTCGTCGACACCGAATACTTCCTGGTGTTCGACCCCGATTGCTTTGCCACCCATCCGTTTTCCGCCGATACCCTGATCGTCGACGGCAAGGCCCTGACGCACTACATGCCGCGCACGGCCGACGTGCCGGGCTACTGGGAAGCCTCGGCCAAGCTGCTCGGCATCGACGATCCGCATCTGGAGCGCGACGGCATCTGGATGACGCCGGCCATCCTGTCGCGCACCTTGTGCCTGAACCTGCAGCGCCGCCTGGAAGCCGTGAACGGCCAGGATTGGCGGCGCGTGCTGCTCAGCCATTACATGATCGACTGGACGGAATACACGCTGTACTGGCTCAACGCCGAGCGCGAAGGGCTGCAGGACCACTATCACGCCGGTCCCAGGCCTGGGCAGCGCGCGCTGCACGCCGACCAGAGCGTCTGGCTCGCCGAGCAGATGCAGGCATGGGACGCGGCGCGCCATTTCGCGCCCGACAGCGACGGGCTGTTCGCGGTGGTGCAGAGCAATACCTACATCTCGCCGCAACAGGTGGCGCGCAAGCTGGCGCCGTATTTCCCCATCCGGATCCAGCCTTACGAGCGCCACGTCGATTGGGCCTTGAAAGCGGCCGAGCTGTATTCGGCCGTCACGCGCCGCGGGCTCAAGCTGCTGCGGCGCCTGCGTGGTCTGTAGCGGCCGGCGCAGCCCACGCATCCGGGCCGGATTACGCCGGCTGGTACCTCTGCGGGATCAGCATGACGAACAGGCCCGCGCCCAGGGCCACCACGGCGAACACCACGAAGTTCAAGGCCAGCGGCAGATTCAGGCTGCCGATGTAGCCGCCCACGATGGGGCCGCAGATGGCGCCGATGCGGGCGAAGCTGAGCGCCCAGCCGACGGCCGCGCCCCGCGCGTGCGAAGGGTAGTAGTTGGCCAGGTAGCCGGTGAGGATGAGCGAGGCCGAGATGCTGCCCAGGCCCGCCAGGCCCACCAGCACGTAGTTCAGGAGCAGCGCGTTCTTGTTGGTGAGGCAGTAGATGCCCACGGCGCCGATCAGGTAGAACAGCGCCACCATGCGGCGCGGGCCGGCCTTGTCGGCGAACTGACCCAGGATCACGCCGCCCACGGCCGAGGTCAGGCTGAACACCACCAGGAAGGACAGGCTCGAGCCCAGGTCGTAGCCGTTCTTGCGCATGATCTGCGGCAGCCAGGTGCCCAGGCCATAGACCAGCATGATGCCCAGGAACAAGGCCGTCCAGAAGCAGATCGTGGCGCGCAGGTGGCGCGGCGAGAAAATGGCGGACAGGATGTCGCGCGGGGTGGATTGCCCCTGCCGCGTCGTGGGCTGGAAAGCGCCCAGCGAGGCGATGCCCAGGCGCTGCGCCAGTTGCCCGGCCTGCGCGGTCTTCTGCTTGGCCAGCAGGTATTCGAGGGATTCGGGCAGCAGCAGGGCCATCAGCGGCACCAGCACGAGCGGCACGGCGCCCACGCCGACCACGGTGCGCCAGCCGTGGGTGGCCAGCAGCCACATGGCCACGCCCGCGGCGAACAGGATGCCGAGGGAATAGGCCGAATACATCAGGCCGTAGTTGATGCCGCGGCGCGTCGGCGGCGAGTATTCGACGGTGAGCGCGGCGGCCACGGGAATCACGCCGCCCAGGAACAGCCCGCCCGTGAAACGGAAGACGCCGAACCAGGCCGGGGTCGGCGCCCAGGCCGCGCCGATCATGGTGAGCGAGAACAGGCTGACGCAAAGCAGAAGCATGCGGCGGCGGCCCATCAGGTCGCTCATCATGCCCACGGCGAACGAGCCCACGAACATGCCGGCCAGCGCGTAGCTGCCCAGCACGCCCAGCTCCAGCGGCGTCAGCGACCAGGCCTTGTAGGTGGCCAGGGCGGGCAGCACGGCGCCCATGACGCCGACGTCGTAGCCTTCGAACAGAATCGCCATCCAGCAGACCAGCAGGACGGTGTAGGTGACGCGGCCCGGGGTGGACCAGGAAACGGCGGGCGCCGTGGTGTTCATGCTTGCCTCCGAATTCATATTATTTCAAACCTAAAGCAATTTATGGCGAACACACAAGCATGTCAATGAGGGCGCCCCGGCCGATCGCGCTTGCGGGCCGCCCTTGCAGGCCGCCCACTTCTTCTAAAATGCGGCGTTTGTCCGAACCACCCCCTATCTCTCCCCACTTCATGAACCGGCTCTACATCCTGGGTGCCCTGCTGGCCAGTCTGGCGGGCGCGCTCGCCGCCGCGCCTGTCGCCGTCGCCCAACCTTCGTCCGATTTCGTCGCCAAGCGCGAAGCCTTCATCGACCAGCTCATGAAGCGCATGACGGTCCAGGAAAAAATCGGCCAGCTGCGCTTGCGCAGCGTGGAAGCGGGGCCTCATCCCGACATGATCGCCTTCGAGAAGGAGATCAGCGACGGCCGCGTGGGCGGCATCTTCAACACGGTGACCCGCCCCGCCATCCGCGTGCTGCAGGACGCGGCCATGCGCAGCCGCCTGAAGATCCCGCTGTTCTTCTCGTTCGACGTCATCCATGGCCAGCGCACCATATTTCCCGTGGGCCTGGGCGTGGCTTCCAGCTGGGATCTGGACGCCATCCACACCATGGGGCGCATCTCGGCCATCGAGGCCAGCGCGGACGGCCTGAACCTGACCTATTCGCCCATGGTCGACATTTCGCGCGACCCGCGCTGGGGGCGCAATTCCGAAGGCTTCGGCGAAGACACCTACCTGACCTCGAAGATGGGCGCCGCGCTGGTCAAGGCCTACCAGGGCGACGACCCGTCGCAGCCGGGCCACATCATGGCCACGGTCAAGCATTTCGCGCTGTACGGCGCCATCGAGGGCGGGCGCGACTACAACACGGTGGACATGAGCGAGCGGCGCATGTACGACGAGTACTTCCCGCCCTACAAGGCCGCCGTCGACGCCGGCGCGGCCGCGGTGATGATCGCGCTCAACAGCGTCAACGGCGAGCCCGCCACGTCCGACAAATGGCTGCTGCAGGACGTGCTGCGCAAACAGTGGGGCTTCAAGGGCATCACCATCAGCGACCACGGCGCCATCCTGGAGCTGATCAAGCACGGCGTGGCCGCCGATGGCCAGGATGCCGCGCGCAAGGCCATTCTGGCCGGCACCGACATGAGCATGAGCGACACGATCTACGACACCAATCTTGCGCCCCTGCTCAAGAGCGGCAAGATCGGCATGGCCGACATCGACCGGGCCTGCCGCGACGTGCTGCGCGTGAAGTACGACCTGGGCCTGTTCAAGAACCCTTACCGCGACATCGGCGTGGCGGCGGACGATCCGCCCGATACGTTTGCCGAGAGCCGCCTGCACCGCCCCGANGCGCGCAAGGTGGCGCACGAGAGCCTGGTGCTGCTCACCAATCGCGAGCACACGTTGCCGCTCAAGAAATCCGGCNCCATCGCCCTCGTCGGCCCGCTGGCCGACGACCAGGTGGACATGATGGGCAACTGGGCCGGCGCGGGGCAGGTCCGCCAGACCGTCACCCTGCGGCAAGGCATCGAGAACGTCGCAGGCGACAAGGTGCGCGTGCTTTATGCCAAGGGCGCCGACATCACCGACGATGCCGCCATAGAGGAGTATCTCAATCACTACAACCCCGATGATATGCAGGTCGATCCGCGCAGCGAGGCGGACATGGTCAAGGAGGCCGTCGGCGCCGCCAGGCAGGCCGACGTGATCGTGGCCGCGGTGGGCGAAGCGCAGGGCATGGCCCACGAGGCGTCCAGCCGCAGCGACATCGTCATTCCTCCCGTGCAGCAGCGCCTGCTCAAGGCCTTGAAGGCGACCGGCAAGCCCCTGGTCGTCGTGCTGATGAACGGCCGTCCGCTGGCGCTGAACTGGGAAGCCGAGAACGCCGACGCCATGCTCGAGACCTGGTTCTCCGGCACCGAAGGCGGCAACGCCATCGCCGACGTGCTGTTCGGCGACGTGAATCCGTCGGGCAAGCTGCCCATGACCTTCCCGCGCGCGGTGGGGCAGATCCCGCTGTACTACAACCACCTGCCTACCGGCCGCCCGTTCAATCCCGCCAAGCCCGACAAGTACACCTCGCGCTATTTCGACATCGCCAACGGGCCGCTCTTTTCCTTCGGCTACGGCCTGAGCTACACCACCTTCGGCGTTTCGGACGTGAGGATGTCGGCCCCCACCATGAAGGCCGGCGGCACGCTGCATGCGAGCGTCACGGTGACCAACACGGGCGATCGCGCCGGCGCGACCGTGGTGCAGCTCTATCTGAACCAGCCCATGGCTTCGGTCAGCCGCCCGGTCAAGATGCTGCGCGGCTTTGCCCGGGTCGATCTCAAGCCCGGCGAATCGCGCGTGGTGAGTTTCCCCATCACCGACGACGACCTGGCTTTCTACAACCAGCAGATGAAGCGCGTGGTCGAACCCGGCAAGATCAATGTCTACGTCGGCCTGGATTCCGACTCGGTAAAGGCCACAAGTTTCAATCGGCTTTAAAACGCGGGTTTTCTTACCGGGTGTTGCCGGTCGGGCGGTTTGCGTTACGCGTGGACATGCTTGCGGCGGCGCCCGGCCCTAGACTGGCCTTCCCTGAATTCCCGATGTGGGCTGATCATGAAGGCTCTTGTGGCGTGTGTCGTTGCGGCAATGCTGTTGTCCGGATGCATCGTGTATGACGATGGCGGCGACTGGCATCATCATCACTACGANCATGACCGGGGGTACCGCGGGTACAACCATTAATCCCGGCGCAGGGCATCGGGCCAGGACGTCCATTGCAAGCCCAGTTCGCGCTGGGCCTTGGCCGACGTCAAGCGTATGTCCTGTTGCCAAAGCCGCAGCAGCGAAGGCGGAATGGGCGGCGGCAGATGCCGCGCCAGGTCGATCTTGCGGCCGGCGATTTCGGCGACCTTCAAGGCCGGCGCAAGCGCCTTGGTTTCCAGCCTGAGCTGCCGCGCGCCGATGCGGGACACGGGCGTTGCGCCCAGCGCCCTGGCGTAGGCGATGAAGTATTCGTTCCAGGTCGGCGCCTGGGCCATCGACAGGTTGTAGGCCTGCCCGCCGGCCTGGGGCCGCAGCAGGGCGGCCAGCACGGCCTGCGCCACGTCGTCCACATGCACCAGGTTGCTGCAGCCGTCGCCCGCCGCGCCGAGGTCGCCGATGCGGTGCGCCCGCAAAAGGCGCGCGATGCGCGTCGACCATTGCGGGCTGCCTCTGCCATAGATGCAGCCGGGCCGCAGCATCACGGCCTGGGCGCAGTCCCGCAGTATGTGTTCGGCCTGGGCCTTGGCGGCGGAATAGGGGCCCAGGTCGCCCAGCAGGGGCTGGTCCTCGTCGATCGGCCCTTCGACGTTGCCGTAGGCCGCCATCGAGCTCAAGTGCACCAGGCGCATGGGCGTGCCCGCCAAGGCCGCGCGCAGCGCCTGGGCGTTGGCGATCATGTCCTGCGGCGATGACGCCATGGCGTTGACGATGGCGTCGGCTTGCCGCAAGGCCGGGACCAGCGCGGTCGTGTCGGTCGCATCCAGCGCCACGGCGCCGCGGCGGGACGCGGCGATGGGCTCGGCCCAGTCCGTCGCGGCCAGGGCCTGCACGATGTGCCGGCCGACATAGCCGGTGGCGCCCAGCACCAGCACGCGCATCTTGTTCGTCATCGCGCTTCGCTCCCGATTTCGCTCTCGATAGGCGCGCGCGGCGCGGCGTAGGTCTTGCGCAGATGATCGGCCAGGCGCAAGGCCAGGGCCACTACGGTGAGCGTGGGGTTGGCCTGGCT
>Ga0055529_1000916_pt1 | contig 16051 bp, 17 predicted proteins | sample AraplaCol_mCL_r2_FD_55007 | JGI IMG/M metagenome (GOLD analysis project Ga0055529, IMG submission 55007) | Arabidopsis root microbial communities from North Carolina, USA - plate scrape CL_Col_mCL_r2 | ecosystem: Host-associated > Plants > Roots > Endosphere | place: USA: North Carolina...
GGAATTGCCCTTGAGCCATGGCGATCGCCTTGTAGGGAAGTGTGGCCGAGACCGGGTTCAGCCCTGCTTTTTGCCCAGGCTGAGCTGCGCGCCGGCCCACATGGGCAGCCGGCGGAAGGAGAAGTACGACACCATGCACAGCACGCCGATGACCAGAAAGCCCACGAGGGCGTCGGACGAGACGAGCGAGGTGCGTCCGTGCAGCGCCATGCTGGCGTGCAGGGTGACGGCGGCCACGCCCACGCCCAGGCTCACGCCCAGTTGCTGGGCCATGGCGGAGAAGCTGCTGGCGCTGCTCATCTGTTCCTGCGAGATGTCGGCGTAGGTCAGCGTATTGATGCCGGTGAACTGCAGCGAGCGGAAGAACCCGCCCAGGAGCAGGATCAGGATCAGCAGCCAGGCCGGCATGCTCGCCGTGAAGGCGGCGCAGGCGATCACGAAGCCGCCGGTGAGCAGCGCGTTGACGGTCAGCACTCGGCGAAAGCCGTAGCGCTGCACGATGGGCGTGGCGACGAATTTCATCAGCAGCGACCCCGCCGCGCTGGCGAAGGTGATGAGGCCGGCCTGGAAGGGCGACAGGCCGAAGCCCACCTGCAGCAGCATCGCCAGGAGAAACGGCATGGCCCCCACGGCGAAGCGGCACAGGTTGCCGCCCAGCACCGAGATGGCGAACGTGGGCGTGCGCAGCAGCGCCAGGTCGATGATGGGGTGGGGTGTGCGGCGGGCGTGCAGCACGTAGAGCCAGCCGGTGGCCAGGCCGACGGCCAGCAGCACGCCCGGTTCCGACCAGCCCGCCGTGCTCTGGCCCAGCGATTCGAAGGCGCTGACCAGCGTGGCCAGGCTGACGCCGCTCAGCACGAAGCCGATGCCGTCCAGGCCGGGGGTGTTTTCTTCGCGGATTTCCTGGATGTAGCGCAGCACCATGGCGATGCCCAGGATGCCGAAGGGAATGTTGATGAGGAAGATCCAGTGCCACGACATATAGGTGACCATGAAGCCGCCGATGGGCGGCCCGATCACCGGCCCGAGCAGGGCGGGCATGGACAGGAAGGACATGGCGCGCAGCAGGTTTTCCTTGGACACGATGCGCAGGAGGATGATCCGCCCCACCGGGACCATCATGGCGCCGGCCATGCCTTGCGCGATGCGCGCCAGCACCAGTTGCGCGAGGCTTTGCGATAGGGCGCAGGCGACCGAGCTGATCGTGAACAGGGCGATGGCCGCGACGAAGACGCGGCGCGCGCCGTAGCGGTCGGCCGCCCAGCCGCTGATCGGCACGAAGACGGCCACGGCCAGCAGGTAGGCGGTGATCGCCACGTTGAGCCGCACCGGCGTCGAGCCCAGGCTTTGCGCCATGGCGGGCAGGGCGGTGGCGACCACGGTGGAATCGAGCATCTGCATGAAGAGCGCGCACCCCACGATGAAGGGGATCATGCGCGCGGCCCGGGCCGCGTGCGCCGCATTCTGGGCGGAAGCGGCGGGCAGGGCGGCGGTGGCGGAGTCGGCGGACATGGGGAACTGCGACAGCGGCGGCAGAGAGGAATCGACAATTGTAACGCCGGGTCCGGGCGAACCGGCCGCCCCAAGGCACCTCTTTTCGGCGGTGCAGTAAACTCGAACCATGATTTCCTGGCAGCCCGGGCTGCCGCGACAAACCAGAGCGACTTGCGCATCATGGCCAAAAATTACGAATCCGAAGTAACCCAGTTCATCAAGGCCTACAAGGCGCAGCACCCCGACACCGAACGCCGCCAGCTCGAAGGCCGCGCCCGCCTGTGGGACAAGCAGCAGGACGCCGAACTTGAGGAAGGCTTCCGCCAGGCTCGCGTGCCGCAGAAGCCCTACGTCTACCAGGCCGACTGAACCGTACGGTCCCCGCGTCTTTTATGTCTGGCAACCTCCTGCCCGGCAGCGCCGCGATCCCGGGCGACAACCTGGCTGCGCTGATCGAACCGCAGGTCGACACCACGCCCGACGTGATCGACTCGGTGGCGTTCGCTCGCCTGTACGGCGAACCGCTGTTCCAGCTGCCCAACGATCTGTACATCCCGCCGGACGCGCTCGAAATCTTCCTGGAAGCTTTCGAAGGCCCGCTGGACCTGCTGCTCTATCTGATCCGCAAGCAGAACTTCAACGTGCTCGACATCCCCATGGCGGACGTCACGCGGCAGTATCTGTCGTATGTGGAGCAGATCCGCGTGCACAACCTCGAACTGGCCGCCGAGTATCTGCTCATGGCGGCCATGCTCATCGAGATCAAGTCGCGCATGCTGCTGCCGGTCAAAAAGAGCGACACCGGCGAAGAGCCCGAAGACCCTCGCGCCGAGCTGGTGCGCCGCCTGCTCGAATACGAGCAGATGAAGCTGGCCGCGCGGAAGCTCGACGCCCTGCCCCAGATCGGCCGCGATTTCTCGCGCAGCCAGGCGGTGGCCGAGATCAGCGTCGAGCGCATGATGCCCGACGTCGACGTGAACGACCTGCGTTCGGCCTGGGCCGACATCATGAAGCGAGCGCGGCTGAACCAGCATCACCAGATCACGCGCGAGCAGCTGTCGGTGCGCGATCACATGACGCACATCCTGCGCCGCCTGAGCGAAGTGCGCTTCATCGAATTCGGCGAGCTTTTCATGGAACGCGTGCGCGAAGGCGCGCCCGTCGCCGTGGTGGTGGTGCACTTCATCGCCATGCTCGAACTGGCGCGCGAGTCGCTGCTCGACATTACCCAGGCCGAGCCCTACGCGCCCATCTACGTGCGCCTGGCCTATACCAGCGCTGCCGCGGCCTGAGGCCGCGGCAGCCCTCACCGACGGTCCGTACCAGAGGCTTCCCTTGAAAGTCGTACACACCATCCAGGACCTGCGCGATCATCTGCGCGGCCAGACCCGCATCGCCTTCGTGCCCACCATGGGCAATCTGCACGACGGCCACCTGGCCCTGATGAAGATGGCGCGCCAGCACGGCGATCCGGTGGTGACCAGCATTTTCGTCAACCGCCTGCAGTTCGGCCCCAACGAAGACTTCGACCGCTATCCGCGCACGCTGCGCGACGACGTCGAGAAGATGGAACAGCGCCGCGACGTCTACATCACCTTCGCGCCCGACGAGCGCGAGATGTATCCCGTGCCGCAGAACTACCGCGTGCAGCCGCCCGACGACCTGGGCGACATACTCGAAGGCGAGTTCCGCCCGGGCTTCTTCTCGGGCGTGTGCACGGTGGTGATGAAGCTGCTGTCGTGCGTGCAGCCGCGCGTGGCCGTGTTCGGCAAGAAGGACTATCAACAGCTGATGATCGTGCGCAGCATGTGCCAGCAGTTCCAGCTGCCGGTGGAAATCCTGGCGCACGAGACCGTGCGCGCCGACGACGGCTTGGCCTTGTCGTCGCGCAACCGCTATTTGAGCGAGCAGGAGCGCGCCGAGGCGCCGCGGCTTTACGCCACCCTGCAGTCCATGCGCGATGCGCTGCGCGCCCAGTTGGCCGAGGGGGTCTGCGATACGGCCGCCATCGAGCGCGAGGCCTCGAGCGCGCTGCAGGCGCGCGGTTGGCATGTCGACTACATGTCGGTGCGCCGCCAGCGCGATCTCAAGGCGCCCGACACAGCCCAGATCAAGGCCGGCGAGCCGCTGGTGGCGCTGGCCGCCGCCAAGCTGGGCGCCACGCGCCTGATCGACAATCTGGAATTCTGATTCCGACGGGTCGGGCAAAAAGCCTGCTTATGCCGATGCGCACAAGCAGGCTTTTTTTGCTTCGCTTCGTTCGGTCGGAAAAGCGCGGCGCCTAGGGACTTCGATAGGGCGTCGCCGCCTTGCTGCATGACACACTGGCCTTACCGAAAACGGAGGACGCTATGTCATGCAGTAATGCAGCCTTTCAACGCGCGCCGAGGCTGGACAGGCTATCCGTGCGCGAGCGCCAACTGGTGCATCACTATGCCCGCGGGCTGCCCAACAAAGTGGTCGCCATCGATTTCGACATTTCCGAACGCACGGCCGAGGCGCATCGCGCGCGCATCTTCCGCAAGATGGGCGTGCGCAGCGCGCTGGAACTGGCGTGCTGCATCTGCCCGCATCGTCCCGGCCCCACGAATGAAGCCTGATGCATGAAGCCCGAGGCCTCAGGGGCAGTTGGGCAGCGGCTGCTTGGACATCTCGTCGACCGGGTCGAGGTCGGGCTGGCGGGTCAGGGTGTAGGCCAGCAGGGGCGCGCGTCCCCGGATGGCCTTGATGCTCAGCACGTTGTCGGCCGAGGCCACCAGTTCGGTCTGCGGGTTGCTCTTGGCGTCGAGCAACAGCAGGTGGGCGGGATGATCGCCGGTGACGTTCCAGCAGCCTTGTTCGGCGTGCGGCGCCGCGGGCTGGCCCTGGCTGGCCAGGTAGGTGGCGCGGCTGCGCCAGCGGCCATTGGGGCCCAGCGTGAGCGTGATGCGCTGGGCCGAGCATTGCTCCGACGGCGACGAGCAGGGAATGGTGCCGACGAAGGTTTCGGCCTGCGGCAGGAAGGCGCGCTGGGCCGGATGGTCCGCCGGGGCTGCCGCGGCAGGCGTGTTGTCTTTCATCCGGGCGTTGGCGCCGGCGGCGGGTATCGCAGGCATGGGCGCCGCGACCGGGCCGCTCGCATCGGGCGCCGGGGCGCTGGAGGCATTGCCGGCGCCATTGGCGGCAGTGCCTGCGGCGTTGTCGCCGGAGGCCGGCGCTCCCGCCACGGGCTGCTTCTTCTCCGGCGCGTAGTTCAGGGGAATCTGGATCTGCGAAGGCGCTTGCGACAGCATGGAATGGCTGATGCCGCCCTGCGCCGTGTAGGCGGCGTCGGTGTTGGAGCTTTCGGCCGGCGGGGCGTAATAGCCCGGTTCGCGCATCTGGGCGCAGCCCGTGGTCAGCAACGCGCCGCTGAGCGCCGTCGCGAGTATCAGGGTGCGCAGGATGGGCAGGGAAGAAAGAGGCATGGATGAGTCCGGAAGGCGCGCGGCGGCGCAGGGTTCGGCCAGAACGTTCGGTCGGCGCTCGGCGATGAGGCCGAGGTGTGTCGAGTTGAGATTTTACGCACTTGGAATTGGCTCGTCATGATTGCGGGCCTGCCGCGGGTGCGTTTACGGTGCGTTTAGCTAGTGGCGAGATGAAATGTCGATTTCTTTTGCGTGGCAAACCCTGCCTGTCGGGCAGGCCTGGGCCGCGGCGCTGGCCGGGCTTCTGGGGCTGGCAGCCGGTTGGGCGCTGAGCGCGCTGGCGCGCGCGCTGCCTCGCGGGCTCGAACGCGCATGGCGGGAGCAGGCCGGCGGCGGCGCGCAAGAAGCGCCGGACTGCCCCGGCGGCGAGCGGCAGTCCGATTGGCGCCTGGACGCGCGCAGCGGGGCCATGGCCTTGCTGACGGCGTCGGCGTTCGCCGCCTGCGTGTGGCGTCTGGGGGCCACGCCCGCCGCGCTGTGCGGCATGGTCTTGGCGGCGGCGCTGATCGCTCTGGCCTGGATCGACGCCGAGACCGGCTTGCTGCCCGATGCGCTGACCCTGCCCTTGCTCTGGCTCGGCCTGCTGGCCAACCTGCATGGCGCCCTGGCGCCCCTGCCGTCGGCCGTGCTGGGGGCGGCCGCGGGCTATGTGCTGCCGTGGTCGGCCTATCGCCTGCTGCGCTGGCGCACCGGCCTGGAAGGCATGGGCTACGGCGACTTCAAGCTGATGGCCGCGCTGGGCGCCTGGTTCGGCCTTGCGGCGCTGCCCTGGCCGCTCCTGGGCGCTTCGCTGGCGGCTTCGGCGGCAGGCCTGGGCCTGCGGTCGGCGGGCCGGCTGCAGCGCGGCCAGGCCCTGCCTTTCGGACCTTATCTGGCGGCAGGCGGTATCCTGATGCTTCTTGTCGAGGCTCCTTTTAGTGTTGACAGGCCCTAGGCACCAGATGGAAAAAACCAGGATGTTGAACATAGGCCTGACCGGCGGCATCGGTTCGGGCAAATCGCGGGTGGCCGATCTGCTGGCGCAGTGGGGCGCCGCGCTCATCGATACCGATGTGATCGCGCACGCGCTCACGGCGCCGCAAGGCGAGGCCATGCCGGCGCTGCGCGAAGCTTTCGGCGCGCAGGCCGTGACCGCCGAAGGCGCCTTGAACCGCGCATGGATGCGCGAGAAGGTGTTTCGCGATCCGGACGCGAAGGCGCGTCTCGAAAGCATTCTGCATCCGCTGATAAGCCGGCACGCGCGCGAACGGGGCGAGCGCGCCCAGGGCGCGTATCGCGTGTACGTCGTGCCGCTGCTGGTCGAGTCCGGCCGCTGGCGCGACAAAGTCGATCGCATCTGCGTGGTCGATTGCGACCCCGAGACCCAGATTTCCAGGGTGCGCGAGCGCAGCGGGCTGACGCCGGACGGCATACGGGCTATCATGGCGGCACAGTCCACGCGTGAAGCCAGGCTGCAAGTGGCGGACGACGTCATTCTCAATGACGGCGCTACGTCTGCCGCCCTGCTGCACGATCGGACCAAGATGATGCATGAGCGTTGGATCGCTCTGGCCGCGACGCTGGGTACTGCCTCGGCCGGCAAGCATCCGCCTGGTAATCCCGGACCTGGCGCCTAGCCAACGCGCGAGGCCCATCGGCCGTCATCGAGGGCTTGCGGCGAGTGATTCTGTACGAATATCCCTTCAACGAGCGTGTCCGCGCCTATCTCAGGCTGGAATATCTGTTCGACAGATTGTTCTTCCTGGTTCGCGGCGACGACATGCGCGAGCATCAGATCGCGGTTTCCACGCTGTTCGACATTCTCGACGTGCTCGAACGCACGGACGTCAAAGGCTCCATCCTGCAAGACCTCGAACGCCAGCGCTCGGGGCTGGCCTCGCTGCGCGACCATCCCGGCGTCGCCCAGGACGTGCTCGAGGGCATGCTGGGCGACATGGAGCGTGTCATCGGAGTGTTGACCGCGCAAGGCAAAGTCGGCCAGGCCCTGCGCGAAAACGAATGGCTGACCAGCTTGCGCGGCCGTCTCTCGGTGACCGGCGGCGCCACGCAGATGGACATGCCCTCGTTCTATGCCTGGCAGCAAAAGCCCGCCGAGGTGCGCCGGGCGGACATGGTCCGCTGGATCGACTCCCTCATGGGCTTGTGCGAAGGGTTGGCCCTGACCTTGCGGCTGCTGCGCGAAAACGGCGCCAGGAGCCAGGCCGTGGCCGAGCAGGGCGCCTATCAGCAGATGCTGGGCGGCAAGCAGCACCAGTTGCTGCGCGTCTGGATCGAGCCGACGCAGGGCGTGTTCCCCGAGATCAGCGCCAACAAGTACATGATCTGGATCCGCTACGCCACGCAAGACGGCGAGCTCAAGCCGCAGCCCGTGGCGCGCGACGTGCCGTTCAGCATGTCGCTCTGCTCGATCTAGCCGTCAGGCGGCCCCGACCTCAGGTAGGCGAGCGCGGCGCAAAGGCGATGGGCACGCCGCCGAAGCGGTTCTTGCTGCGATACGCGGCCACGGCCGAATCCATGTAGCGCACGTGCTCGGGCAGCCAGCGTTCCAGCTCGGCGCAGAGCGACTGCACCAGGTTCGCCACGCCGACCACGTCTTCGTGTTCGTTCACCCAGTCTTTGACCTCGGCCAGCGAGTTGAGCACCGCGGCGTGCTCGTCGATGTGGCAGACCGCGTCGTCGTTGCCCTGCATGAGGCGCAGGTCTTCGTCTTCGGTGGCGAAGTGGGCGGCGCAGTGCTGCGCCAGCGCGTCCAGGGCGGCGAGGACTTCCTGCCGGTTGCGGGTCTGCGCCAGGTGCTGCGCCAGGCGCTGCAGTTCGGCGTGGTCCCGGTCCAGGCGCGGGTCGCCCAGGGTGAGGGTGGGTTCGGTGTGCATGAAATGAATCGTTGAAAATCAGGCGGCCTAAAAAGGGTCAAGCGGCCTCAAGGCGCGTGATGCGATATTGCTTTCGACGGTAACATCGACAGAGTAGCAGCGCACCGCCTCATCCGGAGTCCTCATGTTCGTCAAACGTTTCCTGGAACACTTCCGCCGTCTCGGCGCATCGGTCGTGCCCGACGGCGCAGGCGGTATTCCGCTGCTGTTCCCGCCCGGGCATTACTACTCGCCCATTGCCGACCCAGCCGAAATCCGCGCTCGCGAAGGCAAGATATGGGCAAGGGTCGACTCCATGCCGGGCATCGACTTGCGAGTGGATAATCAGCTCGCCTTGGTCAAGGCGCTTGCCCCCTATACGCCCGAGATCAACTGGCCGGACGCGCAGCCTGCCGATCCCAGCGTCTATTTCTACGGCAACGACCAGTTCCCGATGCTGGACGCCGAATTCCTGTATGCGGCGCTACGCCACTTCCGCCCGAAAAAAGTCATCGAAGTCGGCAGCGGTTTCTCATCCCTGGTCACGGCGCAGGTCAATCGTAGTCATTTCAACAATACGATGGAGTTCGTTTGCATCGAGCCCTATCCGCGCCCGTTTCTGGTCAACGGCGTCAACGGCATTACGCAATTAGTCCGCCAGAAGGTCGAAGACGTCGACGTCAGCTTCTTCGGCCGGTTGGGAGCCGGAGACGTCCTTTTTATCGATACGTCGCACGTCTCGAAGGTGGGCAGCGACGTCAACCACCTGTTCTTCGAAGTGCTCCCCCGCCTGCGTCCAGGGGTGATGGTGCACATCCATGACATTCTCTTGCCCGACGAATATCCCAAAAACTGGATGATCGATCAGGGCCGCAACTGGAACGAACAATACCTGGCGCGCGCCTTCCTGCAGTTCAACGACAGCTGGGAAGTCATGTGGACCGCGAACTTCATGGGCACGCGCCACCTTGCCGCGGTTTCGGCCACTTTCCCGCGCCTGCCGCAGCGTCCCGGCAGCGGCAGCAGCATGTGGCTGCGTCGGCTTTGCTGAATTCAGATTATTGCGCGGATGCCGGCGATGCCGTGCGCGCCGTACGAGCGGGCGATGTCGCGCGTCGCCTCGGACTGGCCGCCCAGCGCGAATACCGGCAGTCCTGCGTCGCGCAGGCCTTCGGCAAAACCGGCCCAGCCCAAGCCGGGCTCGCCGGGGTGCGAGGGTGTGGCCAGCACGGCGCCCAGCACGGCGAAGTCGGCGCCGAGGTTGCGCGCATGCGTGATGTCGCCCTGTGTGTGGGCCGAGACGCCCACCAGCGCGTCCGAAGGCAGGCTGGGGCGGCTTTGCAGGACGGCCGCCTGCGCGGCGCGCAAATGCACGCCGTCGGCCTGGTGCCACCACGGCGCGGGATGCACGCTGTTGACCAGCAGCCGCGCGCCGGCGGCGTGGCAGCGCTCCAGCACTTGCAGGAACGCGGCGCGCAGCGATTCGGCGTGAGGGCCTTCCGGCCAGTCTGATTCGCGCAGTTGCACCAGCTTCAGGCCGCCGGCCAGGGCCGCGTCCAGCCGCTGCAGGAAGGCGGGCAGATGCGAAGGCGAGCCTATGGCCGAGATGCCGTAGGTCGTGGGCAATTGCAGCCAGCGCAGCGGCGGGATGGTGGCCGGCAGGACCCGGCCGTCGGGCTTGCCGGGATCCAGGTCGTCGCCCTGGCGCAGCGCGTCGGCCAATGCCTGGGCGGGGTCGACCCAGCGCAGTTGCTGGTTTTCCAGGCCGACCGGCTCGCCTTCCCAGGCCGTGACCTGGCAGAAGGCCAGGCGCACGGTGCTGTTCGGGTAGCGGTGCACGTAGGTGACCCAGGGCCAGGCCTGGGTGACGCGGATGCCGATTTCTTCATGCAGTTCGCGCGCCAGGGCCTGCAGCACGGTTTCGCCGGGTTCGAGCTTGCCGCCGGGCAGTTCCCACCAGCCCGGCCAGGGCTTGTCGTCGGGGCGCTGGCCCAGCAGCAGCGCGCCGTCGCCGCGCAAAATGAGGCCGGCGGCGACGTCGATGATCTTGCGTTCGGTCATGAGCGGGGCAATCAGGCGTGGCGCGCCGCCCAGTCGCGCGCGAACTGATGGGCCACGCGGCCCGAGCGCGAGCCGCGCTCCAGCGCCCACTGCAGCGCTTCGACGCGCGAGGCTGCGATCTGGTCGGCGGGGCAGCCCAGGTCGCGCAGCCAGTGATGGACGATGTCGAGGTAGTCGTCCTGCCGGAAGGGATGGAAGGACAGCCACAGGCCGAAGCGCTCGGACAGCGAGATCTTTTCCTCGACCGTTTCGCCGGGATGGATCTCGCCGTCGGCGGTGTGCGTGGCCTGCAGGTTCTCGCTCATGTATTCGGGCATCAGGTGGCGCCGGTTGGACGTGGCGTAGATCAGCACGTTCTCGCCGGACGAGGACACCGAGCCGTCGAGCACGGATTTGAGCGCCTTGTAGCCGGCCTCGCCTTCTTCGAAAGAGAGATCGTCGCAGAAGACGATGTAGCGCTCGGGACGGCCGGAGATCAGTTCGACGATGTCGGACAGATCGCCCAGGTCGGATTTGTCGATCTCGATCAGGCGCAGGCCCTGGTCGCCGTAGGCGGCCAGCATGGCCTTGACGAGCGAGCTCTTGCCGGTGCCGCGCGCGCCGGTCATGAGCACGTTGTTGGCCGGCTTGCCTTGCAGGAACTGGCGCGTGTTGCGGTCGATGATGTCTTTCTGGCGTTCGACGTGCTGCAGGTCGGCCAGTTCGATGCGCGCCACGTGGCGCACGGCGTCCAGCCAGCCGCGCGCGCCGCGCTTGCGCCAGCGAAAGGCATGCGCGCTCCAGTCGATCGCGGGCGGCGCGGCGGGCAGCCAGGCTTCGAGCTGGGCCAGGACGCGTTCGGCGCGTTCCAGCAGATGGGAGAGGTCGTAGGAATCCATGGTGCTACCCGAGCGAGCCGCCAGGCCGCCCCAAGGCGAGCGACATGCGCCCCCTTGGGGGGCGCGAACACGAAATGTGAGTGAGGGGGGCCATCATTACGAACGATAGTCGGCGTTGATGCTTACGTAGTCGTGCGAGAAGTCGCAGGTGTACACGGTTTCGCTCGCGTGGCCGCGGCCCAGCGAAATGCGCATGGCGATTTCGGACTGCTTCATGACGCGCTGGCCCGCCTCTTCCCGGTAGGACGGCACGCGGCCGCCGTCGCTGGACACCAGCACGTCGCCCAGCCACANCTTGACTCTGTGGGGGTCCAGATCGGCGATGCCGGCGTAGCCGACGGCCGCGAGAATGCGGCCCAGGTTCGGGTCCGAGGCGTAGAAGGCGGTCTTGACCAGGGGCGAGTGGGCCACCGCGTAGGCCACCTTGAGCGCTTCGTCCTGGTCGCCCGCTTCGTCGACGTGGATGGTGATGAATTTGGTGGCGCCTTCGGCGTCGCGCACGATCTTCTGCGCCAGGTCCAGCGCGGCCGCCGCGAGCGCGTGCGAGAGGGCCGCGTAGTTCGCGTCGTATTCGGATTCGATCAGCACGCCCGACTTGCCGGTGGCGACGATGATGAAGGAGTCGTTGGTCGAGGTGTCGCCGTCGACGGTGATGCGGTTGAAGGAGCGGTCGGCGATCTGCTTGGCCAGCTTGTTCAGGAGGGGCTGGGCGACGCCCGCGTCGGTGGCCAGGAAGCTCAGCATGGTGGCCATGTTGGGGCGGATCATGCCGGCGCCCTTGCTGATGCCGGTGATGGTGACCGTATGGCCATGGATGTCGATCTGGCGCGAGTAGATCTTGGGCTGCGTGTCGGTGGTCATGATGCCGTGCGCGGCGTCGGACCACCCCTTGGGGCTCAGCTTGGCGATGGCCCCGGGCAGGCCTGCGATGATGCGGTCGACCGGCAGGGGCTCGAGGATCACGCCGGTGGAGAACGGCAATACCTGCTCGCCCGGCACGCGCAGCAGCTTGCCCAGCGCCGCGCAGGTTTGCGTCGCGGCGTGCAGGCCCACGGCGCCGGTGCCGGCATTGGCGTTGCCGGTGTTGATGACCAGGGCGCGGATGGGGCCGCCCGCTGCCAGGTGCTCCTGGCAGATCTGCACGGGCGCGGCGCAGAAGCGGTTGCGCGTGAACACGCCGGCCACGGTGCTGCCGTCGGCCAGGCGGAATACGGTGAGATCGCGGCGATCGGCCTTGCGTATCCCCGCCTCGGTGACGCCGATTTCGACGCCAGGCACGGGGAGGATATCGGAGGGGGAGGGGATCTTCAGGTTGACGGCCATGGCATCGGTCTCGTGGTGCGGGTGGCGGGGGAAGGGGGACCTATTATCTCACCCCCGGGTAGGGGGGCGCTGACCGGCCTCAGGGGCCGATGCGTATGGTGGCGGCGTCCACGACGCCGGCCTGGCGGTTATCGATCAGCAGGCGCACTTCGCCGCCGGGGGTTTGCACCACCGAGGTGCCGGCCTGCACGTCGTTGTGGTTCTTGTACTGCGCCGCGCGGCCGCGCGGCGGGGAGAACAGCAGGTCGCCCGCCTGCGCGCCGGGCACGTTCAGCGCGGTGGCNACCCGGGTGCCGATGGGGTAGGTCACGTCGCCCAGCTTGGCCTGGCGGGCCAGCAGGCCCTTGAACGAGACGATCCGGGACTGCGCGTCGATGACGACATCGGCCTTGAGCAGGGGAAAGTGCGCGATCGTGGCGGCTTCGCTGCCGTCGATGCTCAGCAGCCAGCGCTGCGGATCGTCCTGCTGCCGGTCCAGCCAGGTGCCCATGGGCAGGGGCTGGCCTTCCAGCTTGTTGCCCTCGGCCAGATAGCAGTCGTTGAAGCGCGGCTTGCCGTCCTGCCCGATGGCCAGGTCCACCGGATGCCTGTGCGAGCAGATCCAGCCCTGCACGACCTGGTCGCCGGTGAGCGCGACCGACCAGGTCTCGCGCGACGGCGCGTCGGCGCGGGCGGAACTGATGTGGCGCCGTATGCTGCTGACCTGCAGGCCATGGACTTCGACGGGCTGGGGAAAGCGGGCCCACGCGAAGGTGCCGGGCTGGCCCGGNTCGCGCAGTTGCAGGACGGTGCCGGCCGGCATGGCGACGCCGGCCACCGTCTGGCCGGCCTGCAGTATGTCGCTACGGGCCTGGGCATGGCGCAGGGCGCGCTGGGCGGCCAGCCACGAGGTGACCAGGTGGTAGGGGTAGATGCTCCCGATCGCGGCCATGCCGGTCATCAGCGCCGCGGCCAGCCGCAGGCGGCCGCGCAGACTATGGCGCGACGCGGGCGTGATGGCGAGCCAGACGACCCAGGTCAGCAGCGTGCTCAGGCAGATCAGCGAGATCGCCAGATAGATGTAGTGGTTGCCCCCGGGCAACAGGACGGAAATCATGGCGCCCACATTGTATGGGCTGTATGAGTCAAGTCGGCGCCGCGCGGCGGATCCGGAGCGGGGCCCTTCTGCGTTGAAGGGGCCCTAGGCTTTGTCCCGGTGCGCCACCACCTGCAGCTTGAGCTCGCCCAGCGCCTTGAAAAGCGTGCTGCGGCTGGCCTCGGGCAGGCCGTCGAACATGTCCTTGACCCAGTCTTCATGGGCGCGGGCCATGCGGGCGAAGATCTTGCGGCCCTGGGGGGTGAGCTTGAGCACCGAGCTGCGGCGGTCGGACTCGACCTTGGTGCGCACCACCAGCCCTTCTTTTTCGAGCTGGTCGGCGATGCTGGTGATATTGCCGTTGGTCACCATCATGTGGCGCGAGAGGTCGCCCATCTTCATGCCCTTGGGCACGCGCTGCAGCTGGGCCATCAGGTCGAAGCGCGGCAGCGTGGTGTCGAATTCGGTGCGCAGGCGGCCGCGGATGTCGCCCTCGATCAGATTGGTGCAGGTCAACAACCGCAGCCACAGGCGCAGGGCGTGGTGGTCGTCGGGGGCGGCGCGGCTTTCCAGATCGGGGGCGGGTGTCGTCATGGGGGCTTGGGTTGGGGGAGAAATCCCGGGTTTTTCGGCGGTTACTTTAAATCTAAACTTGTGCCCTGCGCCAGCGGGGCCCGAATCTATTGCCAGCTGGGGTTTTGGCGTTTATTATTTGAAGCCTAAACTATTTTTCGGGCCCGATGCCTGGCCGCCTTCCGCGGCGCATCCCCTACGGAGTGTATGCAATGAAGATCGTCTGCCTGGGCGGAGGCCCCGCCGGTCTGTACTTCGGCCTGTTGATGAAGCTGCAGAATCCGGCCAACGAAGTCACGGTGATCGAGCGCAATCGGCCCTACGACACGTTCGGCTGGGGCGTGGTGTTTTCCGACGCCACCATGCAGAACCTGGCCGAGGCCGACCCGGTTTCGGCCGAGACTATCGTCGACGCCTTCAGCCACTGGGACGACATCGACATCCACTACAAGGGACGCACCCTGCGCAGCGGCGGGCACGGCTTCATCGGCATCGGCCGCAAGCACATGCTCAACATCCTGCAGGCGCGCTGCGAAGAAGTGGGCGTCAAGCTGGTGTTCGAGACCTACGTCGAAGACGACCAGAAGGTCGCCATCGACTACGACGCCGACCTGGTCATCGCCTCCGACGGCCTGAACAGCGTGGTGCGCAAGCGCTATGCCGACACCTTCAAGCCCGACATCGACACGCGCCGCTGCCGTTTCGTGTGGCTGGGCACCACCAAGGTGTTCGACGCCTTCACCTTCGCTTTCGTCGAAACCGAGCACGGCTGGTTCCAGGCGCACGCCTATCGCTTCGAAGACGGCATGTCGACCTTCATCGTCGAAACGCTGGACGAGACCTGGCAGGCCGCCGGCCTCGAAACCATGAGCCAGGAAGAGGGCATCGCCTACTGCGAGAAACTCTTCGCGCCCTGGCTCGACGGCCACAAGCTCATCAGCAATGCCACGCACCTGCGCGGCTCGGCCATCTGGATCCGCTTCCCGCGCGTGATCTGCAACGGCTGGGTCCAGTGGAACGAGCTGGACACCCCGCGCGGCCAGCGCAAGGTGCCTGTGGTGCTCATGGGCGACGCCGCCCATACCGCGCACTTCTCCATCGGCTCGGGCACCAAGCTGGCGCTGGAAGACGCCATCGAACTGGCCCGCTGCCTGAAAGACACCTCCAGCCTGCAGGCCGGCCTGAAGCACTACGAAGACGTGCGCAGCGTCGAAGTGCTCAAGATCCAGAACGCCGCGCGCAACTCCACCGAATGGTTCGAGAGCGTGGCGCGCTATGCCAACCTCGAGCCCGAGCAGTTCGCCTATTCGCTCTTGACGCGCTCGCAGCGCATTTCGCACGAAAACCTGCGCATGCGCGACGCGGCCTGGCTGGAAGGCTACGAGAAGTGGGTGGCCGGCAGAACCGGCGTCGAAGTCTCGCACGGCAAGCGTCCTCCCATGCCCATGCTCACGCCCTTCAAGGCGCGCGGCGTCACGCTCGCCAACCGCATCGTCATGTCGCCCATGGCCATGTATTCGTGCGTGGACGGCGCGCCGGGCGACTTCCATCTGGTCCACCTGGGCAGCCGCGCCATGGGCGGCGCGGGCCTGGTCATGGTCGAAATGACCTGCGTATCGCCCGACGCGCGCATCACCCCGGGATGCCCCGGCATGTGGAATGACGCGCAGGGCGCCGCCTTCAAGCGCATCGTCGACTTCGTGCACGGCAACAGCAACGCGCGCATCGGCATACAGCTGGGCCACGCCGGCCGCAAGGGTTCCACGCGCCTGGCCTGGGACGGCATCGACCAGCCCCTGCCCGCCGACAACTGGCCGCTGGTCGCGGCCTCGGCCGTGCCGTACATCGAAGGCGTGTCGCAGGTGCCGCGCGCCGCCACGCGCGCCGACATGGACCGCATCCGCGGCGACTTCGTCGCCGCCGCCAAGCGCGTCGCCGCCGCGGGCTTCGACTGGCTGCCAAGCGCGTCGCCGCCGCGGGCTTCGACTGGCTCGAACTGCACTGCGCCCACGGCTACCTGCTGTCGTCCTTCATCTCGCCGCTGACCAACCAGCGCACCGACGAATACGGCGGCAGCCTGGAAAACCGCCTGCGCTATCCGCTCGAGGTCTTTCACGCCGTGCGCGCCGTCTGGCCCGAGCACCTGCCCATGTCGGTGCGCATCTCGGCGCACGATTGGGTCGAGGGCGGCATCACGCCGGACGACGCGGTCGAAATCGCCCGCGCCTTCAAGGCCGCCGGCGCCGACATGATCGACTGCTCCTCGGGCCAGGTGAGCCGCGACGAAAAGCCCGTGTACGGCCGCATGTTCCAGACCCCCTTCGCCGACCGCGTGCGCAACGAAGCCGG
>Ga0055529_1000927_pt1 | contig 15750 bp, 18 predicted proteins | sample AraplaCol_mCL_r2_FD_55007 | JGI IMG/M metagenome (GOLD analysis project Ga0055529, IMG submission 55007) | Arabidopsis root microbial communities from North Carolina, USA - plate scrape CL_Col_mCL_r2 | ecosystem: Host-associated > Plants > Roots > Endosphere | place: USA: North Carolina...
ACACTTGGCATATGAAAGCAGGTTCTGCCACACGCCATGAAGCCCTGATCGACGCGCTCGGCGCGGAGCTGACGCCGGTGCGGCGCCTGCTTCCGCCATGGNGGCGCGCGCTTGGGTGGATGGTGGTGGTNGCGGTGATCGCGGCGGTGCTGTTTGGGCGTTATGGCGCCACTACCATGCTTTATCGCTGGGGTGCGGCGCCCGACCTTTGCGTGGCCGCCATTGCTGCGGTGATTACGGCAATCACCGCAGCCTTGGCCTCGTTCGTGCTGGCGGTACCTGGGCGCTCATTGGCTTGGGCGTGGCTGCCGGTACCGAGCACGGTGGTGTGGATTGGCGCGAGCGGCCTGGGTTGCCTGAGTGCACACATACCGGGTATGCCGGTGATGAGCCTGCGTGGCGCCAATGATTGCCTGATCTTCATCGTCACTTTCTCCGTGCCTCTGTCCGGACTGATGATCTGGCTGCTGCGGCGCGCCTGTCCTTTGCGCCCCATGCTTTCGGCAGTGCTGGTAGGGCTGGCCAGCGCCGCNGCCTCGGCCAGCCTGCTGGAGATCTGTCACAACTTCGATGCCACCGCGTCAGACCTGGTGATGCATGCGCTGGCGGTGGCGCTGGTGGTTGGGCTGAATGCCCTGATGGGCGGGCGGTTGTTGTTAAAGGGCTGACTGTCGCCTCCTTTCCCCTTGCGGAGAAAGGAGATCCGCTTGACGAGCCCTGACACCAAGGCGGATATACTGCACTCGCGCGATCCCGCGCTGCCGATTCCGACGCGAGGCCCTAACTCTTGATCACCATTCGTCATACCAAAGCGGTCAATACGGCCGCCCTGCGCAAGACCGTCATCGCCGCCCTTGAAGATCTCAAGGCCAAAGACATCCGAGAAATCGATGTGCGCGGCAAAACCTCCATCGCCGATCTGCTCGTGATTGCTTCCGGCACCTCGGGCCGCCATGTGAAATCCATCGCCGACGAAGTCGTCAAGTTCGCCAAAAAGGCGGGCGTGATGCCGTTGGGTGTCGAAGGTGAACAGGAAGCGGAGTGGGTACTGGTGGATCTGGGCGATGTCATCGTGCACGTGATGCTGCCGCGCATCCGCGAGTTCTACGGTCTGGAGCGCTTGTGGACTGTCGGTGACCGCGATGCCGAGGGCGAAGCTGCCCTGGCCACAGGTTAAATAAAAATCCGGCATGCGTGCCCGCCTGATCGCCATCGGCGAACGCATGCCCGCATGGGTTGCAGAAGGGTTTGCCGAATACCGCAAACGGCTCTCCCACGATTTGCCCCTCGAATTGATCGAATTGAAGCCCGGCACCCGCGGCAAAGGCCGCGATGATGCGCGCGCGATTCATGATGAAGGCACCGCCATACTCGCTGCAGTGCCGCGTGACACCCACGTGATTGCGCTCGATGGCCGCGGCAAAGCGTGGTCCAGCGAAGAACTGGCCGAGCAGCTCGCAAAGTGGCGCATGGCTGGGCGCGACCTGGCTTTTCTCATCGGCGGTCCCGATGGCCACGCGCCGGAAGTGGTGGCTCGCGCTGATCAAAAGTGGTCATTGGGCCCGCTTACGCTGCCGCATATGCTGGTGCGGTTGGTGCTGGTGGAACAGCTTTATCGCGCCACCACCTTGCTTGCCGGTCATCCGTACCATCGCGCCTGATCGGCGCATGCCGGCGTCACTGTCTTGTCACAGGAGCTGTCATGCGCTTTGAGGTTCGTCAGGCGAACATCTATGACCTGGATACGTTGGTGCCGTTGTTCGACGGTTACCGGCAGTTTTATCGACAAGCATCTGATCCCGCACGTGCACGGGTTTTTCTTGCCGAGCGTTTCGCGCATCACGAATCGCTGATTCTGCTTGCCTGTGACGAGCACGGTGCGGGGCTGGGTTTTACACAATTGTTTCCGTTGTTTTCATCGGTGCGCACGGCGCGCATTTATTTGCTCAATGATTTATTCGTGACGGCCGGTGCACGCAAGCATGGCGTGGGGAAAGCCCTACTTGATATCTCGGCCGAGCACGCGCGTGCATTGGGCGCCGCCAGGTTGTGGCTGCAGACGGAGTTGGATAACACGTCTGCACAGGCTTTGTACGAATCGGCCGGNTGGAAGCGCGATAACGGATTTTGCGATTACTGCCTGGTGTTGTAGCGGTATGTCGGATACNCCTACAGTGAAATCCCGGCTCGGTCTGTAGACTGCATGCTTTCGCTACAGAGCATGGANGGCGGGTATGAGCAAGCTGATCGTTTCCTTCCTGGCTATTGCAGCATGGATGCTTCCCGCCATCGCAGTCAGTAGCGGGTTTCGGAATTTTTTGTTTTTGGGATCGGGCGAGCTCCGTCAATACGAAGANCTGTTGCGGCGAACCGATATCGATGGCGTACAGGTTGTCTATACCTGGCGGCAACTGGAGCCGCAAAAAGATCGTTACGACTTCTCGCTTATAGAGCGAGATCTCGCCCGAGTTACGGCCCTTCAGAGGGGGCTGTTCATTCAGATCCAGGATCGCTTCTTCACCAAGGATGCCCGATATGTCCCGGATTACCTGCTCGCCGATCCGGTGTACGGTGGCGGGATGGTCACTCAGGTCGACAATCCTGGCGAGGGCGTGCCAAAGGCTCAAGGGTGGGTGACACAGCAATGGAATCCGAATGTGCGACAGCGTTACCAGCGGTTGTTATCGGCANTGGCCAAAGCTTTCGATGGTCGTGTGGAAGGAATCAACTTGCCGGAAACGGCGATTGATATCGATACGGTCAGGGAGCACGACAGAACAGGTTTTACGTGCGACAAGTACTTCCAGGCCGAACTGGAAAACATGTTGTTCGCGCGAAAGGCCTTCGCACGCTCAGCGGTCGTGCAATACGTAAATTTCTGGCCGTGCGAGTGGGACAATGACCACCGCTACATGCAGCGTCTGTTCGAGGCCGCCCTCAAGCAGGGCGTGGGCCTGGGCGGTCCGGATATCGTGCCGTACCGTAAGGCGCACATGCATAATGCATACCCGTTCTTCCACCGCTATAAAGATAGGCTTGGCCTGATCGCNATGGCCGTACAAGAACCTACTTTGACGTATAAAAATCCCCAGACGGGCCGCCCCTTCACGAAGGCGGAGTTCGAGGATTTCGGGCGGAACTATCTTGGCGCGCGAATTATTTTCTGGAGTGCGTCATCGCCCTGGCTGTTGCAATAATGGGCACTTTGAATCTTTGGCAGGGAGCTCGGTGATTCATGCTTTATCTCGCCTCTCAATCGCCGCGTAGACGCGAGCTGCTCGGACAGCTCGGTGCCACTTTTTCCATTCTCGACGTGGACGTGACGGAAGTGCCATACCCCGAAGAAACGTCGCTGGACTATGTGCGGCGCGTGGCGCGCGACAAAGCGCAGGCGGGATGGGAAGCATTGGCACGCGAAGCGCAGGGCGATGCGTTGGTGATCGCATCCGACACGGAAGTGGTGCTGGAGAATCGCATTTTCGGCAAACCGAAAGATGCCGACGACGCGGTGGAAATGCTGCACGCGCTATCCGGACGCACGCATGAGGTGATTTCTTCGGTGTGTGTGGTTTCAGCTAAACAGGAACACGGCGATGTATGCGTGTCGCGCGTGCGCTTTGCCGAGTTGAGTGAAGCGGAGATTGCAGGTTATGTGGCAACCGGCGAGCCGTTTGGGAAAGCAGGTGCGTATGCCATTCAAGGCCGGGGCGCTACGTTGATCGAGCATCTGGAAGGCAGCTATTCCGGTGTGATGGGGTTGCCGTTGTTTGAGACGGCGCGGTTGTTGCGGAAGTTTGGTGTGGCTGTGTGATCCCTGTGGGTTGGGGTTTGCACCTCAACTTACGATGCACCGTTGGCGGTTGAAAACAACGCAATCAGCGCAAACAGGTTGTATATCCCATGCGCCACAATCGCTGGCCATAGCGATTCGGATTTCAACCGCAACCAGCACAACGCGATCGCAAGCAGCATCAAGTTGGGTAGTGCATACCACTGGAAATCCAACCCTGCCAGATGCACCGCGGCGAACATCACGGAACACGCTGCAATCGACATCTTCGTCGACATATGACGCATCAGCGCGGAAAGCAGCACGCCGCGAAACATCAGTTCTTCGATCATCGGACCTACCGTGACCGCNACGATCGCCAGCGGCAAGCGCAAATAGCTGGATGCGTGCTGGCTGAGTTCCTGCACGTTTTGCGTCACTTCGTGGCCATGCGCTAGCCACTGGGTGACCCATGCGCCAAGGAGTGGCATGGTCACCCCAACAAGCACCGCGCCGATATACCAGCGCGGTGTCGGGTGGCCGTGCAACCCGAACCCTGGCGGCGTAGCGCGTGCCCACAACACCGGCCATGTGCGGCGCGCCAGCCAGAACAGGAGCATGGCGATCAGCGGCACGGCTATCACCACCAGCATGGCGTTGCCGTCCGGTTGCTGCAGTNCGTTCATCGCATGCTTGTACACGTCCGCCANGGCAAGTTGCGGATGGCGGATCTTTTCGATCACACCAACGACAAAACCCATCAGCACACCGGCTACGACCTGCAGCAGGAAATAAAGCAAGATCAGGCCGAATGCCTGCAGCACCCCCGGTGCTCTGGGCAAAGGCGGCGATGCCGGTTCGTCCTGCGCGCTCATTGACGGCTTTGCATCAGCCNGCCAGCAGCGCNCGGCCCAGACCGAGCGCACTCATCACTACCAATGCCGCCCAACCCACCATGCCAATCATGTAACCCGAGCCACGCTTGCTCGCGTCGCCGAGATAAGCCCATGCGTACCATACGCGCCCTACGATCCATACCAGCCCGGCGATGCCTGCCCAAAGTACGTAGCCGTAATGCGCCGCCAACCACAGCGCGGGCATAAACATCACGCTGCTTTCCAGCGTGTTCATTTGCACGCGATAGGCGCGCTCAAAAGCGGGATGGCCGCTGACGGCCGGCGCCTCGATGCGGTACTTGCCCCGCGCATGGCCGACTGCCCACATCGTGGCGAACTGCAGCAAAACCGTCAGCAAGGTGACCAGGGCAGGCAGGTTCTGAATCATGGCGCATGCAGGTAGGAAAGGAGATGCCACTGTAGCGGTTTGGTGCCATGCTGTGCAGGTTGGCCGGNGGTGACACGGCGATCGCGCGCGATGGGGAANGGGTATGGATTGGCAGAAGGGCGAAGAGAGTCAGAACGTCGAAGTCGACCAGGGCGGCGGTGGCGGCGGCCGTGGTTTCGGTGGCGGAAGGATGGGCATCGGTGGTTTGATCATCCTGGCTTTGCTGGGCTGGATTTTCTTCAAGAATCCGTTGGCCTTGCTCAATCAAGGCGGTGGAGAGCCGGCCACTTATGCACCTCGCAGCCAGCCGGCGCAGGTGGACCCTCAGCAGATGGAATTCGTGCGTCGTGTGCTCGGTTCCACCGAAAAAACCTGGGGCGACATCTTTGCCGGCATGGGACGCACCTATGTCGATCCGAAATTGGATTTGTTCAGCGGTGGCGTGAACACGGCTTGCGGTGCCGCATCGACGGCGGTGGGGCCGTTCTATTGCCCTGGCGATCAGAAGGTTTATCTGGATCTGGATTTCTTCCGTGAACTGGATACGCGTTTTCACTCCAGCGGTGACTTTGCGCGCGCCTACGTGATCGCGCATGAAGTCGGCCATCACGTGCAGAACCAATTGGGTGTTTTTGCCAAGAGCGAACAAATGCAGCGGCGCGGTGCAGCGATGCAAGGCGCCAGNGGCCTGTCCGTGCGGCAGGAGTTGCAAGCCGACTGTTTCGCCGGCGTGTGGGCCAATCGCACGCAGCAGCGTTTGCAATGGCTGCAACCGGGCGATGTGGAATCCGCGCTCAACGCTGCCAGTCAGATCGGCGATGACACCTTGCAGCGCGAAGCACGCGGNACCGTCGTGCCGGATTCCTTTACGCACGGCACCTCGGAGCAACGCGTGAAGTGGTTCAAGGTGGGGCTGCAGAGNGGGGATATTCAGCAGTGCAACACGTTTGATGGACCGGTATGAGATTGAGGCGCGGCGTGGCTAAAATCGTCGCGCNAATGCGTCAGGGGACGCATCCATTTGATTTGCCATGACTCATCCGTGCCAGCGTTGCGGCGCCTGTTGCGCCAGTTTCCGAGTCGCCTTTCATTGGATGGAGGCTGAGCCTTCCTTGGGCGGCTCGGTGCCGCTGGAGCTTGCAGAAAGGCTCGATCCGCATCGCTTGGCCATGCGCGGTACGCAAGCCTATCAACCGCGTTGCGTGGCGCTGCAAGGCACGGTTGGCTTAGCTACCCGCTGCAGCATCTATGCGCAGCGGCCATCGATATGCCACGAGGTACGGCCCGCGTGGGAATCGGGCGAGCCGAGTCTGCAGTGTGATAAGGCTCGTAGGACACATGGTCTTTCACCATTGACGCCTGACGATTGGTGTTAACCGCATACCCCGGGCCTTCATTCCCGCGAAAGCGCGAATGAAGGCTGTGAGGATTANGGCTGCATGGCCTCACGCTGAAAAATCTGCACNAACTCCCGTAATTCACCTTCGCTGACGTCAGACACNGCAACAAAGCGCATGCGTTCGTCAGTCCATCGAATCACTGTGTAGCCCTGTGATTGTGCAAGATCCGGTCCCGATGCGGACGCTGATACTGGCCACTGATATAGATTGATCACATGCAGATGCCGGCGGTAAATCAGAGCGGCCACATTGTGTCCATCCAGCGCATCAAGCCGCCCGCCAGCCAACGGAAAACCTTCGCCCGCCAGATCTTTCACGCGAGGCGAGAAATCCAGCTTGCCGGCGAACCATGGCTTCACCGTGTGTTGATCGGTGGAAACCACATCCATCAAGTGTTGCGGCTGCATTGAGCGGATATGGCTGGATACAACTTCATCGATATTCTGGCTTGCACCGCGATGCAGCGTGTACCACCACGCCGGTGCAGCAATCAACAAGGCAGCAGCAAATCCTGCTGCCATCGCCAACGCGACAGGCGGGCGACGCGCCTTGGTGACATGCGCAGTGCCTGATTCGGCNGACCATTGCTTGCGCAGCGTGGCCGGCGCACGCCGATACAGTGATGCATGCGCGAAACTNTGATGCAATTGCGTGTAATCGGCATGCAGCGCCGCGCAGGCATGGCAGGACTGCATATGCCGATCGATGGCTACGCTTTGCGCAGCATCCAGTTCGTTATCCAGATAGGCGTGCAAAAGCAGCCTGGCGTCATCGCACATCATGACGGCGGGCCTCCGTAAAAGTGTTGGACAGTTCCGCTCGCAGCCGTTCGCGGGCGCGGGCAAGGCGCGACATCACCGTGCCTATTTTCTGGCCGGTGATGGAGGCGATTTCCTTGTATGAGCATTCCTCCAGTTCGCGCAGCACGATAGCTTCGCGCAGGGGATGTGGAAGCTTGGATAGCGCAACCTGCAATGCATCGACATCCACGGCAAGCAGTGCGCGTGCTTCGGGCGATGGTTGTTCGTCGATCAAGACATGGGTGTCGTCATCGAAGAGCTCGTGGGCATGATCGGAAGCGGTTTTCGCACGCAGTGAATAGAACGTGTTGCGCACGATGGCCAATAACCACACACGGGCATCGCCGCCGTGAAAACTGCTGAAGTAACGGAATGCGCGCAACATCGCTTCCTGCACGACATCCTGGGCGTCCGCATCGTCGCGAGCCAGCCAGCGAGCGAGGTTGTACGCGGCATCCAGGTGCGGCAGTACGCAAGCCTCAAAGCCGGCGCTNNGCGAAGCGGGTGCGGAGTGGAGGATGTGGGAGGGCATAAAACCTTCTACCGGCGTTGCGGCGACTTTATTCCCAGCCGGAAAAACACGGAATAGGCCGGCCCGCACTCCGGTAAAGGCAGGTAAGGGCGGCGTTGGGCGGCCCCTTTCCGCGGAGCGAACGACAATGCAGGACTACGAAAACAGCGCCGACGACGGCAGGACCGGCAGCCGGCGGCAATTTCTCAAGTGCATGGCCTGGGCCGGGGCAGGAACGTTGTGGCTGATGAAAAGCGGGGTGCTGCAGGCGCAACCGTTAGGCGAAGGCAGTTCCGTAAAGGACGCCACCTTCAGCTTCGTGCAGATCAGCGATTCGCACATCGGTTTTCATAAAGCGCCCAACCCGGATGTCGTCGGCACGCTGCGCNGCTCGCTGGCGATGATCAACGCGCAGAAAACCCGGCCTGCTTTTCTTCTGCATACGGGCGACCTGACGCATCTTTCCAAACCCGAGGAATTCGATACGTTGAACGGATTGATGCAGGAGGCGCGTGTCGGCCAGCGTTTTTATGTGCCCGGCGAGCACGATGTGATTGGCGANAACGGCGCCGAATTCTTCCGACGTTTCGGTGAAAAACAGCAAGCCGGCGGCTGGTACAGCTTCGATCAGAGTGGCGTGCATTTCGTGGGTCTGATCAATGTGCTCAACCTCAAGGCCGGCGGCTTGGGCTCGCTAGGCGCGGATCAGTTGGCCTGGCTGAAAAACGATCTTGCGGGTTTGTCGGCCGAAACGCCGGTGGTTGTGTTTGCACACATGCCGCTGTGGCCGTTGTATCCGCAATGGGGCTGGGGCACGGATGACAGCGCGGAAGCCTTGAGCTATCTGCGCCGCTTTGGCTCCGTCACCGTGCTCAACGGACACATCCACCAGATCCAGCAGAAGGTGGAGGGCAGCATCACGTTCTACACCGCGCGTTCTACTGCTTATCCGCAGCCTGCGCCGGGGGTAGGGCCTGGACCCGGGCCACTGCAAAGCGTGACGGCCCAAGCGCTGCATCGCTATCTGGGTATTCGCGATGTGCGACACGTTCAGACAGGTGGCGCGCTCGCCGTGACCGACGAGGTAATGGCATGAGACCTTCACTATCGTGGCGAGTGATTCGCATGCCTGCCGCCATCGCACTGTGCGGCGTTGCGATTTCGTGCGCAGCCGCTGATGTTACGCCGGCGAAGGGCGTGACCCACGACGTGGCGATCCAGAATTTCGCGTTCGCTCCGAAGACGCTTACCGTGCCAGCCGGCACGCGCGTGGTATGGACCAATCGCGACGAGGAACCGCACGTCGTAACCAGCGCAGGCGCGGCATTCGTGTCGTCGAAAGCANTGGATTCCGGCGATACCTATTCGGTGATGTTCCTAAAGCCCGGCACGTACACCTATTACTGCTCGATCCACCCGATGATGGTCGGCACGATCATTGTGCAGTGACGGCGGTAAGCAAGCTGTCGAAGCGATAGATGTCCATCGCAAACAGGCCCATATCGATGCCTGCATCGATGCGCCGTCCGTCGAAATGCTCGCCGGCGGCGCCGAGCGCCACATACAGCGGCAGCAGATGTTCGTCGGTGGGATGCGCGCGTTCGGCGAACGGTGCCTGGCGTCGGTAGTCGAGCAGAGCGTCAAGATCGCCGGTGTTGATCTTCTCTTCGACCCAGCCGATGAACGGACGTACATACGGGGCTTCGTTCGTTTCGCTGTAGCCTGCGCGAAAGTCATGCAGGTTGTGCGTGATGCTGCCGGAACCGATCACCAGCACGCCTTGCTCGCGCAGTGGCGCCAGTGCGCGACCCACGGCGTATTGATGCACAGGCCCAAGGTTTGGTTGGATCGACAGCGGTACTACCGGGATATCGGCTTGCGGATAGAGCAGGTGCAGCGGCACCCAAGCGCCGTGGTCGAGACCTTGCCGAGGATCGAGCCTGGAGCTCAACCCCGCTTGGTCGAGCAAATGCGCGACGTGCGCGGCCAGTTCGGGCGCGCCGGGAGCGGGATAGCGGATTTCGAACAACTCGCGCGGGAAACCGTAGAAATCGTGGATGGTCTCAGGCTGTGCTGCGCTGCCTACGNTCGGCTGATGCGCCAGCCAGTGGGCGCTGGCGATCACGATCGCTTTCGGGCGCGGCAAGTTGGCAGCGATGTCGGCCAACTGTTTGCCGACTTTGCCCGGATGCAAGGCGGTCATCGGCGAGCCGTGGGAGATGTAGAGGCTGGGCAGTGTGTTCATGGCGTAGAAGTATGGCCGCATGAACGGGTTTTCAGCGGTAGGCGGCCAGGAACGCACTGTTGCGCCATGTGCAACGATTAGCCATTTACCGCACAGCCATCATTCCCGTTTGCGAGGGAATGAGGGTTGTGGGGACGTATGCGGCGACGAGGGCCTACTTGCGGCGAGGGGGTTTGTCGCCGCCGCGTCCGTGCTTCGGCTTACCCGCATGCCCCCGCGCATGGGCTGGCTTGAACCCTGGCTTGCGCGGCGCACGTGTACCGGCAGTGCCCGCATCGTGCTGCTCGTTGCCATCCCACTCGCTGATGCGCAGCTGTTGCTGGTTTACCCACACCTTCTTCAGATGCTGGAAAACTTCGCTAGGCATGCCGTCGGGCAGGTCGATCAGGCTGTAGTCGCCACGAATGCTCAGTCGGCCGATGAATTGGCTTTCCAGGCCAGCNTCATTGGCGATGGCGCCGATAATGTTGCCGGGCTTCACGCCGTGCTCATGCCCCACTTCGATGCGGTAAGTGCGCTTGCCTTCCTCGGTGGCATGCGGGCGCAGTTGGCGCGGCGCGAAATCGCGGGGGTTTTCTTCGCGATGACGCGGCTCGCGTTGAGCGCGAGGTTTTTCGCCTTCGTGTGCACGGGCGGGACGTGCTTCACGCTCTTGCGTGCGCTCGCGCTTGGGCGGAGCCTCCAGCAGCAGCGGGCGATCGCCTTGCGCAATGCGTGCCAGCGCGGCGGCGATTTCGATGGCCGGAATGTCGTGTTCCTGCTCGAATTGTTCGATCAACTGCTGGAATTGCTCCAGCCCGCCAATGGCCAGCGTGTCGCTGATGTTCTGCTTGAAGCGTGCGATCCGACGGTCGTTCACCGCTTCCACCGTGGGCAGCTTCATTTCCTCGATCGGCTGGCGTGTGGCGCGTTCGATGGCCCGCAGCATGCCTTTTTCGCGCGGTGTCACGAACAGGATCGCCTCGCCGCTGCGACCCGCGCGACCGGTGCGGCCGATGCGGTGCACGTAGCTTTCCGTGTCATAGGGGATGTCGTAGTTCAGCACGTGGCTGATGCGTTCCACGTCCAGGCCACGTGCTGCGACGTCGGTGGCGACGAGGATGTCGAGCTTGCCGTCCTTGAGCTGTTGGATCACGCGCTCACGCTGCGGTTGCGCGATGTCCCCGTTGATCGCGGCGGCGGCGAGGCCACGTGCCTGCAATTTTTCGGCCAGTTCCTCGGTGGCCTGCTTGGTGCGCGCGAAGATGATCATCGCGTCGAACGGTTCGGCTTCTAGGATGCGCGTCATCGCATCCAGCTTATGCATGCCGCTCACCCACCAGTAGCGCTGGCGGATGTTCGCCGCCGTGGTGGTGGCCGCCTTGATGGTGACTTCCACCGGATCCTTCAGATGCTGCTGCGCGATCTTGCGGATCGGCGACGGCATGGTGGCGGAGAACAACGCTACTTGGCGCTCCGGAGGTGTGGCCTGCAGCACTTTCTCGACGTCGTCGATAAAGCCCATGCGCAGCATTTCATCCGCTTCGTCGAGCACGATGAAGCGCAGTTCGGACAGGTTGAGCGTGCCCTTTTCAAGGTGATCAATCACACGTCCGGGCGTACCCACCACGACATGTACGCCGCGCCGCAACGCATGCAATTGTGGGCCGTAACTTTGGCCGCCGTAGATCGGCAGCACCTGAAAGCCCGGCATATGCGCTGCGTAGCGTTGAAACGCTTCGGCCACCTGGATCGCCAGCTCGCGCGTGGGCGCCAGCACCAACGCCTGCGGCTTGCCGGGGCGCATTTCGATGCGCGAAAGGATCGGCAGTGCGAAGGCGGCCGTCTTGCCGGTACCCGTTTGCGCCTGACCCAGCACGTCGCGGCCTTCGAGCAGCGATGGGATAGTGGCGGCCTGGATCGGCGAGGGCGATTCATAACCCACGTCGGTCAGCGCGCGCAGCACTTCCGGCGAGAGGGCAAGCGCAGAGAAGCCAGCGGCGGCCGGNGCAGAGTCGGAAGACGGGGACGACATGAGAGAACCTCGACGGGGCATGCNCGGAGCATGCGGGAGAAAGGTCACTATTGTAACAGCCCGTGGCCGACATACTCTTGCTGAGATGNATGNCCCAAGGAAGCTGCAATGAAGAATCGCCTGAAAGATCGCATCGCATTGGTTACGGGAGCGTCCTCGGGAATCGGCGAAGCGACCGCGCTGGCCTTGGCCGAACAGGGCGCCAAAGTGGCGATTGCCGCACGGCGCAAGGACCGGCTTGATCAGCTCGCAGCCAAGCTTTCCGGCCTCGGAGCGGAGCCGCTGGTGCTGGNGGCGGATCTCGCCTCGGAAGCCGAGGCGCAACGCATCGTGGAGGAAACGCAGGCGCATTACGGACGTCTGGATATCCTCGTCAACAATGCCGGCGTGATGTACCTGGAGCCGGTCGCCGAAGCGGATCTTGGCCGTTGGCGCCACATGCTGGAGCTGAATGTGCTCAGCATGATTGCCTCCACGCAGGCTGTTCTGGCCGGCATGCGTGCGCGACGCGAAGGGCACATCGTGAATATCTCGTCGGTCGCCGGACGCGTGGCCAATCCCAACGCGGCAGCGTATGCGGCGACCAAGTTCGGGGTAGTCGGTTTTTCCGAATCGCTGCGGCGNGAGGTCTACAAGGACAACATCCGCGTCAGTGTGATCGAGCCGGGCATGGTGGATACGGAGCTGCGCGATCACGTCGGCCATGAAGCCAGCCGTCGCGCCGTGAATGCACGAGCGGGCGAAATGCGTCAGCTGCAGGCTGAAGATATCGCCGACACCATTGTGTTTTGTGTGACGCGGCCGGATTACGTGTGCATCAACGAAGTGTTGTTGCGGCCGACGGATCAAGAGCGCTGAGGCGGCAAGACGAAATGGTTTTACCGCAATTGGAAACGCCGCGTACACGCATTCGTCTGGCCAATAAAGCGGATGCGGTCAAGCTGCTGCGCTATCGGNTGGAGAATCGTGAACATCTGGCGCCGTGGGAGCCGCTGCGCGAATCATCGTATTACACGCTTGAGCATTGCGCGAAGAGCATTGCCGATGGGCGCGAAAACGCCATGCACGATCGCGGTTATCCCTTGGCCGTATTCGATCATTCAGAACAAACGATTTTTGCGACGTGCAACTTCGCCAATATCGTGCGCGGCGCTTTTCAGGCGTGTCATCTCGGATACGGCGTGGATGCGCGCATGCAAGGAAAGGGTTTGATGCGCGAAGTGCTGCGGGCCGGCATAGCGTGGGCGTTCGGCGACTTGCACTTGCATCGGGTCATGGCGAATTACCTGCCGCGCAACGAACGCAGTGCGAAGTTGCTGGCTTCGCTCGGATTCGAACGCGAAGGGTATGCGAAGCNGTATTTGCAGATTGCCGGGGTGTGGGAGGATCACGTTCTTACGGCGTTGATCCATCCTGCAGGTTGAGCCTCCCGTAGGCTGCGCCTCAGCCCAACCTACGGGTAGTTTTGCCGGGCGTGATGTTTACGCCTTCGCTGCAGGCTTGCGTCCGCGCGAACGCTGCCGCTTGCGATTCCCCATCGCATGCTCGCTCCCACCATTGCCATGCTGCGCATGCCCATGCGGACGATGCCCGTTGCCGCCTTGTCGCGGCGGCCGCTGTGGTTGACGCTGTCCTTGCTTCGGACGCGGCGCGTTTGCATCCAGACGCAGCGGCGCGGTGGGTTCAAATCCGGACACTTCGTTGATCGCGATGTCCTGCTTGAGCAGCTTGCGAATGTCGCGCAACAGGCCGGATTCTTCGTGGCTCACCAGTGACAACGCAAGGCCGCTGGCGCCTGCACGACCGGTGCGGCCAATGCGGTGCACGTAATCTTCCGCCACCATCGGCAGGTCGAAGTTGATCACGATCGGCAATTGATCGATATCGATGCCGCGTGCGGCAATATCCGTCGCTACCAGCACGGTGATGCGGCCGCTCTTGAAATCGGCGAGCGCACGCGTGCGTGCGTTCTGGCTCTTGTTGCCATGGATGGCTGCCGCGCGCAGGCCGGATTGCTCAAGGTGGCGCACCAGCTTGTCGGCGCCATGCTTGGTGCGGGAGAAGACCAGCGTCTGACGACGGCTGTCTTTGCTGAGCACGTGCAGCAGCAGGTCGCGTTTGCGCGACGCATCGACCGGATGCACTTCATGGCTGACCGTGGTCGCCACGCTGTTGGCGGGCGTTACGGACACTTCGTGCGGCGATTGCATGAACTGCATCGCCAGCGCCTTGATCTCCGGTGCGAACGTCGCCGAGAACAACAGCGTCTGCCGCTGCTTCGGCAATGCGCCGATGATGCGCTTGAGGGCGGGCAGAAAACCCATGTCCAGCATGCGGTCGGCTTCGTCCAGCACCAAAACTTCGATACCGGAAAGATCGATCGTGCGCTGTTGCATGTGATCGACCAGGCGACCCGGCGTGGCGATGACGATATCCGTGCCACGCCGCAGGGCCTGCACCTGCGGACCCATGCTCACGCCGCCGAAGATCGTTGTGCTGCTTACACGCAGATGTTTGCCGTAGGCGCGCACGTTGTCGTGGATTTGTGCCGCNAGTTCACGCGTGGGCGTGAGCACGAGCGCACGCGGGCGCTTGTGCGTGTGCTCAGTGGTGGACATGCGCTGCAATAGCGGCAGCGAGAATGCGGCGGTTTTGCCGGTACCGGTTTGCGCGGCGGCCAGCAGATCGTGGCCTTCGAGCACCACCGGAATGGCGCCGGCCTGGATCGGCGTGGGTCCGGCGTAGCCTTGTTCGGCAAGCGCGCGCAGCAACGCAGGGGCGAGGCCCAGCGATTCGAAAGACATGCAATAGCTCCTGTGCAACCCGGAGCCTTCATGCAGAACCGCGTTGCTGATCAATATGGGGGTGGGAATCCATCCAGAGGATGCGATTCGACGTGCAGTATACATGAACGACGCATGGACCATTCGTAGCGCGGCACCGCGTGGTAGCCTCGCGCCACCGCAAACCGGGAGCCGTGCATGTCCGTCTTGTCCGCCCTTCGCGAGTTGAATCACGAGCAACGGCATACCGTGCTGGCGAGTTTCCTGGGGTGGACGCTCGATGCGTTCGACTATTTCCTCTACACCTTCGTGATCGTTGGTATCGCGAAGGAATTTGGTGCCGATCGAACAGAAGTCACGCTGGGGGTGTTCCTGACCTTGGCGGCACGTCCGGCGGGGGCGCTGTTCTTTGGGCGCCTGGCGGATCGCTTTGGTCGGCGTCCGGTGCTGATGATCGACGTATTGCTGTTTTCGTTGTTCGAACTCGCGACCGCGTTTTCGACTTCGATGACGATGCTGTTGGCGCTGCGTTTTCTGTTCGGTGTGGCGATGGGCGGCGAGTGGGGTATCGGCGCTTCGCTGGCGATGGAGTCGATTCCGCCGAAGTCGCGCGGGTTGGTGTCGGGCTTGCTGCAGAGCGGGTATCCCTGCGGTTTTTTTCTGGGTGCGCTGGTGAATTGGTTGTTGATCGATCACATCGGCTGGCGTGGGTTATTCGTCGTTGGCACGATCCCGGCGCTGCTGGTGCTCTACATTCGGCGCAAGGTGCCCGAATCGCCGGCGTGGCAAGCGAGCCAGGCGGCTCATGGCAAGCGCAGCCTGCTGGAGGCGATGCGCGGTCACTGGAAGCTGGCGATCTACCTGATGTGCCTGATGGCGGCGTTCAACATGTTCAGCCATGGCTCGCAGGACATGTATCACACGTTTGAAGAAGTGAACCTGCA
>Ga0055529_1000940_pt1 | contig 15455 bp, 19 predicted proteins | sample AraplaCol_mCL_r2_FD_55007 | JGI IMG/M metagenome (GOLD analysis project Ga0055529, IMG submission 55007) | Arabidopsis root microbial communities from North Carolina, USA - plate scrape CL_Col_mCL_r2 | ecosystem: Host-associated > Plants > Roots > Endosphere | place: USA: North Carolina...
CATTCCTGCCGGCTCCCCCNTGAGGTGCGCATATGATGAAGCAAGGCACATGCCACTGCTACAGCTATGTTTCAGCACACGATGGCGTCTGTTTTTAGCGCNGAGGCATACCACCGCAGACGCAAAGGGTCACATGCTGCCGTAGCTCGAACAATGGCGGTTCAGGCCAGCATTCTGTGCCTGTCGACGTTTTCATTGTCCGACACTGTGGTCAGCGCTTTCTTGACAACCCGCTACCGCGCCTGAAGCCTTCGCTGGACATGCCACAGCAGTGCCGTTAATCTGTAACCCGAGCGTGGAGCCATGCATGGATGGGCGCCGGGAACCCCGGTTGGAATGGCCTTCACCCGATGTACTCAGTCGACCTTTTACGCATCGCGGGCGACGCTAGCGGCGTCACGTGGGTTCCTGCCTGATCGTATCTTTACCGACCCGGCGCCCGGCGACCGCCAGCCTGATACGAACCACGCATGTGGATTCATCAGGGTCAGCAATCGCGGGAAACCGCACGCTCGACTGAGCATCGTGCAGATTGGCTTTATCGGAATGTCCCCAAGTAACAGGGCATTTCAGGCATGAATCCTTATCTTCCATGTATCGGGGGAATAAAGGGTTCTGAGTCGTCAACAGAACGAACGCCGGCCCACTTTAGGGCGGGCCAATGACATGCATTGATGAGCACTGAGCCAACCGAGTCTCAGCCAGTTGAAGCAACGCAAAATGCGTTCGCCGGAGTTCCGCAGCAGCAGGAAATGCCGCTGGCGGTCGTGCGTGGCGAACCTATCCTGCAGATGCCGCAGGATTTGTATATTCCTCCGGATGCCCTGGAAGTCTTCCTGGAGGCATTCGAAGGACCGTTGGATCTTCTGCTGTACCTGATTCGCCGGCAGAACCTGGACATTCTCGATATTCCGATTGCCGAGATCACCCGGCAATACATGGAATACATCGAGATGATGCAGGATGTGATGCGCCTGGAACTGGCCGCCGAATATCTTTTGATGGCGGCGATCCTGGCCGAGATCAAATCCCGGTTGCTGCTACCGCGGCCGCCGACAGAAGAAGGGGTAGAGGAAGATCCCCGTGCCGAACTGGTGCGCCGCTTACAGGAATACGAGCGCTTCAAGAAGGCGGCAGAGGATATCGACACCTTGCCTCGCCTGGAGCGCGACACGGTGGTGGCGCAGGCCGATACCGGCGAGCGCAACGTGATCAAGCTGCCGCCGCCGCTGGATCTGAAGGAAATGCTGCTGGCCCTGAAGGACGTGCTGCACCGGGCCGAACTGTTCGGGCATCACGCCATCAAACGCGAGGCGTTGAGTGTGCGCCAACGCATGGGTGAGTTGCTCAGCCGGCTTGACGACACCCAGTTCCATCGCTTTGAGTCGCTGTTCGACGCAAGTGAAGGACGCCTGGGCGTGGTGGTCACCTTCCTTGCCATGCTGGAGCTGGCCAAGGAATTCCTGATCAGCATCGTGCAGGAAGAACCGTTGGCGCCGATCTACGTCAAGGCCAACGCCGCCCCTGGCGGGGAATCCGCCGTGGTGGAGGACGTCGGCGGCGACGATGTGTTCGAAGAACCCCATGTCGCTTCTGGCGGCGAATAACGCGCAGCCCTACAAGCAACGCAACCGCATGGATACCCGATCCTAAGGCTATGCAGATCGAGCAACTCAAACCGATTATCGAAGCCGCCCTCATGGCTGCCAGCCAGCCACTGAGTGTGGCGCAACTGGGTGAGCTATTCGTGGAGGAAGACGAGGTCGACCGCGCGCAGATCGCCATGGCGCTCGAAGCGTTGGCGGAAGATTGCCGGGGCCGCGGCGTGGAATTGAAGGAAGTCGCTTCCGGTTTCCGCTATCAGGTGCGCCAGGATGTCCACCCGTGGATCTCCCGCATGTGGACGGAAAAACCCAGCCGCTACTCGCGCGCCTTGTTGGAAACGCTGGCGCTGATCGCCTACCGCCAGCCGATCACCCGACCTGAAATCGAACAGATCCGCGGCGTGGTGGTGTCCTCCAACATCATCAAGACGTTGGAGGAACGCGAATGGGTCCGCGTCGTCGGCCATCGCGATGTACCCGGCAAGCCCGCACTGTTCGGCACTACTCGCGCCTTCCTCGATTACTTCAATCTGAAATCGCTGGACGAGCTGCCCCCGCTCTCCGAAATCCGCGACATGGAAGATCCGCAGCTACGGCTGGACGACGATTCTTTCCCGCCCAGGCCGGTACGTAATCTACCTATCGATCCGGACGCTGAAGAAGCCGAGAACGAAACGGCAACGCACGAAGCCCTCGCCGAAGAAGAAAACACTAACGCTGCGCATGCCGAAACACATGCCGACGAAGTCGCCAACACGGAACATGGCGAGCCGCACGCCAACGAAAAAACTGCCGATGCGGCACATGCTGAAACACCTATCCACGAACCACCTTCGGACGAAGGCGAAGAAATGTCCGAGCCGTCGTCCCATCCGCAACACACTGCATCCGAACACGTTGCATCCGAACACGACGAACCCACTGACGAAGTGAGTGCATCCGTCGAAACCCCATCCACCACTGCCGACGAGGCAGCGAACCCCGCGGATGCCGATCACGGCACCGCCGAGCAAGACACCGAGGAGTACCGCGCATGAATGCGCCGCAAAAATCCGTATTGAGCCTCAAGCGCGCCGCACCGGCCGAAAACGCGCCACAGATCGAAGAGCGCCTGCACAAAGTGCTCGCCAACGCCGGACTCGGCTCTCGCCGCATGCTGGAACAACGCATCCAGGCCGGCGAGGTCGAAGTAAACGGCAGCCCCGCCAACATTGGCGCCAGCGTGCGCGCNGGCGACCGCGTCGTAATCGACGGCAAGCAATTCGTCGTCGCCACCGACAGCCGCGACGATGCCGAAGTGCTGGTCTACCACAAGCCCGAAGGCGTAGTGACCACGCGCGAAGATCCCGAAGGCCGCCCCACCGTATTCGAACAACTGCCGCGGCTGAAAGGCGCGCGCTGGGTCGCCGTAGGCCGCCTGGACATCAACACCACCGGCCTCTTGTTACTGACCACCGATGGCGATCTCGCTAACGCGCTGATGCATCCGCGCAGCGGCCTGGAACGCGAATACCTGTGCCGCGTGCACGGCGAAGTGCCCGATGAAATCGTCGAGAAACTCAAGGCCGGCGTGGAACTGGAAGACGGCCCTGCCCGCTTCGACGAAATCGCCATCATCAGCCGCGGTGGCAGCCACAGCTGGTTCCGCGTGGTGATCCGTGAAGGACGCAACCGCGAGGTGCGCCGCCTGTGGGATTCGCAAGGTTTCCTAGTCAGTCGCTTGAAACGCATCCGTTACGGCGGCATCGAACTGCCGCGTATGCTGCGNCGTGGTGATTGCGAAGCGCTGAACGAAGAAGCTGTGAAGGAGCTGCGCAAGAGTACCGGTCTTGGCGCTCCGCAAGCGGTGCTGACGCTTAGCCCGGTGCTNCATCAGCGCCGCGCACCGCGCAATGTCGTGGAATATCGTCCCGAAAAAGGTGGCGGAGCCGCGTGGAGCGGCGGCTATCACGACGAAGCACGCGAACTGCGTGCTTTCGATCGCATTCGCGAAGACCAGCCCGCACGCGGCAAGAAGCGCCGCCCCGCCAATCCGAATCGTGAAGTGAACGGCAACGTGGCCGTACCGGACCGCCAGAAGAAGAAAATCCACAAGAAGAAGCGCGGCATCGGCCCTGGTCAAGAACTTCCGCCCGCACGCACCTGGTTCGCAGGCGAGAGCCGTGAGGGCGGACGCACGCAGCACGGTGGCGGCGGCCAACAAGCACATGGCAACCGTCGCGGCGGTAGCGGCGGCGGCAGCGGAGGCAATCCTTACGGCGGCTTCAACGCCGGTGGGAACGCCAATCGCAGCAACCGCGGTGGCGGCAATCGCCCAGGCGGCGGTCGCCCGCAGCGCGGCAATCGCCCGCACGGACAAGGTGGCGGCGGCAACCGTTCCGGNAATCGCTGAGCGATCGCGTGATCGTNATCTATCACAACAGCCGCTGCTCGAAATCGCGCAGCGCGCTCGCTTTAGTGGAACAGCACGGCAAGCCGTTCGAGGTCATCAACTATCTCCAAACGCCGCCTAGCGCTGTGGCATTGAAAACGCTCCTGTCGCAACTCGGCATCACGGCGCGTGAGTTGCTGCGCACTGGTGAGGATGAATATCGCGAGCTAGGGCTCGCCGATAGCTCGTTGAACGAGGAAATGTTGATCGCCACCATGGCGAAGCATCCGCGCTTGATCGAGCGGCCCATCGTGGTGGCCAATGGCAAAGCCGTGATAGGGCGTCCGCCGGAAAAAGTGTTGGAAATTCTGCGCAGCGTATAACGATTGGGCACAGCAAGCATTCTAAGAAACAGCCGCGCCTACNGCGGCGCCTGCACCAACGAACGATACGCACTCGGCGTCATCCCCACCGTTGCTTTGAATTGGCGAGCAAAGGCACTCTGATCGACGAAGCCGCACGCGATGCCAATCGAGGCCACGCTGTCATCGGTATGCAGCATGCGCATCGCTGCCTCAATACGAAGCTTGATCAACACTTGCTGCGGCGTGAGCTGAAAGACACGACGAAAATGCCGCTCGAACTGCGCCACGGAGAGCTCCGCCAGTTCGGCCAGCATAGGGATGCGGATGGCGTCGCCGTAATGCTCCTGCATGTAAGTCAGCACGCGCTTTAGACGATCGTAGATGGGGTGACGCCCGTCCGGCATCCCGAGGTCGCGTGAAACGCCGATCACGCCACTGATCTTGCCTCGTATAAGCAACGGTCGTTTACAGGTGAGACACCATCCCGACGCGCGGTTGGCGAACATGTGCACTTCGAGTTGGTTTTCGATCACTTCTCCCATCAACACTCGCTGATCCTGGGCCGCGTAAGAACCGCCCATCGCGCTTGGAAAAAGCTCAGTCACGTCCTTACCGATGACCTCGCTGCGCTGCTTAAGACCGAGACGACGCACCAAGGTGAGATTCGCATGCGTGTATCGCCCTTCCGTGTCTTTCACGAAAAACACGACATCCGGCAAAACGTCAAACAAGGGCTCCAACTCTTCGGCAGAAATCTTCATGGCGACAAAGATGCAAACTGGCAAGTGGATGGCAACGTTCGGACACACGCATCGTTGTCCGGTGCTGCATCTTAAGCAGTATCTTGCATATACGCGCAAGTGCCCTTGCATTCGACTGTTGCGAAGCAACACATCTATTATGCNGAATTCCGCACGCAAGGCTCTCAAGCTTTTCTAGACANCGATGCTTTTCAGCTTGNCGAAGCTTGTGCCGAAATGTTCAGCTGCCATGCCGCAAATGTTCAAGACGAGCCGCACGCGCTCGCACATGCTAAAGCCTGCTTGCAGTGGACTGTCGATTAACATTCAACGCAACCGGGGAAATCTGCACGTGTACTGACGGTGTCGCGCACGGCGGCCCTCCGCGTACGCGCGCTATTCGTTTTGATGAACTTTGAATGCGTCTCCCCGCGCATGAAGTGGCAGTGAGCACATGGAGGTGCTCGGTTTTGGTATCAAACATTCAAACGTCGACAGGCATCAACGGCAGCAGACGCGAATCTTCAAGCGCTGCCTTGCGGTGCCCTATTCCGGCCAAATAAGCTTCGTGCGTAGCGAATGCCATGAAAGACTCAACGCTTTGTTGCCGCACCAGCATGACCATGTCCCATCGCTCATCTGGCGGACCGATCAGGAAATTTCCACCATTACCGAGAAACAGCACTTCACCGCCGCTTTCACGCAAATATGGCAAAGTGTGTTCGATATAGCGCCAAAAAGCTTCAGCGCCGCTGATCGCTTCGTCAGGTGCTAAATCCGGCGTAGCGGAATAATCGGCCGCCGCACGAAAGCGCAACAGATTGAGCATCACAACGCTGCCTTGCAGCTGTTTTGCCATGAAGTCGCGCCCAGCTTCCCACGTCGGCTCCATATAGTTCGTCATGAACGANGTCCTTTCATTCGTCGAATGCCAGACGTGTTGCGTAATCGCGCACATCAATGGGCCACTCTGCGATTAACTCGTCAAACTTCGCGCGATCATTGGCGAACAAAGCGCGTGTAGCTTCTTCGAAACCGGGCATGTCACCGGTCATCGCTGACATGAAGTGATACGCACGCTCCTGCGCGATNCGCGCCTTGTCGCGATCGCCATGGGTGCGACGTGCNTCCTCCACCAGCTTGCGCAACGTAACGGAAGCTCCGCCCGGTTGGGACTCCAACCACGTCCAATGTCGCGGCAGCAAAGTCACTTCGCGCGCGACTACGCCTAACTTGGGACGGCCNCGGCCACGGGGCGCTTCNGGCTCCGCTTCTGCAGCGCTTTCATGACGAGTCGCAACAGAGCCATAGCGAGCAATGACGTCGTCATCGGTACCGCGCGTGTCGAGATCGATAGAGCGGCCGGTGCTGTCGTCGAAGACCAGGATGGGCTTAGAACTGCCGTGATCGGCCGCAAGCTTCACGGCCAAGGCAACGACATGCGGAGCGCCGGAAGCGAGGCGTCGGTGCCCCTGGAAGCTGGTGTAGTTGGCGAATGGTGGCGTGNTGGTCATGCGCGGACTCCTGTCGGGCGCCAAATAATATCCGGGTNAAATTATGCACGCAATATCACCCGGATAAAATATTTTTCGCACNCAATAAAAAAAGCCGCCCCCAAAGGGCGGCTTTTTCTGGGATGTCGAGCGACTTAAATCCTGCTCTGCGTGGCTGGATCCCCAACCTTCGCACCTGCATCGCCGCGCGGAGGCGGAGGCGGCACCGACTGCCCCATCGANGAGGTCTTGGACCAGTCTGCCGGCGGACCCGGGATGCGGCCCGCCATGATGTCGTCGATCTGGCGTGCGTCGATGGTTTCATATTGCAGCAGCGCGTCAGCCATCATGTGCAGCTTTTCGATGTTCTCGGTGANCAACTGCTTGCTGCGTCCGTACGCGCGATCGAGGATCTCGCGCACGACTTCATCGATCTTGCGCGCGGTTTCGTTCGAGACGTTCTTGTGCTGCGTCACCGAACGGCCCAAGAAGACTTCATCCTCTTCCTCGCCATACGTGACCGGGCCGAGCTCGTTCGACAAGCCCCATTTGGTGACCATGTTGCGTGCCATCTTGGTGGCGCGCTCGATGTCGTTGGAAGCGCCGGTGGTGACTTTGTCGGTGCCGAAGATCAGCTCTTCTGCCACGCGGCCGCCGTACAGCGAGCACAGCTGCGATTCGATCGCAGTCTTGTTCATGCTGTACTTGTCGCCTTCCGGCAGATACATCGTGACGCCCAGCGCACGGCCGCGGGGAATGATCGTGACCTTGTAGACCGGATCGTGCTCCGGTACCAAACGACCAACGATGGCGTGGCCGGCTTCGTGATAGGCGGTGAGCTTTTTCTCGTCCTCGCTCATTGCCATCGAGCGACGCTCGGTGCCCATCAGAATCTTGTCGCGCGCCTTGTCCATGTGGGTCATGCGCACTTCGCGGGCATTTTCACGCGCTGCAAACAGCGCGGCCTCGTTGACGAGATTGGCGAGGTCAGCACCCGAGAAGCCCGGCGTGCCACGTGCAATCACCATCGCATCCACGTCGCTGGCAATCGGCACCTTGCGCAGATGCACCTTGAGGATCTGCTCGCGACCCTTCACGTCCGGCAGGCCGACCACCACCTGGCGGTCGAAACGGCCTGGACGCAACAACGCTGGGTCAAGCACGTCCGGACGGTTGGTAGCGGCGATAACGATGATGCCTTCGGTACCTTCGAAGCCATCCATTTCCACCAGCAACTGATTGAGTGTCTGCTCACGCTCATCGTGACCACCGCCGAGGCCGGCGCCACGATGACGGCCCACTGCATCGATTTCGTCGATGAAGATGATGCACGGCGCATGCTTCTTGGCTTGGTCGAACATGTCGCGTACGCGCGAAGCGCCTACGCCGACGAACATTTCGACGAAATCGGAACCGGAAATCGAGAAGAACGGTACCTTCGCCTCGCCGGCAATCGCCTTGGCGAGCAATGTCTTACCGGTGCCGGGCGGACCGACCATCAGCACACCGCGCGGAATCTTGCCGCCCAGGCGCTGGAACTTGCCCGGATCGCGCAGGAATTCAACCAGCTCGCCCACTTCTTCCTTGGCTTCGTCGCAACCGGCGACGTCGCTGAAATTGACCTTGACTTGATCTTCACCCTGCAGTTTGGCGCGCGAACGGCCGAAGCTCATCGCACCACGGCCACCCCCGCCCTGCTGCATCTGGCGCATGAACCAGATGAATACGCCGACGATCAGGATCACCGGCAACCAATTCACTAGCAGGCCAATCAGAGAGAAGCCGGTGCCGGAATCCTGCGTGACAGTGACGTTCTTGTCCTGCATTTGCTTGACCACCGAGTTGGTGGAAAAGCCCAGCACCGGGGCTACAGTGCGGTAATTGCTACCGTCTTTCAGCTTGCCGGTAATGGTGGCCGGATTTTCGGCGCTTATGTTGGCGGTGGCGACATTACCGCTGTCTACACTCTGCACGAAGCTGCTGTAAGGCAGATCCGAAGAGGCGCCACCGTGCGGATTGAAGCTCTGGAACACGGTGATCAATACCACCGCGATCACCAGCCAGAGCAACAGAGTTTTCCATGTTTCGTTCATGCGCGGGTCTCGCCAGTTTGCCGGCCGGCCGGTCGGAAGCCGGTGGCCAGCGCGTATACCTCACGCGAACGCGCGCGGGAGGCCTTGGGTTTACGCATACTTACGCGCGAGAACTCGGCGCGCAAGGTACGCAAGTAATCGTCGAAGCCTGTTCCCTGGAATAGCTTGATTAGAAACGCTCCGCCTGGTTTGAGCCAATGTCTGCTGAAATCAAGCGCCAGTTCCGCCAAATCCATCGCTCGAATCTGATCGGCCAGTGCCACACCACTCATATTGGGGGCCATGTCCGACAGCACAAGATCGACCTTCTGGCCGTCCAGACGCGCTTCCAGTTCACGCAGAACGGATTCTTCACGGAAGTCGCCCTGCAGGAAATCGACGCCCGCAATGCCCTGCATAGGCAGGATATCCAGCGCCACCACAGTACCACTATCGCCCAGACGCTGCCGGACCAACTGCGACCAGCCACCGGGCGCCGCGCCCAGGTCGACCACACGCATCCCCGGCTTCAGCAGATGATCGCGATCGATCAACTCTTCCAGCTTGAACACCGCACGCGAACGCAGGCCTTCAGCTTGGGCCTTCTTGACGTAAACATCATCGAAATGCTCCCGCAGCCAGCGGGAACTACTCTTGCTGCGAGGCATGGGTCGGCAAATGGACCGGGAACAGGGGGCTGCCATGATACCCTTTAACATTCCCTTGCAGTGCATTTGAGACTGAACGCATGGCCATTTCCCCCTCGCAGCGACGCTATTTGCGGAGCCTCGCACACGACCTCCATTCGGTAATTCTGCTGGGCGCCAAAGGCGCGACGGAGGCCGTGGTAAAGGAGCTGGATCTAGCGCTGTCGCATCACGAACTCGTGAAAGTGAAGCTATCCGGCGGCGACAAAGAGGAGCGCGAGGAGCAGATCCAGTTCTTGATCGATGGCACCGGCGCGGAGAACGTGCAGCAGATCGGCCACATCGTGGTGCTGTTCCGGCGCAACGAGGAAGATCCGCGGCTCGCCCTGCCGCGCTGAGGAACACCGCCATGGATCTTTCACTGGACCGTCCTGGCGAATACCTGTTCGTCCGTCGTGTTACCGAACGCGCCATTACGGTGGTCGACCGCGAGTTGACTGCCAGTTTTCTGCTTTCGCCCGAACGAGCGGTTGAGCAATGGCCGGTCAACAATGCCCAAGCCCTTGGCGACGATCATGTCGCGGCGGTGTTGCAGTTGAAGCCTGAAGTGGTGCTGCTCGGCACCGGTGCGCGCCAGCAGTTTCCGCCGGCCGCGTTCATGGCCGGCTTTCTGCGCAGAGGTGTGGGGATTGAAGTGATGGACAACGCCGCCGCTGCACGTACCTACGATCTGCTCGCCAGCGAAGGGCGGCGTGTGGTGGCGGCGTTTATTCTTCCCGCTGCTTGAACTCCCCCTCTTTAGCGAGGAGGGAGAACAGCGGCATCACCGCGACGGCAAATACTCGAGCGGGTCCACCGGATTACCATCCTTGCGGATCTGGAACTGCAGCTCATCGCGTGAGCTGCCGCTCGAACCCATTTCCGCGATCTGTTGCCCTGCTTTGACCTGCTGCCCTTCAGTGACCAACCGCTTGCGGTTATGACCATATGCGGAAAGGAAGCTGTCGTTGTGCTTGATGATGATCAGCTCGCCGTAACCCACCAAGCCGTTACCGCTATACACGACCGTGCCATCGGCTGCCGCAACCACGGGATCACCTGCTTTGCCGGTGATATCGATGCCCGGAATCGCGGCGCTGGCCTGGAAGCGTCCGGCGATCTGACCGGTCGCCGGCCAACGCCACTTCACACCGCCTGCGCTGCGCGTGCCGCCGCCGGTAGTTGTCGCAACCGGCTGGGACGGCGCGACAACTGCAGGTGGCGATGGATTGCTTGGAGCAGCAGCCGGCGCCACGGTGTTATGTGGCGTCGGTGGCGCGGGATGCACGGCCGCCACGGAAACTGGAGCCGCCGAACTCGCATGTGCCGGTACCGGCGCTGACGACGGCTTCGCCGGCACAGGTGTGGTTTCGACCGTCTGAAATACCGGCGCCGCAGTTGCCGGCGGTGGCGATGCAGAAGACGAAGGTGTTTTGGTAGCAGCAACAACCGGTGCAGATGCGTGGGTAGCAATAGGCTCGGCCCCTGCACCACGTCCCGGCAGCTTCAGCACCTGCCCTGGCCAGATCGTGTACGGCGGCGCAATGCCGTTCAACCGGGCCACTTCGCGAAAATCGGTGCCGTTACGGAATGCGATGGAGTAAAGCGTGTCACCCTTGGTCACCGTGTAAGTGCCGGGTTGCTGCATCGGCGCCGGACGCGAGGTGATTACCGGCGCATTCGGTGGCGGCTGCACCACCACCGTGCTGCAACCGGTCATGAGTAACGCTACAGCGGCAAGTGCGGACCATCGCTTCCATTCATTCATGCGTGCCAGCATAACGAGGTCGCGTGGAGTTTTCATGCGATTGCAACGAAAGCATCGCCACCTGTTAATGCTTCAGTACCCACCACCCGGCGAGCGCTGCCAATGCGATTAGCGCTGCCCAGCCCACCCACTCGATGTTCTTATGCAGAATCCGCTCCGCGCGCTCGCCGAACAGACGGACTAGCAAGGCCAGCACCCACACGCGCTTGCCGCGCCCGAGCAGAATGCAAACCAGGAACGGAACCACCGGCACACCGACGATGCCCGATGCCCAGGTGACGAACTTCATCGGCACCACCGGCTGCAGCGCGGCGAGCATCAACACCAGCAGCAGTTGCAGCCAATGCTGATTCATCTCCGTGCGCAGGCTTTCCACGCCACGCTCGATCGAATCGTACAGGTGCAGCGATTGCAGCAGTGGCGTAAGCGCATGGAATGCCCAGTGCCCCAACGCATAACCCACCAACGAACCCAGCAGCGAGAACAGCAAACTGATATTCGCGTAGAAGAACGCCCGATGCCGCTTGCCCAGCATCATTGGCGCTAGCATCACTTCCGGCATGATCGGGAAGATGAAGGCTTCCACGAAACTCAGGCCACACAGGTAATACACCGCTCTGCGATCGCGCGCCCAGACCAGAACGCGCGCATAAAACTTGCTGAAGAGCTGCATCAGCCGATACCACCCAGCAAAGGCACGAAACTAACTGCCGCTAGTTCTTCCTGCATGAAATCGCCCTTTCCATCGCCGCGCATGCGGATCAAGGTTTGACTGCTGGGTGATCCGACCGGCGCCACCAGCACGCCATCGGGTGCCAACTGATTGAGAATCTGGGTGGGAATCGCATCACCCGCCGCAGTAAGGATGATCGCATCGAACGGAGCTTCGGCAGCCCAGCCGAGCTTGCCGTCATCGTGGCGTGAGCGGATGTTTTCGAGGCCGAGCTGACGAAAGCGGCGACGCGCCTGGCGCAGCAACTCTTCAATGCGTTCCACCGTGTAAAGCTGCGGCACCAGCTGCGCCAGCACCACCGCCTGATAGCCCGAACCCGTGCCAATCTCCAGCACTTTCTGTGGCCGGCCTGATTTGGGATCGAATGGTTCGAGCAAAGCTTCCGTCATCCGCGCCACCACCCACGGCTGCGAGATGGTCTGGCCGTGGCCGATCGGCAAGGCGGTGTTTTCGTAAGCGCGCGAATGCAAGGCCTGATCGATGAAGTGATGACGCGGCAAATTGCGCATCACGTCGAGCACACGCTGATCGCGAATACCCTCTTCCTTCAATTTTGCGATGAGCCGATCGCGTGCGCGCTGCGAGGTCATGCCCTCGCCTTTCAATGCGGATGGCGGCAGCGGATGAGTCATGCAGCCTTACCGTTTTCTTGGTTCATGCCGTCGCTCAAGGCGCGCACCCAGCTGCCGACTTTCTCCAGCGCCTGGAACCGAGTGAGATCGACATGGATGGGCGTGACCGAGATGTAGCCGCGCCGCACTGCATCGAAATCCGTGCCAGGCCCGGCATCGTCCACATCGCCTGCCGGGCCAATCCACCAGATCGGTTTGCCGCGTGGATCGGTTTGCTTGATGCATGGCGCGGAGCGATGGCGTTTGCCCAAACGCGTGGTTTCGAAACCGCGGATGTCTTCCCATGGAAGATCCGGCACGTTGACGTTGAGAATGGTATCGGCCGGTAGTGGATCGACCAGCAAGCGCTCCATCAACAGCAGCACAGCTTTGGCCGCCGATTCATAGTGCTCGCCCTTGTGATCCTTGCTGACCAGCGACACAGCGATGGCCGGCAGACCAAGAAAGCGCCCTTCCATCGCCGCCGACACCGTGCCGGAATAAATCACGTCATCGCCGAGATTGGCGGAGTTGTTGATGCCGGAGACGACGATATCCGGCTCGTAATCCAGCATCCCGGCCAGCGCGATATGCACGCAATCGGTGGGCGTGCCCACGACGCGGTAGTAACCATTGTCCATGCGCGAGACACGGATCGGTGCATCGAGCGTGAGCGAGTTGCTGGCACCCGAGCGGTCGCGATCGGGCGCTACCACCGTGACCTGGCCCACTGCGCCGAGACGCTCGGCGAGCACGCGGATACCCGGCGCGTCTACGCCATCGTCGTTGGATACCAGAACTCGCATCATGATCCGTTCAAAGCTGTTGACCGGCGCGCCGCTTGGAGGCGGTTGCACGCACCCTGAACCCACGAGTCTAACCGAGCCGACCATATGTTTCACCGGCGATTTTGTCGATTTTCGGCACCTCACCTTCACCATCGCAGTGCCGCTTTCGCTACGATCACGCCTATGAAGCGCCGCAACTCCGCCAACGTGAGCGACGAGGACAGCCGCCTGTTCCGCGAGGCCATCGGCGAGATACGCCAGTTCGACCCCGTCGCGCCTCCGCCCGCCAGCCCCAAGCCGGAGCCGCACCCCTACATGCTGGAGGCCGACGAAGCCGCCGTGCCGGGCGAACTGTTGGACATGGCTTTTGATCCTGGCGTGATGGAAGTCGGTGAAGAGCTGAGCTATCTGCGCGAGGGCTNTCCTCCAAAACTGCTACGCCAACTCAAGCGCGGGCAGTTCAGCGTGCAGGACGATATCGACCTGCATCAAATGAACGCCACAGCGGCGCAAGNCACCATTTCCGAGTTTCTTGCGCATGCCGCCGAGCGCGGCTTGCGCTGTGTTCGTATCGTGCATGGCAAGGGCTTGCGCTCGAAGGCTTCCGGGCCAGTGTTGAAGATACTGACGGATCGCTTGCTCCGTCGTCGCGATGACGTCATTGCGTTTGCGTCTGCGCGCCCGATGCAAGGTGGTACGGGCGCCGTGGTGGTCTTGCTCAAAGGATAGATAGCTCCATGCCCAAACTCTTTTCTTACGGCACGCTTCAGCAGGAAAACGTACAACTCGCAACATTTGGCCGCCGGCTCGATGGTCAAATCGATCAGCTGACCGGATTCGTCCAAACCGAAATCAAGATCGACGATCCCGAGGTCGTCCGTGCCAGCGGAAAGACCCATCACCCCATGCTCGTCTTCACCAACCGCCCCGACGATTGCGTCAACGGCACGGCATTCGATATCACGGAAAACGAGCTTGCACAGGCCGATGATTACGAAGTCGACGATTACAAGCGCGTTGCGGTGACCCTGGTTTCCGGGCTGCAGGCGTGGGTGTATGTGGATGCGCGGCAGGTGATGTCCCTTGACAGGTCGCCAACTCAGGAGACAAAAGGGTAGTTATTCAGTTCGCGCAACCATCATTCTGTTAGCTCAGGCCCTTGGTAAAACGGGGGGCGGATTCAGTCAGCCGTCGAGCCGCAACAGAACTCGATAGCGCAAGGAAGGTACCTATGGGAAACAAGATCATCACGGCGACCTGGCTTGTTTTCGGCTTGGTGCTGTCTTCGCAAACCGTCGCGCGGCATGTTGATCATCCCTTTGCAACGACAGATACATGGCAAGTCGCTGACAAAGTTCAAATCAACGATTGGAAAAGCAGCCCGCCGATCCCTGGCTCGTCCGATCAGGTTACAAGCCGTTCCAACCTGCACCTTTTGCTGACCCCGGCATCCAGCACTGAGGCGCTCCAGCGTATGCCATTCTATGCAACAGCCCCGTATTGGCTGCCTCATAGCCGGCCATTCAAAACCAACAACGATACCTATGCTATCCAGCCCGCCACGCACGGCGCTCTGATCAACGATGTAGCGACCTTGGTGCGTTCGGCGTCGTCAAATTAAGCCGACCTTATTCGACTGATGACTCAGAACCACGCGCCCCGGNNTGGGGTGCGTGTTGCGTTCANCATAAACATCATCGCTTGCCGCCAGGACTTACGCGATCAATTCGCGCGCCACGACCGTGGCGTAGGCGCCTGCAGGTAATTCGAAGCTTAGCTCGAGCGTTTCATCGTCGAGCCAGTGCCAACGAAACTCCTTCGCGAGCAAACGCAACGGACGGCGTTCCTGGTCCATGCGCGCTGCGGCAAGGCCATCGGCCAAGTCGCTAAATGCGGCGGAAACCTCGCGTTCCAATTCGCCCACTGCACCGACAGTGGGTGGATTGCCCTGCCCCCACAACGGTCCGGACGGNTGGATGTCGCCCTGCGCAAGACGTNCGGCAAGTACGTCGTCGAAAGGTTCGGGTCCAAACCACGAACGCGAACCGGCCAGCGNCCAGATTTCGCCTTCCAAAGGCTTATCCCACGCAGCACGCTCGACACGCGCGGCCAATACGCTGTTNAAGATGTGCGAGCGCGCGGCGGAAAGCAGAATCGAACGCTTGTCGCGATCGACGCGGCGCCCGGCAAACATCGCACGCGCCTGCGCGACATTGCCGCCTTC
>Ga0055529_1000945_pt1 | contig 15337 bp, 12 predicted proteins | sample AraplaCol_mCL_r2_FD_55007 | JGI IMG/M metagenome (GOLD analysis project Ga0055529, IMG submission 55007) | Arabidopsis root microbial communities from North Carolina, USA - plate scrape CL_Col_mCL_r2 | ecosystem: Host-associated > Plants > Roots > Endosphere | place: USA: North Carolina...
GGAAGTGGCGCAGCAAGACACCTGAAATGCGGTGGCGGACCGCGGGTGCGCCACCGTTATTCCCCAAGATGCAACTATTTTGGGGTTAACCCTAGACATTGCTGAATAGCCGGGTTATGATCGCCGCACTGCACTAAACCAGATTCGGCATATTTCTTTCTGGGCCTTCCTCGCAGCACCGTTGTACTACACAGGCCCGCCGCAGTCCGTCCCGTTACTTGGCCCCCCGCCTGGCATCGCAACATGCGCCAGAGCACTACCGGTCAAACCGGTCCGATGCCGAAGCTCATCGCTTCCTGACCTCTTTCCTGGCGTCTTTGCGTTCGCCCCTTTGAACGCTGTCCAACGCGTACGGTTGATTTGGTCGGCTCGATGCTCATCAACCGTCGCGGGACCGGCCCACACTCTCTTGCCGTGCTCGCGCACAAAGCCGCCTGACCGCGGCAAGGGAAAGTCATGTCTTTCGCAGAACTGGGTCTCGAGCCCGCCCTCGTTTCGGCCCTCACCGAAGCCGGTATCGAAACCCCCACCACCGTTCAGGCCCAGGCCATTCCGCTGGCGCTGCAAGGCGTAGACCTGATGGTCTCGTCGCAGACCGGCAGCGGCAAGACCGCCGCCTTCATGCTGCCCGCGCTCAACCGCATGGCCAAGCGCACCGGCGACGGTGGCGTTGGCGTGCAGATGCTGGTGCTGGCCCCCACGCGTGAACTGGCCATGCAAGTGGCCGATGCCGCTCAGGCCTATGGCTCCAAGCTGCCCGGCCTGCGCGTGTCTACCGTGGTCGGCGGCGTGCCTTACGGCGCGCAGATCAAGGCGCTGTCGCGCCGCCTCGACGTGCTGGTGGCCACGCCCGGCCGCCTCATCGATCACTTGAAGGCCGGCCGCGTCAAACTCAATTCCGTGCACACCCTGGTGCTCGACGAAGCCGACCGCATGCTCGACATGGGCTTCATCGAAGACATCGAAGCCATCATCGAGCGCACCCCCGCCGACCGCCAGACCCTGCTGTTCTCGGCCACGCTGGACGGCACCGTCGCCAAGCTGGCCGCGAAGATGATGCGCGAACCGCAGCGCATCGAGATCGCCGGCCGCAGCGACAAGCACGCCAACATCACGCAGACCCTGCTGTACGCCGACGACTTCAGCCACAAGCTGCGCCTGCTCGACCACCTGCTGCGCGACGCCAACCTGGACCAGGCCATCATCTTCACCGCCACCAAGCGCGGCGCCGACGATCTGGCCGACAAGCTGAGCGAGCAAGGCTTCGCCGCCGTCGCCCTGCACGGCGACATGAACCAGCGCCAGCGCACCCGCACGCTGTCCCAGCTGCAGCGCGGCCAGGCCCGCGTGCTGGTGGCCACCGACGTGGCAGCCCGCGGCATCGACGTGCAAGGCATCAGCCACGCCATCAACTTCGACCTGCCCCTGCAAGCCGAAGACTACGTGCACCGCATCGGCCGCACCGGCCGCGCCGGCCGCGACGGCCTGGCCTTCACCCTGGCCCTGCATGGCGAGCGCCATAAGGTGCGCCGCATCGAAAGCTACATCAGCCAGACCATCTCGTCCGAGACCATCGCCGGCCTGGAACCCCAGCGCGCCGCGCGACCCGAGCGTCCCCGCCACGGCAAGCCCGGCGGCGGCGGCGGCAAGTTCCAGCACGACAAGCGCGCCGGCGGTTTCGATCGCGGCCCGCGCAAGTTCGAAGAACGCCGCGAACACAATGGCGAGCAGCGCGATTTCGCCAAGCGTGAATTCGGCGACCGCCCCCAGCGCGATTTCAGCGACCGCCCGCAACGCAGCTTCAGCGACAAGCCCGGCTTCAAGCCCCGCCAAGGCGGCGATCGTCCCGCGTTCGGCGACCGCGCGCCGCGCGAAGGCGGCTTCGGCCAGCGCCGCGAATTCGGCGACCGCCCGCAGCGCACGTTCGGCGACAANCCCGCTTTCGGCGACAAGCCCGCGTTCGGCCAACGCCGCGAGTTCGGCGACCGTCCGCAGCGCGACTTCGGCGACCGCCCGCAACGCAGCTTCAGCGACAAGCCCGGCTTCAAGCCCCGCCAAGGCGGCGATCGTCCCGCGTTCGGCGACCGCGCGCCGCGCGAAGGCGGCTTCGGCCAACGCCGCGAATTCGGCGACCGCCCCCAGCGCACGTTCGGCGACAAGCCCGCTTTCGGCGACAAGCCCGCGTTCGGCCAACGCCGCGAGTTCGGCGACCGTCCGCAGCGCGACTTCGGCGACCGCCCCCAGCGCAGCGGTTTCGGCGACAAGCCGCGCAGCGCCAAGCCTTTTGAGAAGCGCGCCGGCGCGCCCAAGCGCTTCGAACGCCGCGACTAAGCCGCATTAAGCGCCAAGGCGGCCAGGGCTCGAGAAGATTCGAGCGCTGGCCGCTTTTTTTATTCGGCGCGCTGTTTGCCGCCGAANAGCGACGCCATGCCTTGAGGCGATGTGAACATGCCCGCGCCGTCGTGCCCTACCCCATTGACGACAAGGGTCCGATGACGAAATTCCGCGGGATGCCGCAGTTGCATGTAGCGCGCATACGCCAGGCCGCGTTCGAGACGATGCGCGCCCTGCGCCCGGGCCGCGCATGACAGGTCCAGCGCCGGATGCGCCGGATCGCAATCCGCGCTTCCCAATAGCACCGTCACGTCGCGGCGCACATAGGCTTGCTCGAGCGCTTGCACCGATGCCGACTGCTTCGCATAAGCGGGCAGGCGCTCCAAGCCATACTTCCAATCGTTGAAGCCCGGGCACCATGCCGCGTCGTAGGGCGCAAAGCCACCCTGCGCCGCCGGGCGCCGCCGGTCGAAGTACACATACGAAGACGGATTGGCGACGACATAGCTCATACTCAGGGCCGGCAAAGGATCGCCGCCGCGCGCGACGACAGCGTAGCGCTGCGCCACCTGGCCGCCGCCGGAATGGCCGGCCACCACGATAGCCTCGAGCGCGGGAAACCGCTCGCGCCGCGCCAATGCATCGAGCATGGCATCGAGCACGTCGAAAGAGCTGAGCGGCGCCGGGCCCAGCGCCGCATCGCCGCCCATCCAGCCGGTCCAGTCCCAATGCAGCGTATCCGGCGGCAGGCGGTGCGCCGCCACGTCGGCCGCGGCAAGAAACTGCGGCGCGATCAATACCGTGTCGCATCCCGCCTGGCCGGCGGCGGCACGCGCCTGGCCGGCAAGCTGGAAATAGGCATCGGCATTGCGCAAGCGGCCGTGGATCATGATCACCGCGCGCCGGATTCCGGGATGCGGCGCGTTCCAATCGCAGCTCGCATAAAAGGGCGCGAGGCCGCGGCCCAGCGCCGTCTCGACGGCCAGCCGGCAAGGCGCGACCGCCGCGACGGGCCGCTCGTTCGGCGCGCGCTCGTCGTGCCGCGGCAAAAATTCCGGCATGCGGCGCTCGGATGACATCGGCGCGCAATCACCGGGCAATTGCGGCGCCGTGCGGCAAGGGTCGCGGGTCGCGGCCCGCCTTCGAGAAGAAGACCATGGCCAGCGACACGAAGCCCGCGAAGATCAGGTAGAACGCGGGCACGTAGGCGTTGCCGGTCCAGTGCACGAGCGTGGAGTTCGTCAACGGCGCGAGTCCGCCGAACAGGATCACCGCGGTGTTGTACGACAGCGCAACGCCGACCGAGCGGTTTCTCACCGGAAACAAAGTGGCCAGCATGCCCGGATGCGCCCCGGACATCGCCGCCATGAACACCGTGGACACCATCTGCGCCATGAAAAGATGCGCGGCAGACGGCGACGAAATGACGAAATTGAACAAGGGATAAGCGACCAGCATCCACAGGAAGGTAATCGGGTAGAACAGGCGATATGCCCCGTATCGGTCGCACAGCCAGCCTCCGAGCGGAAACAGCCCGAGATTGAGCACGCCGGAGACGAAGGCGCCGGCAAGCGCGACCGATAGCGGCAGGTGCAGCTGCCGTTCGGCGTAGATGGGCAGATAGGAATGCCAGACGTAGTTGGTCGCCGCGCCGACGATGATCACGCCCATGGCGCAGGCCACGAGGGCCATGTTGTCGCGAAAGAATTCCTTCACGGTCTGCCGCGATCGCGGCTTGCCCTGCTCGCGCAGCTGCGTGAACTCCGGCGACTCGTCGACGCGGTGGCGTATGTAGAAGCCCACCGGGCCGGCCAGCGCGCCGATCAGGAAAGGCACGCGCCATCCCCAGGAAACGAGCTGATCGTGCGACAGATGCGTGGTCAGCAGCCAGCCCACGCCCGAGGACAACAGCAGCGCGAACGCCTGCGAGGACATGTTGAAGCTGCCGTAGAACATCTTCTTGCCCGGCGGAGCGTATTCGACCAGCATCGCCGAAGCCGTGGCGAACTGCCCGCCCACCGACAGGCCTTGCAGCACCCGCGAAAGCACGACGAGCATCGGCGCGGCCACGCCTATCGATGCGTAGGACGGCGTCAACCCCATCAGCAGCGTGCTCGCGGCCATGGTGATGATCAGCAAGGAAAGCGCGCGCCGCCTGCCGGTGTGGTCCGCATAGATGCCGAACAGAATGCCGCCTATGGGGCGCACGACGAAGCCGACCGCGAAGGCCGAGAGCGTCAGCACCAGGGCGATGAACGGCTTGTCGGCAGGAAAGAACACCTGGGCGATGATCTTCGAGAAGTAGCCGTAGACCAGGAAGTCGAACCACTCCAGGCCGCTGCCGATGACGGACGACACAATCGCGCGGCGCACCGCGCGCGCGCTGATGGCCGGCGTGCCGGCTTCGGCCGGGTTCAGGGCTTCGTGCATGTTTTCACTCCAAACGTGGCCGCAAGCGCGCACGGCGAGGCCAGCATGCGCGCACCATCGTGCCCGACGCCGGGCACCACATGAAACTGCTGATTCAGGCCCTGCGGATGCCGCGCCTGCAGGTAATGGAAATAGGCTTGCCCCCGTGCAAGGCGATTGCTGCCCTGAGCCTCGGCCGGGCAACTGCGATCCAGCACGGCTTGCTTGGGATCGGTGTCCAGGCCGCCGATCAAGTACGTCACGCGGCGCTTCGCATAGCCGGCTTCGAGCTGCGCGGGGCTGCGGTCATCCAGATAAGGCGGACGAGCACGCATGCCGTACTTCCAGTTGTCGAAACCCGGGCAGGTTGCCGCATCGAACGGCGCGAAGCCGCCATTCGCGGCCGGACGCCGGCCATCGAAATACGCATAGGAAGACGGATTGGCCACCACGTAGCTGACGGCGACGCCGGCCTGCGCCAGCGCCCGCACGCCGCGCGCGACCACCGTGTAGCGCTGCACGACCTGCGCGCCGCCCGAATGCCCGACGAAGACCACGTGCTTCAAATGCGGAAACAGGCGCCGATCCGCCAGGCGCCGGGCGATGGCGTCGAGCACCGCATAGGAGCTCAGGGCCGCGCTGTTCGCAGACGGCTCGCCGCCCATCCACGCATTGCCCCGCCAGCGCAGCACGTCGTCCGGCAGGCTCAGCGCCTTGGCGTCCGTCGTCGCGAGAAACTGCGGCGCGATCAGGAGCGTCGTGCCGGGCGCCACGCCCGCCGCGGCGCGCGCCCGCTCGGCCGTGCGGTAGTAGGCATCCGCGTTGCGCAGCTTGCCGTGCACCACGATCACGGCACGCTCGATGCCCGGCTGGGGCACATTCCAGTCCGCCGACAAGTAGAGCGGCGCCTCGACCCTGCCGGCAGGCGTGGACAATTGCAGGCGTGCCGGCGCCACCACGGCAACGGGATGCAGATGCGGCGCGTGGAGGTGCCTGGCGCAGGCCGCGCTCACTGCCGCGAACGACGGCATCGCGACAACGATGGCCGCCATCGCCTGCCGCCGGGCCGACCTCGCCAATCGGGTTCGCGCGCATTGCCGCTTCACTCTCGTCTCCTCGGATCGTTGTTTGAAGCGATCGTAGGTGCGGCCATGGCAAATGTAAAATACCGGTTTTATCCACAATCCATATTTGAAAAATATGGCAAATGCACGCTCGACCCGGCAGGAATGAACCATGGAACTGCGTCATCTGCGCTACTTCCTGGTCGTCGCTGAAGAGGGGCAATTCACGCGCGCGGCTTCGCGCCTGGCCATGCAGCAGCCGCCGCTGTCGCAGCAGATCCGCCTGCTCGAAGAGGAGCTGGGCTTCGATCTGTTCGAGCGCCTGCCTCGCGGCGTCGTGCTGACCGAGGCGGGCAAGGCCTTCGCCCAGGATGCGCAGCGCATACTCGACAGCCTGCGGCAATCGGCCGAGCAGGCCGCGCGAATCGCGCGCGGCGAACTGGGCACCATCTCGATCGGGCTCACGAGTTCCGCGGGTTTTCATCCGCTCACCATGGGGCTGATCCGCGAATTCCGGCGGCGGCATCCCAACGTGGGCATCGACCTGACCGAACTGAACGCGGCCGAGGTCAACGAACAGCTTCTGCAAGGCCACGTGCACCTGGCTTTTCTGCGCAAACCGGTGGCGCTGCCGCCCGAGCTGTCGTTCCGGCTCCTGGACGAAGAGCCCATGGTCGCCGTGCTGCCCGAGGGCCATCCCCTGCTGGCGCGCAAGCGCGGCCGGCAGCCGCAAATCGACCTGCATGCGCTGGCCCATGAAGACTTCATCCTGGTGCGCCGTCCGGGCGCGCCCGGCATGTACGCGGACATCGTCGCCGCCTGCCGCAAGGCGGGCTTCTCGCCCAACGTCGTGCGCGAAGTGCCGCGCATGTTCTCGGGCCTCAATCTTGTGTCGGCGGGCCTGGGCGTGACCCTGGTTCCGGCCTCCATGCAACAGCATCACCTGTCCGGCGTGATCTACTGTCGCCTGCGCGAGCACCATGCCCTGGCGGCGCCGCTCACCCTGGGCTTTCCCACCGCGATAAATAGCGGCGCGGCCGGCCGCTTCGTCGACTTCGTCAAGCAGCGTCGCTGAACCGCGGCGGCAATCGAACCATGTACCCACAACGCACCCAGCCCGATTCTCTTCCCGCCTTGGACGCGGCCTCGGCGGCCCACAGCGCCCAGGTGGCGGCGCACCTTGCGCAAGCCATCGGGCAAGCCGGCGGCTGGCTGCCCTTCGACCGCTGGATGGCCCGGGCCCTCTACGCCCCCGGGCTGGGCTACTACACGGCCGGCGCCGTCAAGCTGGCCTCGGCGCGAGACGCGCAAGGCAAGGACCTGCCGGCCGGCGACTTCGTCACCGCGCCCGAACTCACGCCGCTCTTCGCTCATACCTTGGCCCGGCAGGCCGCGCAGATCCTGCAAGACACGGGAACGCACACCGTGCTGGAATTCGGCGCCGGCAGCGGCGCCCTGGCCGCCGGCGTGCTCGAAGAGCTCGACCGCCTGGGCCTGGACGCGCAATACCGCATCCTCGAAGTGTCCGCCGACCTGCGTCAACGCCAGCAACAGCGCCTGGCCGCCCACGGCGCGCGCGTGCAATGGCTCGATGCCTTGCCCGAGCGCTTCGAAGGCTGCGTGCTCGCCAACGAGGTGCTCGATGCCATGCCCGTCACGCTCTTCGCCTGGGACGAGCAGGGCCGCTTGATGGAACGCGGCGTGGCGCTCGGCGGCGACGGCGACTTCGCATGGATGGACAAGCCCGCCGGCAATGAACTCACGCAAGCCGTCGCCGCCCGCATGCCGCCCCTGCCCGGCTACGCCTCCGAGATCAATCTGCAAGCCGAAGCCTGGGTGCGCGCCATGGGGCAATGGCTCGCGCGCGGCGCGGCGCTGCTCGTGGACTACGGCTTTCCGCAATCCGAGCACTACCATCCGCAGCGCATGGGCGGCACCCTCATGTGCCACCTGCGCCACCATGCCCACGCCGATCCCTTCGCGGCCCCGGGCCTGCAGGACATCACCGCCCACGTCGATTTCACCGCCATGGCCGATGCCGCCCTGGCCGGCGGATTGGACGTGCTGGGCTACACCTCGCAGGCGCGTTTTTTGATGAACGCCGGCCTGCTGCAGATCCTGGGCCGGCAAGATGCCGGCGATGCCCAGGCCTATGCGCGGCTCGCCGCGCCCGTGCAGAAGCTGCTGTCCGAAGCCGAGATGGGCGAACTCTTCAAGGTGCTGGCGGTGGGGCGCGGCATGGATGCGCCGCTCATCGGCTTCGCGCGCGGCGATCGGCGCAACGGGCTCTAGGCTTTAGAAAAGCAGCCTGGAAATTCTTCACGCAAGCAGCGCCTGCAGCCGCGCTTCGCGCAGCGCGAGCTTGATGCGCGCGGGATCGCCCGCGCAGGCCTGCGCGATAGCGCCCGCATCGATGCCGCGCACGGCATCCACCCAACGCCGCCACGCGACCAGGTCGGCCGACGCGCCGGCCACTGCCGCCGCTTGCAGCAGCGCCATGAATCGATCCGGCTTGCGCAAGGCATCGCACTGCTCGATCGCAGCCAGGCGGCCTGGCGCATCCACCGCGCCGGGCAAACCGCTCAACAGCACCGGCAGCAGCTTCGCGTGATCCGCGCAATCGCCCGGCACGCGCAGGCGCTTGCCCAATGCCTCGCGTTGATCGCACTCACGGCACAACAAGGCATAACGCACGGACAGGGACAAATCTTCGGCCGCGGCGCGATCCACCGCCACGCCGGCCCGATCCACCGCCTGCAACTCGGGCATCACCCGCGCCAGCGCGCCCGACTGCATCAATACGTCCAGCATGCGCGAAGGCTTTGCCGACATCAGCCCGCGCGACACTTCCTTCCACACCCGTTCGGCCACCAGGGCATCGGCCTCGCCCGCATCGACCATGCGGCGGCACAGCGCCATGGTCTCGTCGGCCACGGCAAAATCGGTGAACCGCGCCATGAAGCGCGCCAGCCGCAGGATGCGGACCGGGTCTTCGGCAAAAGCCTCGCCCACGTGGCGGAACATGCGCGCATGCAGATCGGCCTGCCCGTGCAGAGGATCGACCAGGGCGCCATCGTGCGCGCGCGCCATGGCGTTGACGGTGAAATCGCGGCGGCGCAGATCCTGTTCCAGCGTGACGTCCGCGCCCGTGTAGAAAGTGAAGCCTTGATAGCCGCGCCCCGACTTGCGCTCGGTGCGCGCCAGCGCGTATTCCTCTTTGGTGACGGGGTGCAGGAACACGGGAAAATCGCCGCCCACCGGCAAGAAGCCGCGGCGCGCCATGTCTTCGGGCGTCGCGCCCACCACCACCCAATCGCGATCGCCGGCAGGCAGGCCCAGCAGCTCGTCGCGCACGGCGCCGCCCACGACATAGGCCTGCAGGCCCTCGGCAGCGGTGTCGCGGGAGGAGTCGATACGGGTCATTGCGTATTGGAAGTGGCCAGCACCTGCGTGGGGTCGATCCGGCCCAGGCGGGCCTTGAGCGACTGCGGCTTGCCCGTAAAGAGCAGCGCGTAATACGTGGTGTTGGCCATCACCCGCTGCACATAATCGCGCGTTTCGTTGAAGGGAATGGTCTCGGCGAAGATGGCGCCCTCGACCGGGTGCGTCAAGGCGGCGCGCCAGTTGCGCGGCCGGCCCGGGCCGGCGTTGTAGCCGGCCGATGCCAGCAGTTCCGAGCCGTCCAGCTTCTGCAGCACCATGTTCAGGTATTGCGTGCCGAGCTCGGTGTTCACTTCGAAAGTGTGCATGTTGGCCGGATCGAAATCGGTCATGCCGATTTTCTTGGCCACCCACCGGGCCGTGGCGGGCATGATCTGCATCAGGCCTGCCGCGCCCACGTGCGAACGCGCGTCCGTCACGAAGCGCGATTCCTGGCGGATCAAGCCATAGACCCAGGCCGGGTCCAATGAAATCGCCAAGGCCTTGGCGGCCACCTTGCCGTCGAAGGGCGCGATATAGCGCTGCGTGAAGTCGAATTGAGACTGGGTCAGGTCGGANGTGTTGACCACTCTATCGTAGATGCCTTCGGCGCGTGCCAGCTCGGCCGCGGCCAGNAGTTGGCGGTCGTCCATGTTGCGCAGCGCGTAGTTCCATTCAGGCACGGCCTCGGCGCGCCAGCCCAGGCGGAACAACTGCACGGCGCGTATCAGGCCGGGATTGCGGCGCGCCTGCGCCATTTCGTCCGCAGTTACCGGCGCCGCTTCGGGCGGCAAGGAGATGGCGCGGCCCAGGGCCTCGGATGCCAGCTGGCCGTAGAAGCCGAACCGGCCGGCGATGCCGGCATAGGCCTGCCTGGCGGCATCCGCCTGGCCCAGCGCGGCCAAACCTCGAGCGCGCCAGTACACCCAGCTCGGCTGGGCCCGCAGATCGGACGGCATCCGGTCTATGCAATCGACCACCCACTTCCAGTCGATATGGGCTTCGCGCAGGGCGCTGCGCACGCGCCAGGCCTGGCCCATTTCGGTCAGGGGCGCATTGCCCAGCTCGTGATACCACCGGTCGGCGCGGTCGTCCTGCGCATAGGCAGCCGCCAGGGCATATTGGCTGCGCACCCAGGCCACTTCGTTCTTGGCCATATAGGGCTGCCACTGCGTGCGGAAATACGCGTCGGCCGTGTCCAGGTTCTGGCGCCCGATCCGCGCCAGCGCGATCGAGACCAGCGCCTTCTCGTTGCGGCCCACCACCGACTTGCTCCGGTGCGCGAGCCACTTCATCGGATCCTTGAGCAGCGCGTCGAGCGTCTTGACGTCCTGCGGTTCGAGCACGTATCCCGCCAGGTGCTTGGCCTCGGGAATGCGGTTGTCCTCGATGGCCTCGCGCACCTGCGGCATGATCTGGTCCCAACCCAGCACGCGGTCGGCCACCAGCTGGTCGTACAGCTGCCAGCAGCTGTGCACGGGCCGGAAGACCGCCAGCGCCTGCGCGGCCGTGGCGCGCAGGCCCGTCATGTGCTGGGCGTCGAGCCGGGCGCAAGCCACGGCCATGCTGGGGTTGACCGGTTCGCCCAGGCTCATCACCGACTGGAAATCGCCGCGCGCATCCGCATCCAGGATCAGGTCCGCGCGCATCCGGTTGGCCAGGTAGGTATCGGGGTAGGCGCCCAGGAAGCGCCGCGCATCGTCGAACGTATTGGTATAGGAGCCCGGCTGCGGATACGCCAGGCGATAGAGCAGCAGCCAGTACTTGGCATACATGCCCAGCGGATCGCTGCCGGCCTGCGCCGCCGCGGCCTGCAACAGATTCGGCCATTGCGGGCTGCCCTTGCCGTCGTGCGCGGCGACCAGGGCCTCGCGGGCGGGCGTGTCGGGCGAAGGCGGCAAACCGGTCTGCACGGGAGGCGGCTGGATCGCGGCCTGGAAGATTTGCGGCGTGCCCAGCGAGGCGACGGTCGCCGTCGCGGCCGGGCGGGCCTGGGCGGGATCGGGCGCCGCCACGCTCTGCTGGGCATCGACCGACGAGCAGGAAGCAATGAACACGGCCAGCAGCGGCAACCAGGGACGCACACGGCCGGCGGCCCACGTCGAAGAGGCCCGGACCCTCGAAGCGGAATTCTGATAATGTGCCGTTTCGAGATCCCGCTGCATTGCCCTTCCTTGAAAAATTCCGAACAGAATACCGCAGCCGAGCTGCGCACGCGATTGAAAGAAACGCGTGCTTCTCTGCCTAGTTCCGAGCGTGAACGCGGCGCCCTGCTGATGCGCGCGCGGCTGTTCACCTGGCTCAATACGGCGCGCGACGCGCTGGCCCCGTCGGGCCGCAAGCTGGCCAGCGTGGCGGCGTTCTGGCCCCTGCGCGACGAACCCGATCTGCGCCCCCTGCTGGAGCAGTGGGCAGACGGCGATGTGCAGGTCTGCCTGCCTTGCGTAAAAGGTCCCGGCCAGCCTTTGGCGTTTCGCGCCTGGACGCCCGACGCCCCCATGGCCGCCGGCGCCTACGGCATCGCCGAGCCGGCCGAAGGCCCCGACTGCCAGCCCGACGTGATCCTCGTCCCCACTTTGGGCTACACCGATCGCGCCGACCGCCTGGGTTATGGCGGCGGCTACTACGACCGCACGCTGGCCGCCCTGGAGCAGGCCGGCCGCGACTGCATCGCCATCGGCATCGCCTGGAGCGAATGCCGCCTGCCCGAAGACTACGAGCCGGCCTCGCACGACCGGCGCCTGGACGCCGTCCTCACGCCCGACGGCTGGGTGCCGCGCGCGCCGCTTGAAACCGGCCCCGCCGCGGGCAAGTCGCGCATCATGCGCTTCATCTTCGGCGGCTGAGCCGGTAACAAACAAAAAGGGTCGAGCTTGCGCTCGACCCTTTTCTTTTGGGGTGCGATCGACGCGGCTTTTTTACTTGCCGGTCAACGCCTGCCAGATACCCAGCGTGGCGTCCGCCTGGTTCAGCGTGTAGAAGTGCACACCCGGCGCGCCGCCCTCGATCAGGCGCTGGCACAGGCCCGTCACCACATCGTGGCCGAAGGCCCGGATCGAAGCCCTGTCGTCGCCGAACTCGGCCAGGCGCAGGCGTATCCAGCGCGGCACTTCGGTGCCGCAGGCATCGGANAAGCGCAGCAACTGGCTGGAATTGGTGATGGGCATGATGCCCGGCACGATGGGCACGTTCACGCCCGCGGCCTGCGCCCGTTCGACGAAATCGAAATAGGCGTCGGCATTGAAGAAATACTGCGTGATGGCCGAATCGGCGCCGGCCTTGACCTTGGCGGCGAAGTGCTTGAGATCGCTCGCGGCATCGCGTGCCTGCGGATGCATTTCGGGATAGGCCGCCACTTCGATGTGGAACCAGTCGCCGGTCTGTTCGCGTATGAATGCCACCAGGTCGCTGGCGTGGCGCAAGTCGCCGCCGTCGCCGCCCATGCCCGAGGGCAGGTCGCCGCGCAGCGCCACCAGGCGCCTGATGCCTTCGGCCTTATAGGACTGCAGGATTTCGCTCAGGCGCGCGCGCGTGGAGCCCATGCACGACAGNTGCGGGGCCGCATCGCAGCCCATGGCGCGCANGGCGCGCACGGCCTCGACCGTGCCGGCCTGGGTCGAGCCGCCGGCGCCGAAGGTGACGCTGATGTATTTGGGCTGGACCACCAGCAGCCGCTTGGCGGTTTCGACCAGGCGATCTTGCCCGGCGGGGTCGCGCGGCGGAAAGAATTCGAGACTGTAGGCGGGAGTTGTATCTGTCATGGCGGGCCGTCAGGGAATGATGCGGGACAGAAGGCCCGAAATGATGCTGTAGAGAATGGCGCCGCCCACGGCCCACCAGAAGCCGCTTACCTGGAAGCCGCGCAGGATGGTGCCGGCGAGCCAGAACAGCAAGGCGTTGAGCACGATCAGGAAGAGGCCGAGCGTGACGATGGTGATGGGCAGGGTGAGCAGGATCAGCACCGGCTTGACCAGCATGTTGAGCANGCCCAGCACGAGCGCCGCGANCAGGGCCGAGCCGAAGCTGGCGACGGAAATGCCGGGCAGTATGTAAGCCACGACCAGGAGGGCCACGGCGTTCAGTATCCAGACCAGGATCAGGTTCATGGTGATGCTCCTTGTTGTAAATCGCAGACGCAGTGCTGTCGGCGTTGCATCAAGCACACCGCCGACAGCGGCTTGCTTAGTACCGGTAGTGATCGGCCTTGAACGGGCCTTCCACCGGCACGCCGATGTAGTCGGACTGCTGCTTGGTCAGCGTCGTCAGCTTCACGCCCAGCTTCTTCAGATGCAGCATCGCGACCTTCTCGTCCAGGTGCTTGGGCAGCACGTAGACCTCGCCCTTGGTGTAGGCGTCGTTGCGCGTGAAGAGCTCGATCTGCGCGATGGTCTGGTTGGCGAAGGACGAGGACATCACGAACGAGGGGTGGCCGGTGGCGCAGCCCAGGTTCACCAGGCGGCCCTTGGCCAGCAGGATGATGCGCTTGCCGTCGGGGAAGATCACGTGGTCGACCTGCGGCTTGATCTCTTCCCACTTGAGGTTTTCGATCGAGGCGACGTCGATTTCGTTGTCGAAGTGGCCGATGTTGCACACGATGGCCTGGTCCTTCATGGCGTCCATGTGCTTGCGGGTGATGACGCTGTAGTTGCCGGTGGCGGTGACGAAGATGTCGGCGTGCGCGGCCGCTTCTTCCATGGTCACGACCTTGTAGCCTTCCATCGAGGCCTGCAGGGCGCAGATCGGATCGATCTCGGTCACCCACACCTGCGCGCGCAGCGCGGCCAGGGCCTGGGCGCAGCCCTTGCCCACGTCGCCGAAGCCCGCCACCACGGCGATCTTGCCGGCGATCATCACGTCGGTGGCGCGCTTGATGCCGTCGACCAGCGATTCGCGGCAGCCGTACAGGTTGTCGAACTTGGACTTGGTCACCGAGTCGTTGACGTTGATGGCGGCGAAGGCCAGGTCGCCCTTCTGCGACATCTGGTACAGGCGATGCACGCCGGTGGTGGTCTCTTCGGTCACGCCCTTGATCTGCGAGAGGCGCGTGGAGTACCACTTCGAATCGCGCTCCAGCGTCTTCTTGATGGCCGCGAACAGCACGCGCTCTTCTTCGCTGCCGGGCTTGGCCAGCACCGAGATGTCCTTCTCGGCCTTGGCGCCCAGGTGCAGCAGCAGCGTCGCGTCGCCGCCGTCGTCCAGGATCATGTTGGCCTGCTCGCCCGGCCATTCGAAGATCTTGTGGGTGTATTCCCAGTACTGTTCCAGCGTCTCGCCCTTGACGGCGAACACCGGCGTGCCGGTGGCGGCGATGGCCGCGGCGGCGTGGTCCTGCGTCGAGAAGATGTTGCACGAAGCCCAGCGCACTTCGGCGCCCAGGGCCACCAGCGTCTCGATCAGCACGCCAGTCTGGATGGTCATGTGCAGGCTGCCGGCGATGCGCGCGCCCTTCAGGGGCTGCCTGGGTCCGAACTCTTCGCGGATGGCCATCAGGCCGGGCATTTCGGTTTCGGCGATGGCCAGCTCTTTGCGGCCCCAATCGGCCAGCGCCATGTCGGCGACGATGTAATCGGTGGGTTTGGTCATGGTTTCGTGCTCCAGTAATGATTAGTCGACACTCGGCGTCGCGCCGGCGGCATAGGAGGCACATGCATGTACAGATGTACGGGCTCACCTTTACGCCAATGCGACGAAGGTGAGCGCCGTTGCTGGAACGCGGCAGACGCCACGCCCCAAAGAGGACTCCTGAGCCTGGCGCTCCCTGGCGGATCGGGCCGCCAGCGGGAAACGTCGCAGCGCTCCTCAGGATTGGGGGAATTGTACTGGCTGATTCGGGCAGCACAAAACCGGAGCCGCAAGCCGCGCGGACGGCATCTTCCGGTCATCGTGAGCGCCGATGGCCACGGGTAAGATGAGGATCCGTCACCAGAGACATTCGACATGAGCCATCGGCCGCCCGTCATCTTCGTTCACGGTTTCATCGGCACGCTGGACGTTGCCGGCTACGAGCATCCGCACGCCGCGCCGGATCTGCTGGGTTACGGCCAATATCAAACAGCGCCGGTCGAGGCCGTATCGCTGCCGGGCCAGGTCGAGCATCTGCGGTCCTTCGT
>Ga0055529_1000952_pt1 | contig 15136 bp, 15 predicted proteins | sample AraplaCol_mCL_r2_FD_55007 | JGI IMG/M metagenome (GOLD analysis project Ga0055529, IMG submission 55007) | Arabidopsis root microbial communities from North Carolina, USA - plate scrape CL_Col_mCL_r2 | ecosystem: Host-associated > Plants > Roots > Endosphere | place: USA: North Carolina...
ATCGGACAAGCCGCACTAGCCACCGGCATCTCGGCCAAGATGATCCGCTATTACGAGTCGATAGGGCTCATCGTTCCGGCCGGCCGCACGGCCTCGGGATATCGGACTTATACCGAGCAGGATCTGCACACCTTGCGCTTCGTGCGCCGCGCGCGCGGGCTGGGGTTTTCGGTGGAGCAGATGCATGAGCTGCTGGCCTTGTGGCGCGATCGCAAGCGCGCCAGCGCCGAGGTGAAACGCGTGGCTCTGCGGCATGTGGAGGAGCTCGAGCGCAAGGCGGCGGAGTTGCAGCAGATGGCCGATACGCTCAAGCATCTGGCGCGGCATTGCCATGGGAATGATCGGCCGGAGTGTCCGATCATCGATGAGTTGGAGAGGGTTCTTTAGCCGCTGGAGTTCTTAAGGCGCGTCGGTTGAGTTCTTAAGACGCCGAGGCTGCCCTGCGCAATTCCGATGCTCGCCGCTTTCGCGGCTCCGGTTGGCCGGCCCCCGCTTCGGATTCCTCCGGGGTCCTCGGCTTGCAGCAGCCTCATGCGCTGGTTTTAAGACTTTGCATGCATGTGCTGTGAGCCGGCGATAAGACGGAGGGAGTCCGAAGCAGAGCCCACCGGGCGAGCATCGGAACTCCCGCAGTCCTGTCGCCGGCGGCTACAGAACACCGACCGTGCCAATCAGCAACGGATAGGCGAACGTATAGCGAGTAGTCCTCAAGCCTCCACAGCCTCGGCCTGCTCCGCCTTGGCCGCCGCCTGTTCCTGCGCGGCCAGCACGGTCGCTTCGTCCTGCGACTCGAACACCGCGATGGACTCCACGTGGCCGGTATGCGGGAACATGTTGATCACGCCCGCCATCTGCAGCGCATAGCCGCCTTCGTACACCATGATCGCCGCGTCGCGCGCCAGCGTGGCCGGGTTGCACGACACGTAGACGATGCGCCGGGGCCGCTCGGCGGGCGACAGCAGCGACAGGGCCTGCGCCACGGCTTGGGCGCCTTCGCGCGGCGGGTCGATGAGCATGCGGTCGAAGTGGCCCAGGCCGCGCAGCCAGTCGACGTTGACCTCGAACAGGTTGAGCGTGGAAAAGCTCGTGCTGCCCGCCAGGCCGTGAAGCTGCGCGGCTTGCATGGCGCGGTCGGTCAGGGCCTTGCTGCCTTCGACGCCCACGGCTTCGCGCGCCTTGGTGGCCAGCGGCAAGGTGAAATTGCCCAGGCCGCAGAAGAGGTCCGCCACGCGGTCGGTGGGCTGCGGGTCCAGGAGCGTCAGTGCGCGCGAGATCAGGGCGCGGTTGATGGCGTGGTTGACCTGCGTGAAATCCGTGGGCCGGTATGGCATGCGCAGGCCGAATTCCGGCAGCGCGTAGGCCAGCTTGTCGGCATGCGCGGGGTCGAGCGGGTGCACGGTGTCCGGGCCCTTGGACTGAAGCCACCACTGCACGCCGCGCTCGGCGGCGAAGGCGCGCAGCACGGCCAGATCGTTGTCGGTGAGCGGCTCGAGATGGCGCAGCACCAGCACGGTGACGCCGTCGCCCAGCGCCACTTCGATCTGCGGCATGCGGCCCGGCGCGGACATGGACGCGATCATCGCGCGCAGCGGCATCAGCATGTCGCTGACGTGCCTGGGCAGCACGTGGCACTCGCGCATGTCGGCCACGTAGCTGCTCTTTCTTTCGTGAAAGCCCACCAGCACGCCGCCCTTCTTGGGCACAAAGCGCACCGACAGACGGGCGCGGTAGCGATAGCCCCAGGAAGGACCTTGCAGCGGCGGCAGCATGCGCCCCGGCTTGAGCTTGCCGATGTGGGCGAAGGTGTCTTCCAGGGCGCGCTGCTTGATGGCCACCTGGGCCGCGGGCTCCAGATGCTGCATGGCGCAGCCGCCGCACACGCCGAAATGCGGNCAGCGCGGCGCGACGCGTTGCGACGAAGGCAGCAGCACTTCGTCCACGCGCGCGATCTCGTACGACGGCTTGCGCCGCACCGACGAGGCCAGCACCTGCTCGCCCGGCAAGGCGCCCTCCACGAAAACGACCTTGCCCTCGCGGCGGGCGATTCCCCTGGCTTCCAGGTCCAGGGATTCGATATTCAGAACTTCAGGCATCTCGGCCATCCAGATAGACAACCGGATATTGTAAAAGAGCCTGGCCCCCGGGGTCTTTCGGACCCGCGAAAGCCAGGCTCTACAGCGGAAAGTACAGGCGGCGCAGTCAGTTGGAGGAAGAGCCCCCCGTGGTGCCCGGGGCGGCGGCACCAGGCGCGGCCGGCTGGCCGGCATGGCCCATATGACCCATGCCGCCCTTGTGCTCCTGGTGTTGCTCGCGCATGGACTGCATCTTGGCTTCGCGCGCCTTGACGAAGCCCACCACCTGGGTGTGCTGCGCATCGCTCAGGCCATCCCACACGGCCAGCCACTTGTCCCGCACCTGGTCGGCCTGCGTCTGGAACTGCTGATGACTGGCCTCTTGCGTGCTCACCAGGGCGCGAGGGTCGAGCTTGCCCGCGGTCACTTGCTGGTCGAGCAGCACGTGCTGCCGGGTCATTGCGTCGCGGCGGGCGTCGAACAGCGCGCGCTGGGCGTCCTGCGCCTGCTTGAACTGGGCCTGCTGGGCGGCGGTGAGCTTGAGCTCCTGCACCTGATGCTTGCCGATCGGACCCAGGCCGGGAATCATCATCCCGTCGCGCCACATCATGCGCATGTCGTGCTTGGAACCGTGGTGCCACATATGCTGGGCCGGAGCGGCCGGCGCATCCGCCGGAGCGGTCTGGGCAAAGGCGGAAGTCGCGCCGACGCCGGCGGCCAGAGCCAGGGCAGCGACAGAGACGCGAAGGGGGAAACGGGTCATGAGGATCTCCTCAAAGGGTTGAAACATGACCCCATTGTGCGAACCGCGCAGTTACGACTGGATTTCACCGGCGGCCGCGCCGTTTCAGTCGATTGCCAGCAGGCAAGATTGCGCGGGCATGCCGCGGGCGCGGCGCCCTGCCCAGGACGATCAGGCGGCGTCCCAGGCTGCCAGGTATTCCTTCCAGTGCGTTGCGTCGCTGGCGGCCAGCGTGTCGCGCACCAGGTCGACCTCGGCCTGATAGGCCGTGGCGTCGAGTTCGCCGCGCAGGAAGCGAAAGCGGCAATACACCAGCCAGGTGTTGACCACGTCGGTTTCGCAATAGGCGCGCACCGCGTCGGCCTGGCCGTTGTTCCAGGCCTCCCAGACCTTGCTGCCGTCCATGCCGAGCTTGCCCGGAAAGCCGCAGAGCTTGGCCAGGTCGTCCAGCGGCGCGTTGGCGCGGCCGTTGTACTTGGCCAGCACGTCCATGAGGTCGATGTGGCGGTTGTGATAGCGGCTGATGTAGTTGTTGTATTTGAAGTCGCGATCGTCCTCGCCCATGTCCCAGTAGCGCGGCGCCGGCACGCCGTGGATCAGGCTGCGGTAATGCAGCACGGGCAGGTCGAAGCCCGAACCGTTCCAGCTCACCAGCCGTGGGGTATAGCGCTCGATGGTCTTGAAAAAGCCCGCCAGCAGCACGGGCTCGGGATCGTCGGGGTTGCCCAGCGTCTTGACGCGAAAGCCCTGGTCGTCGCGAAAGACGCAGCCCACCACCGCCACGCGCTGCAGATGCAAGGGCAGGAAATCGCTGCCGGTCGCCTCGCGCCGCGCGGCGAAGGCGCGCTCGGCCGCTTCCAGGTCGGACACCTCGGGACCCCAGCCGTTCAGCCGCCGCAGGCCGGCGACGTCGGGCAGGGTCTCGAGATCGAAGACCAGGGTGGGCGTCATGTCGGCCGCTTACCGCGCGGGCAGGTACTGCAAGGGATCGACCGGATCGCCCTGCTTGCGGATTTCGAAATGCAGCATGGGCGTGGCGGCGTCCGTTTCGCCCAGCGTGGCGATCTTGGCGCCGCGCTTGACGTTGGGGCAGCCCTTGTCCTGGCCGACTTGATTGCACTTGACCAGCAGCGTCTGGTTGTGCGCATAAGCCGTCATGAAGCCGTTGGAATGCTCGATGATGACCAGATTGCCCAGGCCGGGAATGCCGTTGCCGGCGTATTTGACCTTGCCGTCGGCGGCCGCGTAGACCGGGTCGCCCGCCTTGCCGGAAATGTCGATGCCGCGGTTCTTGGGCGGATTGAATTTCTGGACCACGGAGCCCTGTGCAGGCCAGCCCCAGGAGATGAGGTTGGCGTCGCTCGCGCGCGTCGGCGATGAGGCCGGCGGCACGGCGGGCACCGCCTGGTTATTGGCGGGCGGCTGCGCCGGCTGCTCGGGCGGCTGGCCGCCGGCCTGCGGCTGCTGGTCGAGCGGCACCGGCTCGAGCGGCTTGCTAGAGGGGGGCGGCGCCACCGGCGCGGCCCCCATCGGGCCCGCAGGCGCGGCCGCGCCGCTGCCCGGCAGGGTCAGCACCTGGCCGACGGTCAGATGATTGGGGTTGGAAATGCCGTTGGCGCGCTCGAGGCTGGCGACGTCGACGTTATTGCGCCGCGCAATGCCAAAGAGGCTGTCGCCGGGCTTGACGACGTAAGTCCCGCCGGAGGCTGCGCCGCCGGATGAAGATTGATCCAAACTGACGATGGGCGCAGGTTGATTCGACGTGGACGAACAACCACCCAGAACCAGCACGGCCGCCAGGGCGGCGGCCAGTGGGAAGATTCGGCGGGTAAAGCGCGCGGACGCACTAGGCGGTGTTGCGTCGTTCGGTGCAAACTGCCCGTCGAGCATACGATTCTCCTGTTTGCTCAAGATTGTATTCCAGCCCTTAAAGGCACGAAGCGCACCGCGTCGAGTTCGCGTCGGCTCCAGTTGGCGGGCCCGGTGCGTTCCATCAGCACCAGTTTTTGCTCGGCGCCGCCTTCGGGAGCGATCAGGCGACCGCCCAAGGACAATTGTTCCAGCAAGGCATGGGGAATGGCCAACCCCGCTGCCGCCACAACGATAGCATCGAATGGCGCGGCGCCGGGCTGGCCCAGCATGCCATCGCCATGTGTCAGCCTGACGCGCGATGCCAGCCGCAGCGTGCGCAGGCGGTCGCGCGCCAGATCGTACAGTCCGCGGATGCGCTCGATGGCATAGACTTCGCGCACGAACTGGGCCAGCACGGCGGCCTCGTAGCCGCAGCCCGCGCCGACTTCGAGCACGCGCGCCGGTTGCCGGTTTTCGCAAACGATGGACAGCATGTGCGCCACCACCCAGGGCTGCGAGATGGTCTGGCCGTGCCCGATCGGCAAGGCCGCGTCTTCGTAGGCGCGGCTGGCCAGCGCTTCGTCGACGAAAAGATGCCGCGGCACCGCCATCATGGCGTTGAGCACGCGCTCGTCGACGATGCCCTGCCCGCGCAGGCGCTGCACCATGGCGTGGCGCAGCCGGTCGGAATTCAAGCCCAGGTTGCCGCCCGCGGGCGATGCCGGCGGCGCGGCGGGCGCGCCGCCCGAGCGCGGCACCGCGCCGGAAGAAATGCGCGTGTTGCTATTGGCCGGCGTAAAACCCTTGCCGACGCCGGTCGTGCCGCGGCCCGCGCGCCGGCCCGCCATGCCCTGGCGTTCGATTTCGTCGGGCGTCAGGCTCTTGCTCATGCTATTAGCTCGCGCGCCCAGCCCCGCACGGAGTCGAGCTGTTCATGTTGGGTCAGGTCCAGCCGCAGCGGCGTCAGCGCCACGCTGCCTTGCGCGACGGCGTGGAAATCCGTGCCGGGCCCGCCGTCGGACGGCTGGCCGACCGGGCCGATCCAGTACACCGTGTCGCCGTAAGGCGTGGTGGTGCGCACCACGGGCTCGGAAGGATGCCGCTTGCCCAGCCGCGTGACGGCATAGCCGGCCAGGTCTTCGAAGCGGCGGCTGGGAATGTTGACGTTGAGCAGCACGGCCCCCATGGGGTTGGCCAGCTGCCGCTCGACGATCCGGCGCGCCACGCGGGCGGCGTCCTCGATGTGCGCCCAGCCTTTCTCGGCCANGGAAAAGGCGATNGANGGAATGCCGAAGAGATATCCCTCGCTGGCGGCGGCCACCGTGCCGGAATACAGGGTGTCTTCGCCCAGGTTGGCGCCGTTGTTGATGCCCGAGACCACCAGGTCGGGGCGGTCGGGNATGAGGCCGCCCGTCAGCGCCACGTGCACGCAGTCCGAGGGCGTGCCGTTGACGTAGTAAAAGCCGTTGGCGGCGGTGCGCACCGACAGCGGCCGATTGAGCGTCAGGGAGTTGGACGCGCCGCTGTGATTGGTTTCCGGCGCGACCACGGTGATCTCGCCCAGCCCGGACAAGGCGCGGGCCAGTGCTTCGATCCCCGGCGCGTTGTAGCCGTCGTCGTTGGAAACCAGGATGCGCATGATTCTTCTGATCGGGAGGTCTGGCGTACTCGTCTTGCAAGCCCTTCCTGCAAGCTCTCTCGTAAGCCTCAGCACCCCGGCGACCTCTTGCAACACAGGGCAACTGATTGTACGGCAGGCAGGCCGCGCCCGACGTCGCAGCGGCAGGTTTACGGCACGGTAGAATCCGCAGCACCTTTCCCCATGCTCAAGGTCCATCATGGCTTTCGACGCTTCTTCGCCTTATTTCGCCGCCGCGCTCGTCGTGCTGGCCTATCTGATCGGATCGATTCCCTTCGCCGTGGTGGTGAGCCGGCTGATGGGACTGCAGGATCCGCGCAGCTACGGCTCGAAGAACCCGGGCGCGACCAATGTGTTGCGCTCAGGCAGCAAGCCGGCCGCCGCGCTGACGCTGCTGGGCGACGCGGCCAAGGGCTGGTTCGCGCTGTGGCTGGCCCGGCATCTGGCGCCGGACCTGTCCTGGCCGGTCTACGCGGTGGCGGCCCTGGCGGTGTTCCTGGGGCATCTGTATCCGGTCACGCTGGGCTTCAAGGGCGGCAAGGGCGTGGCCACGGCCCTGGGCGTGCTGCTGGCGATACAGCCCATGCTGGCGCTGCTGGTGGCGCTGACCTGGCTGCTGATGGTCGTCGTGTTCCGCTATTCGTCGCTGGCCGCGCTGGTCGCCGCGGTCTGCACGCCGCTGTATTACCTGCTGGGCGGGACGCTGGGCTGCGCGGTGCACCCGCAGGTGACGACGGCTTTGGTGATTCTTGCCGCGCTGCTGATTTACCGGCACAAGGCGAATATCCAGCGTTTGGTTGCGGGGGCCGAGAGCAAGATCGGCTCCAAGAAGAAGGCTTGAGCCGGGTCAATCGGATGCTTGATCCGACCGGAGCCGCCGGGTCCGGCTAGGCTCTTTGTCAGGCCGCCAGCCTCAGGTAGTTGTCGCCGAGAATGCCCGCCACCTGCGTGCGGTCGAATCCGCGCGTCTCAAGCGCCTCGACCAGATCCCCGAACTGTTCGGGCTGCAGGAAATCCCATGGCGGGCTCGGATAGCCCCGGGGCCAGCGCGCTCGGGACCGGGTGTAGAAACCGTAGTCGCTGCCTTGCAGGTACATGAAATCAAGGCCGAGGCCGACCCGCTCGGCGCCGATCAGGCCGGCGATGTGGGCGGCATGCTCGGCCATGGCGCGGGGAATCCGCGCGGCGTCGGCGCCTAGAAACATGCCGACGCCGCTGATGCCGATATAGCCTCCGCGGGCTCCGCAGGCCCGGATCTGCTCGTCGCTGAGATTGCGCTCATGGTCGAACAGCGCGCGCGCGTTGGAGTGGGAAAAAATAGGCGGGAGCGACAGGTCGGCTTCAAGCGCATCGAAGCTGGCCCGCGCGCCGCAATGGCTCAGATCGACGCGCATGCCGGCGCGATCCATGCGCGCGATGAGTCTTCGGCCCAGCGCGCTCAGCCCTGCGTCGCGCGCTTCGTGGCAGCCGTCGGCAAAACTGTTCGCCTCGTTGTACGCCAGGATTGCCCTGTCCACGCCGGCGGCGCGGAAAGCATCGACCAGATCGAGGCCGTCCTCGAACGGCGTCGCGGTCTGGAAGTGCCACGACACCGACATTTTCCCGGCCTCGCCGGCCGCAATGATCGACGCCGCGCCGCCGGCGAGCTGCAACCACTGCGTGCAAGCGGCGAGCTGCTGCCGGAGCTGGCCTATCCGCATCAAGGCTTCGGCCATCGTGTCGCGCCCCGCGGCCACGGTCACCGACACATGATCGATACCGGCTGCGCGGAACCGCTGCAATTGCTCCGCAAGGCTGGCGCCGGCGGGAAGGAACGCGTCGGTCCAGGGAAGCAGGCCGTCGCATACCGTCGTGCGCGCGAGCCACGGGCGGGCGCGGCGCCAGGGCGGCTCCGGATGCTTTTTCATCGGGGCATGTCCAGCGCGGCGCGCACTTTGTCGCCGAGCCTCTGCAATCTCGCGACCGGCTCGTTCGCGTAGACGAAGCGGATGTAGGAAGCGCCGTGTTCGACGCCCCATCCGAGCATTCCCGTGGCGCAGACCCCCTGCGCGAACAGGCGCTGCGACATCCGCTCGCCATCCAGGCCGAAGTCCGACACGCGCAGGAGCATCGACCAGCCGCCCGCCGGCAGGCCGAATGGCAGGCCATCGAGCTGGCGCGCGACGGTATCGCGCCTGCGCTCGAGCTCGCCGACATATCCCGGCAAATCCTGGGCGGAGTTCTCCAGTGCAACGGCCACCGCCTCTTGCGCGATGCCTACCGGCACCACGACATTGGCCAAAGAGACCGCGACGAGATCCGGCATGAGCCAGTCCGGGGCTACCGTCCAGCCCACGCGCCAGCCGATCATGCGCAGTTCCTTGGACGCGGCGCCCACGGTGATCGTCCGCTCGGCCATGCCCGGCAAACCGGCCGGATGGATCACCGTGCGCCCGTCGAACAGCAGCCGCTCCATTGCGCTGTCCAGGATGAGGAGCAGGTCGTGGCGCACGCAAAGATCGGCCACAAGCGCCCAGTCCTGCGCGTCGAACACGCCGCCGCACGGCATCGACGGCGACATCATCAGCATCGCCTTGGTGCGCGGCGTGACGGCTGCCTGCAGCGCCGCGCGGTCGAGCGTCCAGGGCGCCCCGGGATGAAAGCGGAACGGCACCTGGCGAGGCTGGCCGCCGGCCAGGCGGATCCGGTTCAGCAGTCCCGCATACGTCGGATCGGTGACGACGACCTCGTCGCCCACTTCCAATGTCGCCAGCAGCGCATTGAGGATTCCCGAAAGCCCGCCCGCGGAAATCACCACGTTGTCGGGCCGGTACGCCAGGCCGGTCTGCGAGGAAAGATGGCTGGCTGCCGCGCGGCGCAGGCGGTCCTGGCCGACGAACGGCAAGTACGAATTGGCGCTGTCCCGCACGATTGCGGCCCGGGTAAACTCCAACGCTGCCTCTGTCGGCGCAATATCGGTGTCGAGATTTTCCAGACGCAGCAGATCGGTGTCGGCATGGTCCGCAAGCGAACCCATGCGATCGACGCCGATGCCGGCGATGTGTGCAAGGCGGGCGGGACGGTTCCGAGTCATAGACACCTCCATCGATCAAATTCATAGATAATAGATAATCTACAATCATGCTATTTCCCATGAATACCGATGTCAAGGACAGCCGTTCGGTCGCGGAACAGATCGCCTCGACGCTGGCCGAAAGGATCATTTCAGGCCGGATCGCGCCGGGCGAGCGGCTCCTGCAGGATCATCTGGCGACCGAGTTCCGCGCGAGCCATGTCCCGGTGCGCGAGGCGTTCCGGCTGCTGGAGGCGCAAGGCCTGGCGATCGTCGAGCCGCGCAGAGGCGTGCGCGCGGCGCCGCTCGATCCGCTTGCGGTCATAGAAGTCGCCAAAATGCGCGCCGCACTGGAATCGCTGGCCTTGCGGGAAGGCGCCGCCCTTTTGACGGACGCAGACCTGGACCATCTCGATGCGCTGATCGATGCGGAATCGTCGGCACAGGGAATCGAGGCGCTGGAAAAACTCAACGAGCAATTCCATCTCGCGCTGCTCGGGCACTGCAAGATGCCGTACTTGCTGTCATCGATCGCCGATCTGCATCGGATAAGCGCCAGACATCTGTTCGCCACATGGCAAAAGCTGGACTGGCAGGCCCGTTCCAGCGACGAACATCACCGCATCGTCGCCGCGCTACGCGCAGGCGCAGTCGAGGCCGCGTGCGCAACGCTCGCCGCGCATATCGTCGCGGCTGGAGAAGCCCTGGCGGATGCGCTGCGGACTCGATAGCGCCTATCGCAAAGCGCCCTGGCAGCACGGCACGGCGGCCGCGCGGATCAAGCTTCGGAAATCTCGGCGAGATCCCAGCGCGGACGCACGGTGAAGGCGTGATTGCCTTTTTCCAACTCGACCAATCCGTGTTTGACCCGCTCGGCCGCCGCGAAGGCGATCATGGCGCCGTTGTCGGTGCATAGGGCGAGCGGCGGGAAATAGGCCTGAGCCTTCAGCGGCTTCAATGCCTGGGCCAGCTTGCTGCGCAGCAGGCTGTTGGCCCCGACCCCGCCCGCCACGACCAGGCGCTTCAGGCCGGTTTGCTTCAAAGCCTTGATCGACTTGCCGGCCAGGACGTCGACAATGGCCGCCTGGGTGGCCGCGGACAGGTCGGCGCGGGTCTGTTCGTCCAGGCCGCCTTGCCGCTCGGTGGCCTTGACCCGGGTCAGCACCGCGGTCTTCAACCCGCTGAAGCTGAAATCCAGGTCGCCGCTGTGCAGCATGGGGCGCGGCAGATCGAAGCGGGTGGCGTCGCCCTGCTCGGCCAGGCGCGACAGCGCGGGGCCGCCGGGGTAGCCCAGGCCCAGGAGCTTGGCGGACTTGTCGAAGGCTTCGCCGGCGGCGTCGTCCAGGGTCTCGCCCAGGAGCTCGTAGCGCCCCACCCCGTCGACCCGCATGAGCTGGGTGTGGCCGCCCGATACCAGCAGGGCGATGAAGGGGAACTCGGGACGCGGATCGGCCAGGAGCGGCGAAAGCAGGTGGCCTTCGAGATGGTGGATGGGGATGGCGGGCAGGTCCAGCGACCAGGCCAGGGACTGGGCCACGCTGGCGCCCACCAGCAGAGCGCCCGCCAGCCCGGGGCCGGCGGTGTAGGCGATGGCGTCGACGTCGGCCAGGGCGAGGCCGGCCTCGCCCAGCACCTGGCGGGTGAGCGGCACGACGCGGCGGATGTGGTCGCGCGAGGCCAGCTCGGGAACCACTCCCCCGTATTCCTGGTGCATGGCGATCTGGGTATGCAGGGCGTGCGCCAGCAGACCGCGCTCGGTGCAGACCGCCGCGACGCCCGTTTCGTCGCAGGAACTCTCGAATCCTAGAATAATCATCGACTCGGATTTTAAACCGGTGCGAAAATACGCGCCGTCCAACCCTAAAAGAAGCCGACGACCATGTTCGAAAAATTCTTTCAACTGCGTGCGCACGACACCACGGTTCGCACCGAAATCGTAGCGGGATTGACGACCTTCCTGACGATGTCCTACATCATCTTCGTCAACCCGAGCATTCTTTCCTCCACCGGCATGGACCGCAACGCGGTCTTCGTGGCCACCTGCCTGGCCGCGGCCATCGGCACCCTCATCATGGCGCTGGTCGCCAACTGGCCCATCGGCATGGCGCCGGGCATGGGCCTGAACGCCTTCTTCGCCTTCACGGTGGTCAAGGGCATGGGCTACAGCTGGGAACAGGCGCTGGGCGCCGTGTTCATTTCCGGCTTGATCTTCGTCATCCTCACGCTCACCGGCGTGCGGGCCTGGCTGATCAAGGGCATCCCCAACTCGCTGCGCAGCGCCATCGCGGCCGGCATCGGGCTGTTCCTGGCCATCATCGCCCTCTCCAGCGCCAACATCATCGTCGCCGACGCGGCCACCAAGGTCACCCTGGGCGACCTGCGCGCCCCGGGCCCGATCTTCGCCATCCTGGGCTTTTTCATCATCGCCGTGCTGGACGCGATGCGGGTGCGCGGCGCCATCCTGATCGGCGTGCTGGCGATCACCGTGCTGTCGATGCTGCTGGGCTACAACCAGTTCCACGGCGTGTTCGCCGCCCCGCCCAGCCTGTCGCCCACGCTGTTCAAGCTGGACATCGGCGGCGCGCTGAACACCGGCTTCTTTCACGTGATCCTGGTGTTCGTGCTGGTCGAGATCTTCGACGCCACCGGCACGCTGATGGGCATCGCCAAGCGCGCCGGCCTGGTCGCGCCGGACCGCCCGGGCCGCCTGGGCCGCGCGCTGTTCTCCGACAGCATNGCCATCCTGTTCGGCTCGTTCCTGGGCACCAGCAGCACCACGGCCTACATCGAAAGCGCCTCGGGCGTGCAAGCGGGCGGCCGCACCGGCCTGACCGCGCTGGTGGTGGGCCTGCTGTTCCTGGCCTCGCTCTTCGTCTCGCCGCTGGCCGGCTCGGTGCCTGCCTACGCCACCGCGCCCGCCCTGCTCTACGTGGCCGGCCTGATGATGCGCGAACTGGTCGAGATCAACTGGAACGAAGTGACCGAGGCCGCGCCGGCCGCGCTCACCGCGCTCATCATGCCCTTCACCTATTCGATCGCCAACGGCCTGGCCTTCGGCTTCATCAGCTACGCGGTGCTCAAGGCCTGCACCGGCCGCATCCGCGAAGTGCACGCGGCCACCTGGCTGGTGTCCATCCTGTTCATCATCCGCTTCGCCGCGTTCCCGGGCTGAGCCGATCATGAGCAGCAAACTGGCCCAGGTGCCGTTCTCGGTGCTGGATCTGGCTCCCATCGTCGAAGGGAGCACGGCCGCCGATGCCTTCCGCAACACGGCCCGGCTGGCCCAGCACGTCGAAACGCTGGGCTACCAGCGCTTCTGGCTGGCCGAGCACCACAACATCCCGGGCGTGGCCAGCAGCGCCACGGCCGTGCTGATCGGCCACGTGGCCGCGCACACCACGACGCTGCGCGTGGGCTCGGGCGGCGTCATGCTGCCCAACCACGCGCCGCTGTTAATCGCGGAGCAGTTCGGCACGCTGGAGTCGCTTTTCCCCGGCCGCATCGACCTGGGCCTGGGCCGGGCGCCCGGCAGCGACGGGCTGACCCAGCGCGCGCTGCGGCGCGGGCCGCACAGCGGCATGGATTTCCCCGAGCTGCTGCATGAGCTGCGTGCCTTCCTGGCCGAACCGCAGGTCAGCCAGGCGGTGCATGCCTACCCCGGCGCAGGCCTGTCTCACATTCCCATCTGGCTGCTGGGTTCGAGCGATTTCAGCGCGCGGCTCGCGGCCGAACTGGGCCTGCCCTATTCGTTCGCCGGCCATTTCTCGCCCGAAGGCATGGCGTCCATGCGGCTGTACCGGCACCTTTTCAAGCCGTCCGAGACGCTGCAAAAGCCTTATGCGATGATAGGGGTGCCCGTCGTCGCGGCCGACACCGACGAGCAGGCGCAATACCTGGCGACCACGCAGCAGCAGAAGTTCCTGGGCATGGTGCGCAACCAGCGCCGTCCCCTGCAGCCGCCCGTGCCCAGCATGGAAGGCCTGTGGACGCCCTGGGAGCGCGAAGCGGTGGAACAGCGCCTGGGCGCGGCCATCGTGGGCGGGCCGCAAACCGTGCGCCGCGGCCTGGAAGACCTGCTCGCCGACACCCTGGCCGACGAAATCATGATCGTCTCCGATTTTTATCGCCTGGAAGACCGGCTACGCTCGTACGAAATCGTCGCCGCGATCAAGCGGGCANATTAATTAACGTGTTAACTTATTAACGTGCGGGCAAAGCCGGCCGCCCCGGCATTGCCCGATCTTCCCACTTCCATCGGCGCGCCCCGCGCCGCAAGGACAAGACCATGAGTATCGTCGAACTGACCCAAGACACCTTCCAGGCCGCCGTGGAAAAACCCGACGGCACGCTGATCGTCGACTTCTGGGCGCCCTGGTGCGGTCCCTGCCGCGGCTTCGCGCCCGTGTTCGAGAAGGCGTCCGAAGCGAACCCGGACGTGACCTTCGCCAAGATCAACACCGACGTCGAGCAGGAACTGGCCGGCGCCTTGAACATCCGCTCGATCCCCACGCTGATGGTGTTCCGCGAGCAAGTGCTGCTGTTCTCGCAGCCCGGCGCCCTGTCGGCCGGCCAGCTCAACGAGCTGCTCGAGCAGGTCAAGAACGTCGACATGGCCCAGGTCCACCAAGAGATCGCCGACGCGCGCGCCAACGGGGCCGACCAGGCCCAGGCCCAGAAATAACCGCGGCGAGGCCATCATGGACAAGACTTCTTCTGAAGAACGCGCCCTGCGCCTGGAACTGGCGGCCTGCTACCGCATCTTCGCGATGCTGGGCTGGACCGAGCTCATCTACAACCACATCACGGTGCGCATTCCCGGCCCGGACCGGCATTTCCTGATCAACCCGTTCGGGCTGCACTACAGCGAAGTGACCGCCTCCAACCTGGTCAAGATCGACCTGGAAGGCCGCATCATCGGCGAATCGCAATGGCCGGTGAACCCCGCGGGCTTCACCCTGCATTCGGCCATCCACCAGGGCATCGCCGACGCGCACTGCGTCATGCACACCCACACCACGGCGGGCTGCGCGGTGGCCAACAGCCAGGCCGGGCTGGACATGTCGAACTTCTACTCGGCCATGCTGTACGACCGCGTGGCCTATCACGACTTCGAAGGCATCACCGTGCATGCCGACGAAGGCCCGCGCGTGGTGCGCTCCATCGGCAACCGCCAGGCCGTCATCCTGCGCAACCACGGCCTGCTGGCCTGGGGCATCAACCTGCCGCAGGCCTTCAGCTATATGTGGACGCTGAACCGCGCCTGCGAACTGCAGGTGGCCGGCGCCGCGCTGGGGCCGACCATGCCCATTCCGGTNGAGATACAAAAGCAGTGCAGCCAGGACGCGCTGCAGTTCGACGTGCGTTTCGGCGCCGGGCGCGATTCGTTCGAAGCGCTGATCCGCCAGATCGACCGCCTCGACGATTCCTACAAGTACTGAGCAAGGGCTGGGCATGAAGATCTGCATCTACGGCCTGGGCGCCATCGGCGGCATGATGGGCGGCTGGCTCGCGGCCGCGGGCGAAGACGTCAGCGCGGTGCTGCGCCGCGGCGCCACGCTGGACGCGGTGCGCAAGAACGGCCTGACGCTGACCGAAACCGTGGACGGCGCGCCGCGCTCGCGCCAGATCGCCATACGCGCCGTCGAAGACCCGTCCGAGCTCGGCCCGCAGGACCTGGTCATCGTCGCGGTCAAGAGCACCGCGCTACCCGACGTGGCGCGGCGCATCGCGCCGCTGCTGGGGCCCGACACCACGGTGCTCTCGGCCATGAACGGCGTGCC
>Ga0055529_1000954_pt1 | contig 15072 bp, 15 predicted proteins | sample AraplaCol_mCL_r2_FD_55007 | JGI IMG/M metagenome (GOLD analysis project Ga0055529, IMG submission 55007) | Arabidopsis root microbial communities from North Carolina, USA - plate scrape CL_Col_mCL_r2 | ecosystem: Host-associated > Plants > Roots > Endosphere | place: USA: North Carolina...
TGGTATCGGTTGCCGAGCCGGGCCGACAGATCCTGGCCGATCAGGCCGCGGTGATGCCAGTCGGCGCTCTCCTGCGCGAGCAGTCGGGAGGTGGAGGGCTTCATCGGCGGTGAGGCAAGTTGTCTGCAAGCTGACAAGGATAGCAGGGCAGCTTGCACGAATCCGACNCGCNGGCGCGCAAGGCAAGGCTGGCGCGGCCTCGCCGAAAATATATCATGTTATGATATATCCATGAAATCCCAAGAACGCTCGTCCAAGGACGCGCCGCCGGCTCCGCTGTTGGACAAGCAAGACTTCGAAACCCTGTCCGATTTCCGCTATCACCTGCGCCGCTTCCTGCGCGTTTCCGAAGACCTGGCGCATGCCCAAGGCATTACGCCGCTGCAATACCTGCTGATGCTGCACATCAAAGGCTATCCCGGCCGCGAATGGGCCACCGTGGGCGAGTTGGCCAAGCGATTGCAGGCCGCGCCGCACGGCACTGTGGCCCTGGTCACGCGCTGCGAAGAGGCCGGCCTGGTGGTGCGCCGCCCGAGCAGCGCCGACGCGCGCCAGGTCGAAGTGCATCTCACGCGGCAAGGCGGCCAGCTGGTGGCGCGCCTGGCAGCGCAGCACCAGAACGAACTGTCCGCCTTCGGCCGCGCTTTCAAGATTCCCAACGTCAAGTGAAATTCATGAGTACCCTAAAACATCGGCGCGATTTCGCTACCGACATGACCCTGTTCCGGATCATCGGAATAGCCTGCGTCATCGCCATACTGGCCACGATAGCCGCGGCGTTGCTGCTGGACCTGATCTACTTCTTCACCAATGTGTTCTTCTTCCATACCTTCTCGCTGGTCAACCATTCGCCGGCCGATAACACGCTGGGCTGGAAGGTGATCATCGTCCCGGCCATCGGCGGCCTGATCGTCGGCCTGATGGCGCGCTTCGGCTCGGACAAGATCCGCGGCCACGGCATTCCCGAGGCCATCGAGGCCATCCTCTTCTCCAAGAGCCGTGTGTCGTCCAAGGTGGCGGTGCTCAAGCCGCTTTCGTCGGGCATCGCGATCGGCAGCGGCGGGCCCTTCGGCGCGGAAGGCCCCATCATCATGACGGGCGGGGCCATCGGTTCGCTCCTGGCCCAGTTCGTCAAGCTGACGTCTGCCGAGCGCAAGACGCTGCTGGTGGCGGGCGCCGCGGCCGGCATGACGGCGGTGTTCGGCACGCCGGTGGCGGCCTTGCTGCTGGCCGTCGAACTGCTGCTGTTCGAATGGAGGCCGCGCAGCATGCTGCCCGTGGCGGTGGCTTGCGCGGTGGCGGCCTTTTTGCGCGGCACGTTCATGGGCACCGGCCCGCTGTTCCCGGTGGAGACCGGGCCGGTGACCTTGCCCGCGCTGATCTCGTGCATCCTGGCCGGCCTCTTGTGCGGCGTGCTGGCGCGCTCCCTGTCGATGGCGCTCTACAAGGTCGAGGACATGTTCGAGCACCTGCACGTGCACTGGATGTGGTGGCCGGCCATCGGCGGCCTGGTGGTGGGCCTGGGCGGCTATTTCCAGCCGCGCGCGCTGGGCGTGGGCTATGACGTCATCGGCGATCTGCTGCACAACCACCTGACCATCGGCGTGGTGCTGGCGATCCTGGTCGTCAAGGCCATCATCTGGGTGGTGGCGCTGGGCTCGGGCACCTCGGGCGGGGTGCTGGCCCCGCTCCTGATGATGGGCGCGGGCGTGGGCGTGGTGCTCGGCCCCATCCTGCCGGGCGGCGACACGGGCCTGTGGCCGCTGGTCTGCATGGCGGCCACGCTCTCCGGCGTGCTGGGTGCGCCGCTCACGGCCATCACGTTCGCCTTCGGCCTGACGCACAGCGCCAATGCGTTCCTGCCGGTCATGCTGGCGTCGATCGTGTCCTATGGCTTCGTCGTGCTGACCATGCCGCGCTCGATCCTGACCGAGAAGATCGCGCGCCGCGGTTTCCACATCTACCGCGAATACACGGTCGACCCGCTCGAGCGCCATTCCGTGCAGGAAGTCATGACGCGCCAGGTGCGCACCATCGAAGCGACGGAGTCCCTGGCCCAGGTCCTGCAGGAGCATTTCGGCCCCTCGCAGAGCCATCGCGCCTTCCCCGTGGTGCACGACGGCGTGCTGGTCGGCATGCTCGACCGCGAGGCGCTGCTGGCGGGCCAGGCCAGCGGCGTGGTCTCGGTTGCCGATCTGTTCGGCGCCAATGTTCCGCTCGTGGCCCTGCCGGAAGAAACCTGCCGCATCGTCGCCACGCGTCTGGCGGTGCACGGCGTGGAGCGTCTGCCGGTGGTGCAGGACGCGCAATCGCGCCGCCTGGTGGGCCTGGTCGCGCGCAGCGACCTGATCAAGCCGTCGCTGGAACTCTTTGACGAAGAGTTCCATCGCGAGCGCCTGCGCAAGAACATGTTCTTCACTTCGGCCGAGTAAGCGCCGGGGGAATGAAAAAAGCGATGCCGGGTGGCATCGCTTTTTTTGCATTGAGCAGGCCGGGAAATCAGGCGTAGGTATTGATTTGCGTACCCAGGGTGCCCGAGGTCGCCAGTTGCGGCGATACGGACTGCATGAGCGAGCTGATTTCACTGGACGCGAGATTCAGGCTCTTGCGCAGCATGAGCGTACCCACGGTTGCGTTGGTGTCGGCCGACTGCATGCTCAAGGCCAAATTGGCCATGGCGCTGGGGGAAATATCCATGCGGGCTCCTCTTTCGGTGCGAATTCTACGAAGGCATCATAGCCGCGCGAATGCGCAAGATTTGTTACAGCCAGGCGGCAAAGCCGATTCTTTGCGCTTTTTTGCAGTTATTGCGCCCCTGGCTCGGGCTTGAAGAACATATCGCGCATGCCCGGGCTCATGGGCATGTGCAGGTCGACGCCCAGGCCAGGCAGCGGGGCGTTGAACCAGCGGTCGTAGATGGCCTGCATGTCCGGGCCGGCGTAGATCCGGCGCAGGGCCGTGTCGACCGCATGGGCGAACTCCGGATCGTCGCGGCGGATCATGAATCCGTAGTGCAGGGGCGGGGCCAGGGAGTCGCGCGAAATCGCGTAGCGGTCGGGCTGCCCCGAGGCGTCGATCAGCGCGCGCAGCAGCACGTCGTCCATGGGGAAGGCGCTGACCCTGCCTTGCGCGAGCATGTCGAAGGCCGTCTGGCTGCTGGAGACGACGAGGATGGACAAGTTGAGCCGGCGCTGGCGATTGAGCCGGGCGATGTCGCTGACATTGCTCGTGCCTCTTACGACCACCACGCTCTTGCCGTGCAGGTCTTCGATCGAGCGCAGCGAGTCGGCCGCCAGCGACGCATAGCGCGACGCGGTGATGAAATGGCTGGGTGTGAAGGCCACGCTGGCGAGCCGCCGCGGGGTGACCGTGCTGGTGCCGCACTCGATGTCGACCGAGCCGTTGTTGACGTCTTCGATGCGGTCGCCGTAGTTGAGCTGGTTGTATTGGATCGCGAGCCTGGGCAGGGCAAGCTTGACGCGCAAGGCTTCGGCCAGGCGGTTGCACAGCTCGATCGAGTAGCCCATGACCTTGCCGTTGGGGTCGATATAGTCGAAGGGCGGTTCGTGGCCGTCGTAGCCGATGCGCAGCACCCCGGTCTGGCGTATGCGGTCAAGGGTGGAGACGGCGGGCTGGGCCAGCGCCGTGCCGGCCACCAGCAGCGCGGCCACGAGGCTCAGGCCCGGATATCGGAATCTAGCAAATGCGGACAAGCGCATGGTGTATGGAGGTTCTGGTCAGTTCAGGTATTCGCGCGGTTTGGCGATCCAGTCGCGCAGCGTGGGCGACATGGGGAGGTCGAGGCTGTGGCCATAGGGCGGAATGGGCTGCACGAACCACTTCTTGTAGATGCGGTCGATTTCGTTGCTGGCGTACAAGGCGCCCAGGGCTTGATCGACCGCGTTCTTGAAGGCGAGGTCGCCGGCCGGCATGACGATGCCGTAGGGCTCGGGCTCGCTGAATGCCTCTTGCGAGATGACATAGTCGTCGGGATCGCGGGAGCTGGCGACCAGGCCGGCCAGGATGCTGTGGTCCATGACGAAGGCCGAGGCCTGGCCGGTCTGGACCAGGCGGAAGGCCTCGCCGTGCGTGCGGCGCAGCACCACGAGAATGTGCAGGTCGCGCTTCTTGTTGACGCTGTTGAGCTGGTCCAGGTCGCTCGTGCCCGAGGTGGCCGTGACGGTGTGGCCGGCCAGGTCGGCGATGGTGTTGAGCCCCGAGCTTTTTTTGGCGACGAAGTTCGTCGTCGTGAAAAAGAACGGGTAGGAGAACTCGGCCTGCTTGCGGCGCGCGGCGGTGTTGGTGGTCGTGGCGCATTCCATGTCGATGCTGCCGTTGTTGACCTGGATGAAACGGGACGCCGTGTCGACCGGTTTGTAGTTGATGTCGATGCGGTCCAGATTGAGCTTCTTGGCCAGGCCCTTGACGACTTCCTGGCAGATGTCGATGGCATAGCCCATGACCTGGCCGTTGTCCGCAAAGGAAAACGGCGGCCCGCTATGGCGGTAGCCGATGACGATGCGGTGCGTGCCGGCGATCTTGGCCAGGGTGTCGGCGGCCCGGGCCGGCGCGAGCGGCGCGGCCAGCAGCAAGGCCGCGCACGCCAGGCCCAGCCAGCGGGGCGGACGCGTGGGGGGGCGGGACGGCATGGTGTGCGTGACGGGCATGGGGAGGTTCTGCATGGTCTCAATGCGTGGGCGTACCGATCCACGTCTGGCCGGGTGTGCGGGGTTCATGGAAGAGATAGCGGCCGCGCCCGGAGTTCTTGGCCGCGTACAGCGCCGCGTCGGCATGCCTGAGCAGGTCGTGGGCGTTGTCGCCGTCGTCGGGCGCGAGCGCGACGCCTATGCTGGCGTTGATGTTCAAGGCCAGGCCGTCGACCAGGAAAGGCCGCTGCAGGGCCTCGAGTATGCGTTCGGCCAACCTGGCGGCTTCCAGCCGCGCGTCGCGCACGACGGTCTGCACCGCGACGAATTCGTCGCCGCCCAGGCGCACGGCCAGGTCTTCGGGGCCGAGCAGCAAGTTCAGGCGGTCGCCCACGGCCACGAGCAGCGCGTCGCCCGTGGCGTGGCCGTAGCTGTCGTTGACCGGCTTGAAGCGGTCCAGGTCGAACAGCATCACGTTGAAGCGCGCGCCCGAGGGCAGGCCTTCGACCATGCGCGCCAGCACGCGGTCGAGATAGGCGCGGTTGGGCAGGCCGGTCAACGGATCGTGATGCGCCATGTGGTCCAGCCGTATGGCGGTTTCCCGGAGGGAGAGCAGCTGTTCGCGTTCGACCGCGGCCTTGCGCAGCGTTTCGATGGCGTTGGCGAGCTGGCCGATTTCATCGCGCCTGTCCTGGTGAGGCGCGACGGTCTGGGTGTCGCCCTGCGCCATGCCGATGAGCGAGCGAATCAGCGCGGGAACGGGGCCGAACAGGCGGCGCAGGAGGTAGATGACGGCCAGCGCGGCGGCCAGCAGCACGGCCACGAGCACCAGCAGGGCGTTGTTGATGAGCGTGTTGCGCGTGCGGTAGAGATGCTCGCGCGTGCCGATGCTGGAGATGAGCGCGCCGGTCGGCTTGCCCAGGCGCGTGGCGATGGGGATGGCGTTGACGAAGTATTCGTGGCCGTCGATGCGGGCGAAGCCCGTGTAGGGCTCCTTGAGATCGAGCAGGTCCGACGAGACTTGCCGCGCATCGGACGCCGATGCGCTTTGCGTGTTCGAGCCGTCGTCGGCGCTGGCCAGGGTGTAGCCCGGCTTCTTGCCCGGCTGGTAGTGCAGCAGCCAGACGTTGTTCAAGGTCTGCGCGGACGCCAGCGCCAGGACGTCGATCGGGCTGAAACCGGTCTGCAGGATGGACTCTTCGTCGCCCAGCGGCGTGTCGGAGACGATGCGGGTGACGTGTCCGCTGCGGTCGTTCTGGACCGTGACGAAGGTGTAGATGCCGCGTATGGCGGCGGTGGAGATCTGGGTGTCGATGGTGGCCTGGTTCAGCCACTGGTCGTGCGAAATGCGCTCCACCACGATGAAGCCGATGCTGGCGCCTATGCCGTAGGCCAGCAGCACGGCGCCCAGCAGGAACAGGACTGTTTTGCCCAGAAGCGATTGGCGCCAGCGCGGCGCGGTGATAGTCGGGGGCAGGCTGGTCTGCGCAGGCGCTGGCGAGGCTTGCGGGGTGGGCCGAAAGTGCTCCATAGCATTGAGCTTATTACAAATCGGCCAACCCGGCAGCTTAGGGTAAAACGATACCGCCCAGGGCAAGCAGCCGGGCCGTCTCGTACAGAGGCAGGCCCATCACGCCGCTGTAGCTGCCCGTGATGCCTTCGATGAAGACGCTGGCCAAGCCCTGAATGCCGTAGGCGCCGGCCTTGCCATAGGGCTCGCCGCTGTCGCAGTAGCGTTCCCGCTCCGAGGCCGTCGTGGCGCGCATGGCGACCTGGGTGACGGAGACCGCCTCGAACAGGCGCCCGTGCGCGGCCAGGGCGACGGCGGTGCGGACTTCGTGCGTGGCGCCCGACAGGGACTGCAAGATGCGCAGGGCGTCGGCCCGGTCGGTGGGCTTGCCCAGCACGGCGCCGTCCAGAATCACGGTGGTGTCGGCCGCGAGCACGGGCAGGACGGCGAGCTCCTGGCTCCGCATCCAGGCCTGGCCGCGCTCGGCTTTTTCGCGGGCGGTGCGCAGCACGTAGTCGGCGGGGCTTTCGCCGGGCAGCTGCGGTTCGTCGTCGCCGGGCGGGGCCGGTGCGAGCAGGACTTCGTGCGCCAGGCCGATCTGCAGCAGCAGTTCGCGGCGGCGCGGGCTGGCCGAGGCCAGGTAGAGGCGGGGAACGGCGGCGTCGCTCATGCTCGATGGTAAGGATGGTTGGTCATGATGGCCCAGGCGCGGTAGAGCTGTTCGGCCAGCAGCACGCGCACCATGGGATGCGGCAGGGTGAGCGAGGAAAGCCGCAGCATGCCGTCGCAGGAGGCTTTCAGCGCGGCGTCCAGGCCGTCGGGGCCGCCCACGAGAAAGGCCACGTCGCGGCCGTCCGAGCGCCATTGTTCCAGCTGCTTGGAGAGCGCCATGGTGGTGAGGTCGCGGCCGCGTTCGTCCAGCGCGAGCCGCAGCGCGTTGGCGGGCAGGGCGGCCTCGATGCGCTTGGCTTCGGCGGCCATCATCTGGGCGGGGGTCTTGCCGGAGGTGCGCGGCTCGGGTTTGATTTCGCGCAGTTCGAGGGCGCAGTCGGAGGGGAGGCGCTTGGCGTAGTCGTCCCAGGCGGTCTGGACCCAATCGGGCATGCGGGTGCCCACGGCCAGGATGATTAGCTTCATCGGATTGAGTTCCTCTTTCTCTGGATGCCTGTCGAGTTCTTAAGACGCCGTCGACAGGACTGCGGGAGTTCCGATGCTCGCCCGGTGGGCTGCGGTTGGCCGCCCCGTGCTTCGGAATTGCGCAGGGCAGCCTCGGCGACTAAAGAGCTCAACCGAGGCGACTCAAAGACTCAAATCGTCACCGTCATCCATCATCCCACCCATCGCAGGCCGATTGGATTCAGGCAGCAGCTTCACACGCACCGGCTTGTCGCCCCAGATCTCTTCCAGGTTGTAGTACTGGCGGATGGCGGGCTGCATGACGTGGACGACGATGTCGCCCAGGTCGACGACGACCCATTCGCCGGTGTCTTCGCCTTCGATCGTGATGCCGGTGAGCTTGAGCTCGCGGCCGCAGTTGGCGACGCTGGAGGCGAGCGCGCGGGTCTGGCGGTTGGACGTGGCGCTGGCCAGGACGACGCGGTCGAACAGGCTGGTCAGATGCGTGGTGTTGAAGACTTTGATGTCCTGCGCCTTGACGTCTTCTAGGGCGTCGATGACGGCGCGTTGTAGTTTTTGTATGTCCATGGTTCGGTCGGATCTAGGAGGTGTAGAGGTGGTGCGCGGCGATGTAGGCGGCCACGTCTGGGTCGAGCAGGCCCAGGGTGGTGGCGCCGATGGCCAGCCGCGCGCGGATGTCGGAGGCGGAGATGTCCATGGGCTGGAAGGGGAGCTGCTCCAGCGTGCGTTGATGGCCGGCGAGCCAGGCGGCCAGTTCGTCGGGCGCGCGCAGCGGCGTGCCGGGGCGCACGGCCACGGCCAGGGTGACGCGTTCGGCGATCTCCTGCCATGCGCGCCAGGTGCAGAAATTGGTCAGCTGGTCGGCGCCCAGCAGCCAGATGTAGTGCGGGCCGGCGGGCAGGGCGCGCAGGGTGTCCACGGTATACGTGGCGCCGCCGCGTTCGACCTCGATAGGGTTGGTCGTGAGGCCCGGGTGCTTGGCCGCGACGATTTCCAGCATATGCAGGCGGTGCCGGGGCGCGGCCTTCAGCTTGTCGCGCTGCCAGGGGGCGGCGGCCGGAACGAGCTGGACTTCGTCGAGCGCGAGGGTTTGCAAGGCCGCCAGGGCCAGGCCGGTGTGTGCTTCGTGCACGGGGTCGAAGCTGCCGCCCAGGAGGCCGATGCGCTTAGCCATGCCTGGCCTATATCCAGTCTCGCGGCGCGAGGAAACTCTGCAGGCGGGCTTCGGGCGTATCCGGTTCGGGCTGGTAGTCGTAGCGCCAGTCGGCCGTGGGCGGCATGGACAGCAGGATGGATTCGGTGCGACCGCCCGACTGCAGGCCGAAGAGCGTGCCGCGGTCGTAGACCAGGTTGAACTCCACGTAGCGGCCGCGCCGGTAGGCCTGGAAGGCTCGCTCGCGCTCGCCGTAGGGCGTTTTACATCGGCGCTCGACGATGGGCAGGTAGGCGTCCAGGAAGCAGTCGCCCACCGCGCGGGTCAAGGCGAACGAGGTGTCGAAGCCGGGCTCGCTGAGGTCGTCGTAGAACACCCCGCCTATGCCGCGCGCTTCGTTGCGGTGCTTGAGGAAGAAGTACTCGTCGCACCAGCGCTTGTAGCGCGGGTAGTAGTCGGCGCCGAAGGGCGCGAGCGCGTCGCGGCAGACGCCGTGGAAATGGCGGGCGTCTTCTTCGAACGCATAGTAGGGCGTGAGATCGAGCCCGCCGCCGAACCAGAAGGCGTCGCTCTCGTCGTGCCCCGGCCGCGCCAGGGCGCGGAACATGCGCACGTTCATGTGCGTGGTGGGCACGTAGGGGTTGCGCGGATGCAGCACCATGGACACGCCCATGGCTTCCCACGTGCGGCCCGACAGCTCGGGCCGGTGGGCGCTGGCCGAAGGCGGCAGGCGCGTGCCGCTGACGTGCGAGAACAGCACCGCGCCGCGTTCGAAGAGCTGGCCGCCTTCGATCAGGCGCGACATGCCGCCGCCGCCTTCGGGGCGCTGCCAGTCGTCGGCGCGCAAGGCATCGCCGCCGGCCTGTTCCAGCGCGGCGACGATGCGGGCCTGCAGGCCCAACAAGTAGTCGCGCACGGGAGCGGCATCCAGCGAGCCGGGCATGGCGTTCATTTGCGCTGTTGCGAGGGCTTGAGCGCGCGCCAGCCGATGTCGCTGCGGTATTGGGCGCCGTCGAAGTGGATGGCCGACACGGTCTTGTAGGCGCGGTCCTGCGCCATGCGCACCGAGTCGCCCAGTGCCGTGACGCACAGCACGCGGCCGCCGGACGTCGTGACCGTGCCGTCTTCCAGCCTGGTGCCGGCGTGAAAGACCATGCAGTCCTCGGCTGCCGCGGGCAGGCCGGTGATGGCATCGCCCGAGCGCGGCGTGCCCGGGTAGTTGTGCGCGGCCATGACCACGCCCAGCGCGGTGCGGCGGTCCCACACGATGTCGGCCTGGTCGAGCGTGCCGTCGATGGCGTGCTCGATGGCGTCGAGCAGGTCGCTCTTGACGCGCATCATGATGGGCTGGGTTTCGGGGTCGCCCATGCGGCAGTTGAATTCCAGCGTCTTGAGAGGGCGCGTGGCGTCTTCGCCCGGGCCTATCATCAGGCCCGCATACAGGAAGCCGGTGTAGACGATGCCGTCGGCCGCCATGCCGTTGACCGTGGGCAGGATGATTTCCTTGAGGATGCGGTGGTGCAGCTCGGGCGTGACGATGGGCGCGGGAGAATAGGCGCCCATGCCGCCCGTGTTGGGGCCGGCGTCGCCGTCCTGCAGGCGCTTGTGGTCCTGGCTGGTGGCCAGGGCCAGCACGTTGCGGCCGTCGCTCATGACGATGAAGCTGGCTTCTTCGCCGGTGAGGAATTCTTCGATGACCACGCGCGCGCCGGCCGCGCCCAAAGAGCCGTCGCCCAGCATGGCGTCGACCGCGGCATGGGCCTCGTCCAGCGTCATGGCCACGACCACGCCCTTGCCGGCCGCCAGGCCGTCGGCCTTGATGACGATCGGGGCGCCTTCCCGGTCGATATAGGCATGGGCCTGGACCGGATCGGTGAAGGTCTGGTAGCGCGCCGTGGGAATCTTGTGGCGCATCATGAAGGCCTTGGCGTAGTCCTTCGAGCTTTCCAGCTGCGCCGCCGCCTTGGTGGGGCCGAAGATCTTCAGGCCGCGCGCACGAAAGAGATCGACCACGCCGGCCGCCAGGGGCGCCTCGGGGCCGACCACGGTGATGCCGATGTCTTCGCGCTGGGCGAAATCGGCCAGTTCTTCGGGCGTGGCGTAGGGGACGGTCTCGAGCTGCGTGTCGAGCGCGGTGCCGCCGTTGCCGGGGGCCACGCACACGCACTGCACGCGAGGAGACTGGGACAGGCGCCAAGCCAGGGCGTGTTCACGGCCGCCCGAGCCGATAATCAATACTTTCATTGCGCCTCGTCGAACACGACGTTGGTGTAGACCTCTTGCACGTCGTCCAGGTCTTCCAGGGCGTCGAGCAGCTTCTGCATTTTGACGGCATCGTCGCCGGTGAGCTCGGTTTCGTTGAGCGCCTTCATGACGATGCCGTCGACTTCGGCCTTCAGGCCCGCGGCGGCCAGGGCCTGGCGCACGGCGGGGTAGTCGGCGGGCGCGCAGATGACCTCGATGCCGCCCTCGTCGTCGGAGACGACGTCTTCGGCGCCGGCCTCGAGCGCGGCTTCCATGACCTTTTCCTCGGAATTGCCGGGAGCGAACAGGAACTGGCCGCAGTGCTTGAACATGTACTCGACCGAGCCGGGCGTGCCCAGGTTGCCGCCGTTCTTGGTGAAGGCGTGGCGCACTTCGGCCGCGGTGCGGGTGCGGTTGTCGGTGGTGCAGTCGACGATCACGGCCGCGCCGCCCACGCCGTAGCCTTCGTAGCGGGCTTCTTCGTAGTTGTCGCCGTCGGCGCCGCCGGCCCCGCGGGCGATGGCGCGCTGGACGTTGTCCTTGGGCATGTTGGCGTCGGTCGCCTTGTCCCAGGCCATGCGCAGGCGGGGGTTGCTGTCGGGATCGGGGCCGCCGACGCGGGCGGCCACGGTGATTTCACGGATGATCTTGGTCCAGAGCTTGCCCCGCTTGGCGTCCTGGCGGCCCTTGCGGTGCTGGATATTGGCCCATTTACTGTGTCCGGCCATAGTTTTTCTCGTAGGTGATTCTGTTTCGGCAAACGTCTATTTTAGCCTGCCGGGACGCAGCCTAGGCGGGCGGGCTGGACTTGTTCCGGCACGGGTATATCATCGGCCACTAGTCGCCGGTTCCGCCGGGTCAGAGGAGTGTCAGCTTGAAGATCATTTGCGCGTCCACTTCAGCAAGCGAACAATCGACCTGGTGCGACATGCTGGCCGCGGCGCTGCCGCAGGCCGAGATTTTTCCGTGGCGCGACGACGGCCCGGCCTGCGGCGCCGACATCGCCGTGGTGTGGCGCCCGCCCGCCGCCCTGTTCGAGCGCGAACGCGATCTGCGCGTGGCATTCAACCTGGGTGCCGGGGTGGACTCTCTGCTGAACCTGCCGAACCTGCCCGACGACGTGGCCGTCGTGCGCCTGGAAGACGCGGGCATGGCCGCGCAAATGGCCGAGTACGTGGCGCATTATGTCGTGCGCGCCAGCCGGCATTTCGAGGAATACGAAGCCCTGCAGAAGGCCGGGCGATGGCAGTCCCTGGCCGAGATCGACCGCCGGCAATGGCCGATAGGCGTGATGGGGCTGGGCGTGCTGGGCACCAGCGTGGCCCGGGCGATGGCGGGGCTGGACTACCCGGTGGCCGGCTGGTCGCGCAGTGGCCGCAGGCTGGAAGGGGTGCAGACTTTTGCCGGGCTCGACGCGCTGCCGGACTTCCTGGCCCGCACGCGGGTGCTGGTCAATCTGCTGCCTTTGACGCCCGACACCGAAGGCATCCTGTGCCGCGCGACCTTGTCGCAGCTGTTGCCGGGCTCGCATCTGATCAACCTGGGCCGCGGCGGCCACCTGATCGAAGAAGACTTGCCGCCCTTGATCGACGGGGGCCACATGGCCGGCGCCATGCTGGATGTGTTCCGCGTCGAACCCTTGCCCGCGGGGCATCCGTTCTGGACGCACCCGCGCATCAAGATCACGCCGCACGTAGCCGCCCTTACCTTGCGGCGCGAGACGATCGAGCAGATCGGCGCCAAGATCCTCGCCTTCATGCGCGGCGAGACCATCACGGGCGTCGTGGCGCGCGAACGCGGCTATTGATCGTCCCGGGGTATCAAGCCGCGATCAGTGCGCGCCGGCCGCAGCGGCCGCGCCGGCACCGCCGCCGCTGCGGGCGCGCTTGTGGGTGGAGAACCAAACCGTCCCGGTCAGGAGCAGGAAGATGATGGCCGANCCCCAGAAGAGGTCCGTCGCCGACATGGTGAAGGCCTGCACGTTGATCAGGTTGTCCAGCATGCCCAGCGACTGGGCGTGACTCAAGCCGTCGTGCTGCAGCATGGTCATGGTCTGGTCGAAGGCCTGTTGGCCCGGCTTTGCAACCTCGGTGAGCCGCGCGTGGTGCATGGTGGCCCGGTTGTCCCATAGCGTGGTGGTGATCGACGTGCCGAAGCCGGCGGCCACCAGGCGCACGAAGTTGGACAGGCCCGCGGCGGCGGGGATGCGCCAGGGTTCGATCTGCGACAGCGTGATCATGGTCAGCGGCACGAAGAACGCCGACATGGCCGCGCCCTGGATGAAGGTGGGGATGATCAGCGAGCGCACGTCGGTTTCGGTGTTGAACCCGGCGCGCATCCACGACACGATGGCGAAGATCAGGAAGGCTGCGGTGACGATGCGGCGCGGATCGATGTGGGTCAGCATCTTGCCGATCACGGGCGTGAGGAGGATGGCGAGGATGCCCACGGGCGCGCTCACCATGCCGGCATAAGTCGCGGTGTAGCCCATGGTGCTTTGCAGCCACAGCGGCAGCACGACGTTGGTGCCGAAGAACACGCCGTAGGCCAGCGACAGCGAGAGCGTGCCCACGATGAAGTTGCGCACCTTGAATAGCCGCAGGTCGACCACCGGGTGGGCGTCGGTCAGTTCCCAGATAATAAAGAACACGAAGGCCACGACCACGATGGCGGCCATGATGACGATGGTCGAGTTCTGGAACCAGCCCAGCTCGTTGCCCTTGTCCAGCAGGATCTGCAGGCAGCCCACCCACACCACCAGCAGGGCCAGGCCGATCTTGTCGATGGGCAGCTTGTGCGTGACCGATTCGCGGTCTTTGTAGATGCTCCAGCTGATCCAGGCGGCCAGCAGGCCCACCGGGACGTTGACGTAAAAGATCCAGGGCCAGGTGTAATTATCGGAGATCCATCCGCCCAGGAGCGGCCCGGCCACAGGCGCGACCAGGGTGGTCATGGCCCAGATGGCCAACGCCATGCCGGATTTTTCCCTGGGGAAACTGCCCAGCATCAGCGTTTGCGACAGGGGAATCATGGGGCCGGCCACGGCGCCCTGCAGNACGCGGAAGGCCACCAGCGCCTCGAAAGTGGGCGAGAAGCCGCACAGCCAGGAGGTCAGCACGAAGAGCAGGGTGGAGAGCACGAACAGCCGCACCTGGCCGAAGCGCTGGGTGAGCCAGCCCGTCAGCGGCACGGTGATGGCATTGGCCACCGCGAAGGAGGTGATGACCCAGGTTCCCTGGCTGGTGCTCACGCCCAGGTTGCCCGAGATCGTCGGAATCGACACGTTGGCGATCGACGAGTCGAGCACGTTCATGAACACCGCCGTAGACAGCGCGATTGCGCCCAGGATGCGCTGGCCGCCTTCCAGAGGGGGGTACGTCTTGGGCGCCGGCGGCGCGGCGGCCGGTTTTTCGGCCGGCTGCTCGCCCGGAACTGCCGGAGTGCGGTCTTGGATGTCGCTCATGGCTTTATGACCTGGGAGGCCTTATTGCAGATTGGCCTTGATGATGTTGTCGATCAGCGCGTCGGCCTTGGCGTGCGATTCGTCGAAGACCGGCGTGCTCAGCGCGACCTGGCTCTTGGCGGCCTTGGCCGCGTCGCCGTCGGCGGCGGTGTCGACCTCGACGTCCATCGACAGGCCCACGCGCAGCGGATGCTGCTGCAGTTCGGCCGGATCGATGGCCACGCGCACGGGCACGCGCTGCACGACCTTGATCCAGTTGCCGGTCGCGTTCTGCGCGGGCAGCAGGGCGAAGGCGCTGCCGGTGCCGGCGTCCACGCCGATCACGATGCCGTGATAGGTGACCGAGCCGCCGTACAGGTCGGACTTGAGCGTGGCGGGCTGGCCGATCTTCATCTTGCGCAGCTGGCTTTCCTTGAAGTTGGCTTCGACCCAGACCTGGTTGAGCGGCACGACGTTCATGAGGACCGCGCCGGGGGCCACGCGCTGGCCGACCTGCACGCTGCGGCGCGCGACCACGCCGTCGACGGGGGCGGGCAGCACGGTGCGCGACTTGTCCAGCCATGCGGCGCGCACGGCGGCGGCGGCGGCGCGCACGTCGGGATGCTGCTCGATGGTGGTGCCGTGGGTCAGGGCCAGGTTGGTCTCCAGCTGGGCCTGTGCGGCGGCCAGGGCGGCCTTGGCCTGCGCCAGATTGGACGTCGCCGTCTTGACGGCCACGTCGGCGTGCAGCAGTTCTTCACCGCTCACGCCGCCCGAACCGGACAGGGTCTGGCGGCGCTTGTAATCGCTCTGCGCGCGGGCCAGGTCGGCCTGGGCGCGGACGATCTCGGCCCTGCGCATTTCGATCTGCGCGTTCAGGGCGTCGTTCTGCACATAGCGCGTGCGCACCTGGCGCACGGTCTGCGCGAGCTGGGCTTCG
>Ga0055529_1000955_pt1 | contig 15071 bp, 12 predicted proteins | sample AraplaCol_mCL_r2_FD_55007 | JGI IMG/M metagenome (GOLD analysis project Ga0055529, IMG submission 55007) | Arabidopsis root microbial communities from North Carolina, USA - plate scrape CL_Col_mCL_r2 | ecosystem: Host-associated > Plants > Roots > Endosphere | place: USA: North Carolina...
CAGATAGCAGGTGGGATTCAGACTGAGCGTGCTGCGATGGAAAAGATAATGCGCCAGACCCAGCAGGCCGCCCTCCGCGCTCTGGGCCACCAGCGCATGCACAGGCTCGTAGCCGTCGAAAAAGCGCTTCCACGTGGCCGCGGTTATCTCCGGGTCGAGCGCCGTGGCGCCCGAGCGGCCGTAAAAGGCGTTGTAGCCGTCCCAAAGCACTTTCCACGAAGAAAAATCCGCCGCTTGAATCGGCCGGACAACGAAGCTCTTGCTCATCCTATGCACCTTCCGTCCCACGTAAATGAAAAGAGGCGGCACGCAGCCGCCTCTTTTCGTTTTCAAACCCCGAGACGCTCGCGCCCGGGCTTCGGCATTGCTACGGCCTCAAGCATACGCCTCGATGGGCAGGCACGAACACACCAGGTTGCGGTCGCCGTAGACGTTGTCCACGCGCGCCACCGGCGGCCAGTACTTGGCGTCGCGCAGGCTCGCCACCGGATAGGCGGCCTGCTGGCGCGGATAGTCGTGGTGCCATTCTTCGGCCAGCAGCATCTGCGCGGTATGCGGCGCGTTCTTGAGCACGTTGTCGGAGGCGTCGCGCTCGCCGCGTTCGATCTGGGCGATCTCTTCGCGGATGGAAATCATCGCGGCGATGAAGCGATCGATCTCGTGCAGGCCTTCCGACTCGGTGGGCTCGACCATCAGCGTGCCGGCCACGGGAAAGCTCATGGTCGGCGCGTGAAAGCCGTAGTCCATCAGACGCTTGGCCACGTCTTCGCCCGAGATGCCGGTGGCATCCTTCAAAGGGCGCAGGTCGAGGATGCACTCGTGCGCCACGCGGCCATTGCGGCCGGAATACAGCACGGGATAGTGCGGATTCAGGCGCGTGGCGATGTAGTTGGCATTGAGGATCGCCACTTCGGTGGCGCGCTTCAGGCCCTCGGCGCCCATCAGCGCGATGTACACGAACGAGATCGGCAAAACGCTGGCCGAACCGAAAGGCGCCGCCGACACGGGGCCGGTCTTGCTGCCTTCGGGCAGCTTGCCTTGCGAGTCCAGCACGCCGGGCAGGTAGGGCGCCAGGTGCGCGCGCACCGCCACGGGGCCCACGCCGGGGCCGCCGCCGCCGTGCGGAATGCAGAAGGTCTTGTGCAGGTTCAGGTGCGACACGTCCGAGCCGAACTTGCCGGGCTGCGCCAGGCCGACCATGGCGTTCATGTTGGCGCCGTCCATGTAGACCTGGCCGCCGGCGGCATGCACCAGGTCGCAGATCTCGACGACGGCTTCCTCGAACACGCCGTGCGTGGACGGATAGGTGATCATCAGCGCGGCCAGCTTGTCGCCCACCTGCGCGATCTTGGCCTTCAGGTCGGGGATGTCGACGTTGCCCTTGTCGTCGGACGCCACCACCACCACGTCCATGCCGGCCAGATTGGCCGAGGCGGGGTTGGTGCCGTGCGCCGAAGAGGGAATCAGGCAGATGTTGCGCTGGGCCTGGCCGTTGGCGCGATGATAGCCGCGGATGGCCAGGAGGCCCGCATACTCGCCCTGCGCGCCCGAGTTGGGCTGCAGGCTGATGTTGTCGTAGCCGGTGATCTCGCACAGCGCGGCGGAGAGACGCTCGATCAGCTCGCGATAGCCCTTGCTTTGCGACACCGGCGCGTAGGGATGCAGGTTGGCGAANTCGGGCCAGGTCACGGGAATCATCTCGGCCGTGGCATTGAGCTTCATGGTGCACGAACCCAGCGGGATCATGCTGCGGTCCAGCGCCAGGTCCTTGTCGGCCAGCTTGCGCAGGTAGCGCAGCATGTCGGTCTCGGACGAGACGCTCGAGAAGACCGGATGCGACAGGATCGCGCCCTCGCGGCGTAGCGCGGCGGGAATGCCGCTGGCGACCTTGCTGGCCAGCGCCTCGACGCTGAGCATGCCCACGCTCTTTTGCAGGCCGGCGCCGAAGACGTTCACCAGCGCCTGCAGGTCTTGCGCGGTGACGGTTTCGTCGAGCGACACGGCCAGGTTGGTGCTGCTGACGCGGCGCAGGTTGATGCCGGCCGCTTCGGCGGCGGCCAGGATGGCGCCGGTGTTCGAGCCGGTATGCAGCAGCAGCGTGTCGAAGAAGGTGTCGTTGCCCACCCGCACGCCCAGCATCACCAGCGCTTCGCGCAGGACGGCGGTATAGCGCTGCACGCGCTCGGCGATGCGCGCGATGCCGGCCGGGCCGTGCCACACGGCGTACATGCCGGCCATCACGGCCAGCAGCACCTGCGCGGTGCAGATGTTGGACGTGGCCTTCTCGCGGCGGATGTGCTGCTCGCGCGTCTGCAGCGCCAGGCGCAGCGCGTTGTTGCCTTGCGCGTCCTTGGACACGCCCACCAGGCGGCCGGGCATGTTGCGCTTGTGCGCGTCCTTGCAGGCCATGAAGCCGGCGTGCGGGCCGCCGAAGCCGAAGGGCACGCCGAAGCGCTGGGCCGAACCGACGGCGATGTCGGCGCCCCAGGAGCCGGGCGCGGCCAGGAGGGCCAGGGCCAGCAGGTCGGTGGCGCAGGCCACCACGCCGCCCTGCGCATGCACGGACTCGGCCAGCGCCTTGTAGTCGCTCACGCCGCCCAGGCTGTGCGGATACTGCAGCAGCACGCCGTAGCACTCGGGCAGGCCCTGGGATTCGTCGCCCACGGCGATCTCGATGCCCAGGCCTTCGGCGCGCGTGCGCACCACTTCGATGGTCTGCGGATGGCAGTGCTTGGAGACGAAGAACACATTGCTCTTGCTCTTGGCGCTGCGGTGCGCCAGCGTCATGGCCTCGGCGGCGGCGGTGCTTTCGTCCAGCAGCGAGGCGTTGGCGATGTCCAGGCCCGTGAGGTCGGCCACCATGGTCTGGTAGTTGAGCAGCGCCTCGAGGCGGCCCTGCGAGATCTCGGGCTGGTAGGGCGTGTAGGCCGTGTACCAGGCGGGGTTCTCGAGGATGTTGCGCAGGATGACGTTGGGCGTGTGCGTGCCGTAATAGCCCTGGCCGATGTAATTGCGCAACACCTGGTTCTTGCCGGCGATGTCGCGCAGCTCGGCGAGCACGTCGGCCTCGTCGCGCGAAGCGGGCAGGGTCAGCGGATGCGTCAGCCGGATGCCCGGAGGCACCACTTCGCCGATCAGGGCATCGAGGCTGGGGCTGCCCAGGGCGGCCAGCATCTTGGCCTGGTCGGCCTCGTTGGGGCCGATGTGGCGGGGGATGAAATCGGTATGGGTGTCCAGGGCGCTCGGCATGTGGCTGTCTCGGAAAAACAGAGGGGGCAAGCCGCGTCGGACAATGCCGGCGCGGCCGTCTACGACGTCGATTACAGGCCGTTGGCCGCGGCGTAGCCGGCGGCGTCCATCAGACCGTTGGCATCGGCGGCGTCGTTGGGCTTGATCTTGAAGATCCAGGCGTCGTAGGGCGATTCGTTGATGGTCGACGGGTTGGCGTCGAGCGCATCGTTGAAGGCGACGATCTCGCCGGCGACCGGCGCGTAGATGTCGGATGCGGCCTTCACCGATTCGACCACGGCGGCGGTGTCGCCCGCGCCGAGCTTGGCGCCGACGTCGACGTCGCCGACGAAGACGATGTCGCCCAGCTGGTTCTGGGCGTTGTCGGTGATGCCGACGAGAAAGACGTCGCCTTCGGCCTTGACCCATTCATGGGACTCGGTGTACTTGCGATCGGTGGGCAGACTCATGGTGAGCTCCTGGAGGGATGGGTTGTGATTCAGCGATGAAATCAAGCGTGCTCGACGGCCTTGCCGTTGCGCACGAAAGGCATCTTGCAAACCTGGGCGGGCACCCACTTGCCGCGGATGTCCACCTGCACGGCGTCGCCGGGCTTGACGCCGACGGGCAGGCGGGCAAAGCCCACCGACACGTTCAGCGTGGGCGACATGGTGCCGCTGGTGACTTCGCCTTCGCCCAGCGCGGTCCGCACCTTCATGTGCGAGCGCATCACGCCGCGGTCGAGCAATTTGAGGCCCAGGAAGGCGGCGGGCGTGGCGAACTGCTCGATGGCGTCGCGGCCGATGAAGCGGCGCGCGGCGTCCTTGAGCGAGACGGTCCAGGTCAGGCCGGCCTGGTCGGGATGGATGAGCTCGTCCATGTCCTGGCCGTAGAGGTTCATGCCGGCTTCCAGCCGCAGCGTGTCGCGCGCGCCCAGGCCGCAGGGACGCACGCCCGCGGCGATCAGGTCGTTCCAGAAGGCCGTGGCCTGCGCGGCCGGCAGCACGATCTCGAACCCGTCTTCGCCGGTGTAGCCGGTGCGCGCCACCAGCGTGTCGCNGTCCAATGCCGCGCCCGAGAANGGCGTGAGGTTTTCCGTGGCGGCCTTCCAGNCNGGNCGCACGGACCAGACCTTGGCGCGGGCCTCGGGGCCCTGCACGGCGATCATGGCCAGGTCGCGGCGCGGCGTGATGGTGACCTCGAACTTGCCCGAAGCGGCGATGCGGCGCATCCAGGCCACGTCTTTCTCGGCCGTGCCGGCGTTGACCACTACGCGCCAGGTATCGGAGGCGAAGAAGTAGACGATGAGATCGTCGATCACGCCGCCCTGCGGGTTGAGCATGCAGCTGTAGAGCGCCTTGCCCGGCGTGGTGAGCTTGGCCACGTCGTTGGCGACGAGCCGGCGCAGGAAGTCGTAGGCGCCGTCGCCGGTCACGTCGACGTTGAGCATGTGCGATACGTCGAACATGCCGCTGGCCTGGCGCACGGCGTGGTGCTCTTCGATCTGCGAGCCGTAGTTGACGGGCATGTCCCAGCCGCCGAAGTCGACAGTGCGGGCGCCGGCGGCGATGTGGGCGTCGTAAAGAGGGGTGCGCTGCAAAGGTGCGGACATGCGGGAAGACTCCGTGGCTACGGGTGGTTTACGCAATGCCGGCGACGGAAGCGGAAAGCGCTCCGGACGACTCGCGTCACCGGCCGATGTTCCGCCCCTCTGTCCTTTTGCCTGAGAGTTGCCCCGCGTCGGTGTAGACGGCGGGTTTGCACCTTCGGCGCCTGGGCTGCCCGCATTCAAAGGGCGCCAGGTCTCTCCAGAGTGCTGTTTCGGCGCCGACAGGGCGCCGAGCAGGTGCGGTATGGGTTACCTGAGCGATTCTGGGCGAATTGCGCCTTCGGCGGCGGGCCTGGATTGTGTCGTCGGCCCGCTCTCTCCCGCACGCTGCATGACAGCTGGGCGCAAGTATAACCGGCTTGTTTGGGGTCTTTGCCTGGGAAAACCCGGGTTACAGGGCGCGGCCGCAAGCCACGCCCGAGGCCCAGGCCCACTGGAAGTTGTAACCCCCCAGCCAGCCGGTCACGTCCACGGCCTCGCCAATGAAGTGCAGGCCGGGAGAGGTCTTGGCCTGCATGGATTTCTGGTCCAGCCCGCGGGTGTCGACGCCGCCGCGCATGACTTCGGCTTTCTTGTAGCCGGCGGTGCCGGTGGGCACGAGCTGCCAGCGGTGAATGCGCCGGCCCAGCTCTCTTAGCGCCTTGTCGGGCAGGTCGGCCAGTCTCGCGCCGGCGTCCACGCCCGCCACGCGCAGCCAGGTTTCCGCCAGCCGCTTGGGCCACAGCTCGCTCAGCACCGTTTGCAGCTGCTGCCTGCTGCCCGGCTTGAGCGCCAGCAGTTCCTCGGCCATGTCGCGCTCCGGCGCGAGGTCGATTTCCATGGGCTGGCCGGGGTTCCAGTAGCTCGATATCTGCAAAATGGCCGGCCCCGACAGGCCACGGTGCGTAAAGAGCAGGTCTTCCAGGAAGCGGCCGCCGGCCTTGCCCTGCCCGGTCTGCAGATCGACTTCGAGCGCCGCGCCGGAGAGTTCGGCGAAGGGCTGCCACTGTGCGGCGTCGAAGGTCAGCGGCACCAGCGCGGGGCGCGGCTCGACGACCTTCAGGCCGAATTGGCGCGCCACCTTCAGGCCGAAGTCGGTGGCGCCCAGCTGCGGGATGGCCATGCCGCCGGTGGCGATCACCAGCCTGCCCGCGCGGAGCAGGCCCAGGCTGGTGCGCAGTTCGTAGCCCGCATCGTTGTACGCGATCTCGCGCACTTCGCAGGGCATGCGCCAGGCCACGCCGCCCTGCCCGCATTCGGAGCGCAGCATGTCGATGATGGCTTCGCTGGATTCATCGCAGAAAAGCTGGCCGCGATGCTTTTCGTGCCAGGCGATGCGGTGGCTGCGCACCAGGTCGAGAAAGTCGCGCGGCGTATAACCGGCCAGGGCCGAGCGGCAGAAGTGCGGGTTTTCCGACAGGAAATTGGCCGGGCCCGAGCCGATGTTGGTGAAGTTGCAGCGGCCTCCGCCCGAGATGCGGATTTTCTCGGCCAGCTTTTCGGCGTGGTCGACCAGCACCACGCGCAGGCCGCGCTGGCCCGCCACCGCGGCGCACATCATGCCGGCCGCGCCGGCGCCGATCACGGCAACGTCGAAAGAATCGCTCATGGCCGCTATTTGACCAGATCGCGGCGCGGCGCCGTCGCGCAGGACGCTATCATCATCCGATCCGCGCACCACCGCACCACGCGACAAAGGAACTCTCATGCAGCAAGGCGAACGCATCGCTATCGTCGGCGCCGGCATCGTCGGCCTGTGCACCGCCTACGCCCTGAAACAGGCGGGCTATGCCGTCACGCTGTTCGACCCCAATCCGCCGGGATCGCAGTGCTCGTCGGGCAACGCCGGCGCGCTGTCCTCGCGCGCGGTGGTGCCGCTGGCCACGCCCGGCATACTCAAGACGGCGTTCTCGATGCTGCTCGATTCGCGCAGCCCGCTGCACGTGCCGGCCTATTACTGGCTGCGCATCGCGCCCTGGATGTCGCGCTTCGTGGCGCAAGCCAAGCCCGAGCGGGTGCGCGCCATCGCGGCGGCCATGGCCGGCCTGCTGCGCGGCTCGGTCGAAACGCACACGCAGATCGCCGCCGAACTCGGCGCCAGCGATCTCATCCGCCGCTCCGGCCAGATCCACCTTTATCCCGACGAAGCCTATTTCGCCAAGGACCAGGACTCATGGGCGCTCAAGCAGGAACACGGCCTGCACCTGGAAAAAATCAGCCGCCCCACCATCGAGGCCATGGAGCCGGATATCGGCCCGGGCTATCGCGTCGGCGTCTTCCTGCCCACCGAAGGCTGGGTGGCCAACCCATTGCGCTATGCCCAGACCCTGGCCGCGCGCCTGGCCGACATGCAGGCCACTTTGGTCCAGGCCGCCATCCGGTCGCTGCAAGCCGATGCTTCGGGCTGGACGCTGTCGGACGGCACGCGCCGCTGGCAGGCCGAGCGCGTGGTGATCTGCGCCGGAGCGTGGTCCGGGCCGCTGCTCGCCGAGCGCGGCTGGAAAGTGCCGCTGGAAAGCCAGCGCGGCTATCACCTGGACCTGGCCGCGCCCAATCTCGCGCTCACGCACCAGGTCGTGCTGGCCGACCGCAAGCTGTTCATGACGCCCATGGAAACCGGCCTGCGCCTGGCCGGCACGGTGGAATTCGGCGGCCTGGCGCACAAGCCCTCGATGAAGCGCGCCCTGCTGCTGGGCGAGCATGCCCGCGCCGGCCTGCCGGAACTGGACGTTGCCAACCCCGACGTCTGGATGGGACACCGCCCCTGCCTGCCCGACTCCATGCCGGTGCTCGGCCCCGTGCCCGACAGCCCGGGACTGTGGTGCGCTTTCGGCCACGGCCACCTGGGCCTGACGGGGTCGGCCAACACCGGCAGGCTGATCGCCGGCGCCATGGCCGGCCGGCCCGACGACCAGCGCGTCCTCGCGCCGTTCTCGATCGATCGGTTCTGACCACGGGCACGCCGAGCGTGCGCCGGGGCCGGCCGCCAGCCCGGCTTTTCAGAACTGGACTGCGTCCTGCCCCAGGTACTCGTAGTCCTCGGTGTTGACGCGCGAGACGCGCCATTCCACCGGCTGGTGGCTGTACGAATAGGCTATCCGGCGCACTTCCAGCAGGGACGCGCCCTCGGCCACGCCCAGCCAGCCGGCATGCCGCGCATCGGCCAGGCAACAACGCAGCCGTTCGTCGGTCGCGATGACGTTCACCCCGAAGAATTCCTGGTAGAAGCTNTACAGCGTGCCGGTCCGCTCGCGCAGCTGCCGNTCGGACAGGCCCGTGAAGCGGGCCTCGGGCAGGCTGATGTCGTCGACCTGCACCACGTCGCCGTTGAGCGCGAGCACGTTGGAAAACTCGAACACGTAAGCGCCGCTGGCCAGGCCGAGCTTTTCGCGCACCAGCGCCGAGGCGCGGACGCGGCTAAAGCGCAGCAGCCTGGTGACGGGATACGACTTGTGCCCGTCCTGCCGCACGATGCGAAAGAATTTGAAGAAATGGGTGTTGCGGCTGTGTTCGGCCACATAAGTGCCGCGCCCCTGCCGACGCACCAGGATGTTCTCGGCAGCGAGATCGTCGACGGCCTTGCGCAGCGTGCCGATGGACACGCCGAAGCGCTCGGCCAGCTGTTTCTCGGGCGGGAGCGCCTCGCCTTGAGTCCACTCCCCACGCGTCAGCGCCATCAGCATGGCGTGCTTGACCTGTTCGTACAAAGGCGCATCGGGCGGCGCTTCGGAAAGCGGGTTGAGATCCATCGCGTACTTCGGAATCCTGGAATTTTTCAGGCTCGAGTGTAGCCGCGCCCGGTCGTTTCCCTCAAATCATACAAATCATATATATGATCTAGTTGACTTGAACGATATGGACCAATAATATGTCCGCAGCGTCGACCGGAGGACGGTCGGCAGCCGCATCGATCAAGGAGGAGAGAAATGATTCATGCCGTATTGCACGAAGCCAAGGACACCGTGGCCGTCGTCGTCGTCGAAGGCCTGACCGCGGGCACCGAACTGAACGCCTGGATCATGGACGAGGACCGCATCGTCCAGGTCCGCGCCCGCCAGGACATTCCCATCGGGCACAAGGTCGCGCTCGCCGACATGGCTGTCGGCGACACGGTCTACAAGTACGGAGAAGACATCGGCAAGGTGGTGGCGCCGATCCAGGCGGGCCAGCATGCCCACGTCCACAACATCAAGACCAAGCGCTGGTAGGCCGGCTTCGCCTCCGTCATCCACACCCGGACCCACAGGATTCCCCACCATGGCCATCATCACCCCATCCACCACTTTCCACGGCTACCGGCGCGACAACGGGCGCGTCGGCGTGCGCAACCACGTCATCGTGCTGCCCGTGGACGACATCTCCAACGCCGCGGCCGAGGCCGTCGCCAACAACATCAAGGGCACCTTGGCCCTGCCCCATCCTTACGGCCGCCTGCAGTTCGGCGAGGACCTGGAGCTGCACTTTCGCACGCTGATCGGCACCGGCTGCAATCCCAACGTGGCGGCCGTCATCGTGGTCGGCATCGAAGAAGGCTGGACCAAGCGCGTGGTCGACGGCATCGCCGCCACCGGCAAGCCCGTCGCGGGCTTCAGCATCGAACTGCACGGCGACCACGACACCATCATGCGCGCCTCGAAACAGGCCAAGGAATACGTGCACTACGCCACCGCCCTGCAGCGCGAGGAATGCCCGCTCTCCGAGCTATGGGTGTCGACCAAGTGCGGCGAGTCCGACACCACGTCCGGATGCGGCTCCAACCCCACCGTCGGCAACGCCTTCGACAAGCTGTACGCCATGGGCAATACGCTGGTGTTCGGCGAAACGTCGGAAATCACCGGCGGCGAGCACATCGTCGCCAAGCGCTGCGCCAACGATGCCGTGCGCGAGCGCTTCATGTTCATGTTCAACCGCTACCAGGACATGATCGACCGCTGGAAAACCAGCGACCTGTCCGAATCCCAGCCCACAAAGGGCAATATCGCCGGCGGCCTGACCACCATCGAGGAAAAGGCCATGGGCAACATCCAGAAGATCGGCAAGAAGTGCCGCGTCGACGGGGTGCTGGACAAGGCCGAGATGCCCACCGGCAAAGGCTTGTGGTTCATGGATTCGTCGTCCGCCGCGGCCGAGATGGTCACACTGTGCGCGGCCTCGGGCTTTGCCGTGCACTTCTTCCCTACCGGGCAGGGCAACGTCATCGGCAATCCCATCCTGCCCGTCATCAAGATCTGCGCCAACCCGCGCACGGTGCGCACCATGTCCGAGCACATCGACGTGGACACCTCGGGCCTGCTGCAGCGCGAGATGGACCTGGACCAGGCCGGCGACAAACTGCTCGAGTGCATGCTGGCGACCGCCAACGGCCGCTGGACCGCCGCCGAAGCCCTGGGCCACCGCGAGTTCGTGCTGACGCGGTTGTTCGAAAGCGCCTGATCTACTGAAACAGCGGGGCGGCGACCGAGGCGGCAGACCTCGGCGCGCGCCGCCGGGCGTATGTCCGCGCCGACCTCGGCGTCGGCATGGTCAGGCCCGACGACGTCCAGCCCCTTCACCCATCATGGAGGAGGAGCAACGTGAAAGACAACGTTCATGCATTCGTCGATATCGGCCGCCGTCGCCTGCTGCAAGCCGCCGGCGCGGCGGGCCTGCTGGGCAGCCTGCCCTTGAAGGCCGCCCTGGCCAAGGACGCATGGCCTGCGTCGCCCATCAACTACGTCGTGCCGTTTGCGCCCGGCGGGCTGACCGACGTGGCGGCTCGCCTGGTAGCCAAGACGCTGGGCACGGACCGGGGCTGGGATCTCATCGTGCAGAACAAGCCCGGCGGCAATGCCAACATCGGCGCCGCCTATGTGGCGCGGGCCCGCTCCGACGGCTACACCTGGCTGGCCATCACCATGACGCACGCGGCCAACGCCACGCTGTTCAGGGACTCGGGATACGACCTGCTCAAAGACCTGGCGCCGCTGGCCGGCCTGGCCTCCTCGCCCATGATGGTGGTCGTCAATGCCAAGAGCCCGATCAAGACCATGGCCGACTTGCTCAAGGCCGCCAAGGGCGGCCATCTCACGGCCGGCTCGAGCGGCAACGGCACGCCGCCGCATCTGACCCTGGCGCTGTACCAGAAGCTGACCGGCGCCAAATTCACGCATATCCCCTATACAGGCGGGTCCCCTTCGCTCACCGACCTCATCGGAGGCCAGATCGATGTGGTGTTCTCGAACTATCCGGAATCCCTGCCGCATGTGAAGAGCGGCGCGCTGCGCGCGCTGGCGATCACCACGCACCAGCGCAGCCCCGATGTGCCCGACGTCCCGACCGTGGCCGAGATCGGCATGCCCGATCTCATCGTGGAGAATTTCACCGGCGTCATGGTGCCTGCCGGCGTACCCGCGGACATCGTGCAGCACGCGGGCGCGGCGATCGTTGCCGAGATGAGCAAGCCGCAGATGCAGCGCGACATGGTCCGCCTGGGTTTCATCCCGCAGCCGCGCGGCCCGGCCGAATTCGGCAAATACCTGAAGTCGGAAGTGCTGCGCTGGCGCAAGGTCATCCAGGAATCCGGCATCCACATTTCCTGAGCCCCTCCACCCACCTCGAGCCTTCTCATGCTGATCGTCATCTCGGAATTCATGGATGAAGCCGCCGTCGCGACGCTGGCGGCGCGCCACACCGTGCGCTACGAACCCGACCTGGTGAACCACCGCGACGCGCTGCTGCAGGCATGCGAGGCCGCCGACGCGCTGATCGTACGCAACCGCACCCGGGTCGACGCGGCGCTGCTGGCCGCCGCGCCCCGGTTGCGCGCGGTGGGGCGGCTGGGGGTGGGGCTGGACAATATCGAGTTGCCCGCCTGCGCCGAGCGCGGCATACGGGTGATTCCCGCCACGGGGGCCAACGCCCGGGCCGTGGCCGAATACGTGATCGCCACCGCCCTGATGCTGCTGCGCGGGGCCTATGCGCATGGCGCGGCGGTGGCCGCGGGCGCATGGCCGCGCACCGAGCTGTCCAACGGGCTGGAGGCCGAAGGCCGCACGCTGGGCATCGTCGGTTTCGGCGGCATCGGCCAGCTGACCGCGCGGCTGGCGCGCGGGCTGGACATGCAGGTGGCCGCGCACGACCCCCTGCTGGCGGCCGACTCGCCCGTCTGGGCCGAGACCGGCACGCACCCGATGGCGCTGGATGCGCTGCTGGCCGGGTGCGACGCCGTCAGCCTGCACCTGCCCCTGACGCCGCAGACCGCGGGCCTGTTCGACGCGGCGCGGCTGGCGCGCATGAAGCCGGGCGCCATCCTCATCAACACGGCGCGCGGCGGCATCATCGACGAGACCGCCCTGGCCGCCGCGCTGCGCAGCGGGGCACTGCGCGGCGCGGCGATCGATGTCTTCGGGCAGGAGCCGCTGCCGGCGGGCGGCCCGCTCGCCGACGCTCCCAACCTGATCTTGACGCCCCACATCGCCGGCCTCACGCAGGAAGCCAACGAACGCGTCTCCAGCCTGGTGGCGCAGCGCGTGGACGAAGCCCTGCGCGCCTGACCGCGCTTTTTCACCGGAACCCATTTCCATGGCACGCATCGCATTTGACGAACTTCGGCAATTGGCCGAGCAGGCCCTGAGCGCCAACGGCGCTTCGCCCGCCATGGCCCAGTCGACCGCGCAGGCGCTGGCCCGGGCCGACGCCCAGGGCCTGGCCTCGCACGGCGTGTCGCGCGTTCCCGCCTACTGTGCCCACTTGCGCAACGGCCGCGTCGACGGCGCCGCGCAACCGGCCATCGTGCATGAGCACGGCGCCGGCGTGCTGGTGGACGCCGCCGACGGCCTGGCGTTTCCCGCCTGCGCGCTGGCGGTGAGCGAAGCCGTGGAACGCGCGGCGCGCCTGGGCGTGGCCTGCGCCGGCGTCACCAACAGCCACCATTTCGGCGCGGCCGGATTGCACCTGGAAGCCATCGCCCAGGCCGGCATGGTGGGACTGGCCTTCAGCAATTCTCCCGCCGCCATGCCGGCCTGGGGAGGCAAGCGCGCCCTGTTCGGCACCAACCCCATCGCCGCCGTGTTCCCGCGGCGCGAGGCCGAGCCGCTGTTGATCGACCTGTCGTTGTCGGCCGTGGCGCGGGGCAAGCTGATGGTCGCCGCGCGCGACGGCCAACCCATCCCGCTAGGCTGGGCGCTGGATTCCGAAGGCCAGCCCACGACCGACCCCAAGGCGGGCATGGCAGGCAGCATGCTGCCTGCCGGCGGCGTCAAGGGCGCGATGCTGGCACTGATCGTCGAACTGCTGGCGTGCGCGCTGACCGGCGCCCGGTTCGGCTTCGAGGCCGATTCCTTCCTGACCGACGAGGGCAACCGGCCGCGCATCGGCCAGGTCTTCCTGGTCATCGATCCGCGCGCCCTGGCAGGGCAGGAGGTCTTCTTCGAACGGATCGAAACCCTGGTCGCCGCCATGCTGCAGGACGACGAGGTGCGGCTGCCCGGCGCACGGCGCGGCGAGCGGGAACGCGCCGCGCGCGCCGCGGGCATCGACGTGGCCGACGAAGCGCTGCGGCAGTTGCGCCAGCTGGCGGCGGGCCCCGCCCCGGCCGCATGAGGCAGGCACGAAATCAATGCAAGGAATCACCGCATTGGTGCATTCGCACCATGATGAAGCCGCCCGCCGGCCTTCGCAGTTGAAATCCACCTGAAAATCCGGGGCGCGCACCGTATTGGTTCGTCCATTCCCCATATCGGACGTAGTTGGCCCGATTCTTGCTTGTTTTTGCACAGTTTTGATACACGACAAGCAATCATCATGGACAACCTCAAGACAAGCTCCGATACGCTCTTTCTCCTGCTCGGCGCCGGCATGGTGCTCGCCATGCACGCGGGCTTCGCCTTCCTGGAGCTCGGCACGGTCCGCAAGAAAAACCAGGTCAACGCGCTCGTGAAGATCCTGGTCGACTTCTCGGTCTCGACCATCGCCTACTTCTTCATCGGCTACACCATCGCCTACGGCGTGCAGTTCATCACCGACGTGAACGCGCTGGCCCAGCACAACGGCTACCAGCTGGTGCGCTTTTTCTTCCTGCTGACTTTCGCGGCGGCGATACCGGCCATTGTCTCGGGCGGCATCGCCGAGCGCTCGAAATTCAACCCGCAGTTGTGCGCGACCTTCATCATCGTCGGCTTTCTCTATCCCTTCTTCGAAGGCATGGCCTGGAACGACCGCTTCGGCGTGCAGGACCTGCTCACGCACGTGTTCGGCTCGCCGTTCCACGACTTCGCCGGATCGGTCGTCGTGCATGCCTTCGGCGGCTGGGTCGCCCTGCCGGCCGTCATGCTGCTCGGTCCGCGCCACGGCCGCTACACCCGCGACGGCCGCGTCGCCGCCGCGCATCCGCCCTCGAGCATCCCCTTCCTGGCGCTGGGCGCCTGGGTGCTGACCGTGGGCTGGTTCGGCTTCAACGTCATGAGCGCGCAGACCCTGGACAAGATCAGCGGCCTGGTCGCCGTCAACTCGCTCATGGCAATGGTCGGCGGCACCCTCGCCGCCTGGATCATCGGCCGCAACGACCCGGGCTTCACCTACAACGGCCCCCTGGCGGGCCTGGTCGCCGTCTGCGCGGGCTCGGACCTCATGCACCCGCTCGGCGCGCTCGTCACCGGCGCCGTGGCCGGCGTGCTCTTCGTGCTGATGTTCACCAGGACGCAGAACCGCTGGCGCATCGACGACGTGCTCGGCGTGTGGCCGCTGCACGGCCTGTGCGGCGCCTGGGGCGGCATCGCCGCGGGCATCTTCGGCCAGAAGGCATTGGGCGGCATGGGAGGCATCTCGTTCGGCGCCCAGCTCGTCGGCACGCTAGGCGGCATCGTCATCGCCACCGTCGGCGGCCTGATCGTCTACGGCGCGCTGCGCGCGACCGTCGGCCTGCGCCTGAACCAGGAAGAGGAATACGACGGCGCGGACCTGTCGATCCACAAGATCAGCGCCACGCCGGAATAAGGCAATGCGATGCGGGGCAACAACAGCAAGCATCGCGAGCCGAGGACCCCGGGGGAATCCGAAGCACGGGGCGGCCAACCGCAGCCGCGAAAGCGGCGAGCATCGGAATTCCGCAGGGCAGCCTCGGCGTCTCAAGAACGCCGAATACTGCCCTACCTAGCAAGCGACGCTCAATCCTCGATCAAGCAATCCACGTAGAACCGCTTCTCCCCATCCGGCCCGATCTCATCGGCCAGGCCGTGGATGTAAGTCTCGAACCCCGGGAACTTCTGATTGAACTCGC
>Ga0055529_1000973_pt1 | contig 14467 bp, 7 predicted proteins | sample AraplaCol_mCL_r2_FD_55007 | JGI IMG/M metagenome (GOLD analysis project Ga0055529, IMG submission 55007) | Arabidopsis root microbial communities from North Carolina, USA - plate scrape CL_Col_mCL_r2 | ecosystem: Host-associated > Plants > Roots > Endosphere | place: USA: North Carolina...
ACGATGGAGCCGCTGGTGCCGCCGTTGCCAAGCTGCAGCGTGCCGGCCGAAATCGTGGTGCCGCCGGTATAGGTGTTGTCGGCGGTAAGAATGGTGGCGCCGCTGCCGATCTGATTGACCGCGCCGCTGCCTGATACGTTGCCCGCAAAGGCGTAGGCATCCGAACGATCGAACGCCAGCGTGCCGTTGTCGGCCACATCGCCGACGATGGAGCCGCTGGTGCCGCCATTGCCGAGCTGCACAGTGCCCCCGGCAATCGTGGTGCCGCCTTGATACGTGCTGTCGCCCGCAAGCATCAACGTACCGCTGCCGGCCTTGGTCAACGCGCCAGCACCGCTGATGCCCTGCGTGACGGTGGTATCGAAGCCTTGCGTGTCGATCGTGCCGCCGGCCGCGTTGATCGTGACGGCGCGCGTGCTCGCCAGATCGAAGGCCTGCGCAAGCTGCAAGGTGGCGCCATTGAAGGTCACGCCGCCGCTGGCGTCGCCGAGCGCGCTGTCGGCTCCCACGGCCAGCGTGCCGTTGTTGAGGAAGGTGCCACCCGTGTAGGTGTTGGCGCCGGTCAGTGCAACCGTGCCCGAGCCGTTCTGCTGCACGTTGCCGCTACCGGAAATCACGCTGTCGAACGTGGCCGCGTCGCTGCGGTTGAACGCCACCGTGCCGTTGTCGGTGATGTTGTTGCTGATGTCGCCGGAGGTGCCGCCGTTGCCGAGCTGCAGCGTGCCGCCGTTGTCGACGGTGACCGAACCCAGGAAATTCGGGTTGTTGCCAGTAAGCACCAGGGTGCCGGCCTGTACATCTACCGCGATCTGCGTGTTGGCACTGGCGCCGACATTGGCGATGTCGCCGGTCAGCGTCCAGATCCCGCTATCGGTCTTGGTAAGGAAGCTGAAGTTGTTGATGGCGCCGGTGAGCGAATCCGATCCCGTACCGGCCAGCACCATGGTGTTGGTGCCGGTGCCGCCGTTGATCGAGCCGGTAATGGTCGAGCCGGTGTAAAGCGTCATCGTGTCGTCGCCGCCGGCGAAGCTGATGTTGCCCTTCACCACGGCGCCGGTGTGGTTGATGAAGCTGACCGCGCCATTGCCGGAGTTGCCGATCACGCTGAAATTGCCGCCGTTGCGGCCGGTCTCGATGGTGCCGTAGTTGTCGACGGTGTTGAAGGTGCCGGCCTGGGTGACCAGATCCTGAAACCAGATGGCCGCCGAGCCTTTCGAGTAGATGTAACCGTAGTTGGCGATGGTGTTGCCGTAGCCTTCCACGTTCACGGCTTCGGAGGAGGTGGAAGTAGCGGTCTGCGTCACCTGCGCGTTGGCGGCAACGGTCAGGGTACCGTTGTTGTGGAATTCGATCGTGTCGAAACCCGATTTGTACAAGCCCACATTGGCGCTGTTGTTAGTGGGGCTGTTTGTGACGCTCGCACCGCTTTGCAGGTTGATCGTTGCGTTGTCCCCCAGTGATATCGCGTTCTGGGTAGCGCCGGCATTGATCTGCGCGCCGTTTTCTACCGTCACCGAATAGCCGGAAGCTGTACTGGCGCCCGTACCGATCGTGCTGGTGCTGGGGTTGGGCGATGCGCTGGTGCACGTAGTGGAGGTGCTGGACGTGGTTGTGCACTCGGCAGAGGCCGTCTCGACGAAAGGCGCCGTGCCAACGAGGATGACGGTGGATGCCAGGAGCTTGGTGGTGAGGTTTTTCATTGAGCGTTTCCGAAATATCTGCTGCCGGTTCCCCTCTGTTTGCTGCGCGGTCGCATGGGCACGCATTGCCGTTTTGGTAGCGGCAGCATCAGAGACATGAAGGAACAGCGCGGGGTATTCGGTGCCACCCACGGTGGCGCCTCTGTTCCTGGGGCGCGAAGAATGAAGGCCGACTGGGCAGGGCCGTATCGGACGATTCCTAAAAGAGGGCGTCGACAGGATGGCGTTCAGCCGTGTGTACGACGGTCTGTCTTGTTGGTATCAACAAGCTGTCAGAAGCGCCGTGCCTCAACCATGAGTTGCCCGTTATTGGCCTGTAAGGACATGTAATGCGGGTGGCTTTGCGTACCCGACCTAACAGGCGATGGGCATGGCAATGACAGAGGTTCGGCAGCCACGTTGCAAACGGCCGACGCCACTGGGCTCGGCTTTCGCCGGGGGTGACAGGGAGGAGTTACTGAGACTCGACGCTAATCAGGTACTTCGCAGGGGAGGGAGGTATCCCCAAAGCGCGTAGGCACGAATGAAAACCCGCATCCAAACCCTGCCATGCCGGCGGCAGCATTTTAGGAATCGTCCGATACAGCCACCCCACCCCCGCCGCGCATCCTTTGCACCTGTAAAGCAACGCCATCCACATGGCGTTCGAGATTTCCCGCACGCTCATGGATGGGTGTGTGTCGGCGAGTTAACGCTGGCGGCAGGCATGCATTACCCCCTGTGAGTACTGCCTGCCGGGATTTCCTGTTCCACAGGAACGGTGTGAGGTGTCGGCCATGTTCAAGGATATGCAAGGGGCAGCGCTCGACCGGCTGCACGCAGTGATCCATTCGCACCCGCAGTGGCAGTGGGAGATCGACCAAAGCCACCGCTTCACCAAGGTGGCCGAAGGTCTGCTCGAACTGCTCGGCCGCGAACGCGAGGACGTACTCGGCGCGCCGGTTAACGCCTTCATGGCGCCGACCGAGGCGATCCGCGTGCGGCGCTTCTTTGGCTCACGCCCGAAGGCCTTTTCCTGCGCCATCAGCCGCCACCTGCACGCGGACGGCAGCACGGTGGCGCTCGAATCCGATGCGCTGGCGCTGGAGGACGAACACGGTGATTTTTCCGGCTACCGCGGCATCGCGCATGGCGTGATGGACCTTACGCACGCCGAAAACGTGTACCGCATGATGGCCATCTATGACACCGCGCCCAGCGCGCTGTGCCTGATCGGCCGCGACGGCCGCTACCTGGCTGCCAACGCCGCCTATGCCGCGATCCATGGCATGCCGGCCGCAACGCTGGTCGGGCGCAAGGTGGCCGAGCTGCTGCCCGGCGCCGGCCCGCACATACGCCGCAGCCTCAAGTTGCTGGAGGCGGGGCAGGATGTGCCGGCGCAGGAAATCGAGCATCAGGACAAGCATTACCAGGTGCTGGCCAATCCCGTGCGCAACCTGATGGGCCAGGTGATCGGCATCACCGCCGCGCTCAACGACATCACCGACCGCAAGCAGGCCGAGCAGAAGCTGGCCGACATCAATCGCCAGCTGGAGTACTACGCCAACAACGACCACCTCACCGGCCTGCCCAATCGCCGGCGCGTGGACGAAGTACTGGCCGACGAAGTGCGGCGCGCGATGCGCAGCGAGCATCCGCTGTCGGTGCTGATGATCGACGTGGATTACTTCAAGAAATACAACGACCACTACGGCCACCTGCGCGGCGACGATTGCCTGCGCATCGTGGCGGCGGAATTGCGCAAGGCGCTGCATCGCTACGGCGACGTGGTGGGCCGCTACGGCGGCGAGGAATTCATCGCCATCCTGCCCGGCACCGACGCGATCGGCGCGCTGAAAGTGGCCGGTACGCTGCTGCATGCGATCGCCGCGCTGAACATGCCGCACGCGCAAAGCCGCTACGGCAAGCTCACCTTGAGCATCGGCGCGGCCAACCTGGCGCACGTGCCGCATGACCACGGCGTGGAAGACATCAGCGACAGCCTGCTGCAGGCGGCCGACCGCGCGCTGTATACCGCCAAGCTCTCCGGTCGCAATACCGTGTACGGCATGTCGACCGCTGAGCTAGGGATAGGGATGCCCTGATTCGCTTGGTGCCACGCATGGGTTTCATCCCTGCGAGCTGATGGGGGAATGACGAGCTGCACAGGATCGGCGATGGCATCCAGGCTAGGCTGATCCAATCCGGCCACGCTTCGCCGGTATCGGAAACCCTTCGCCCATGCCTGCCTGCTGCAACACCTTTGCCCAAGCACCGCTCGGCCGCCAGCACCACGGCGCCAACCAGCGGCTGGCGCGGCATTGCCATGACAGTGCGTTTGCCACCGTCGTGCTGGAAGGCGGTTATCTGGAGGCGGGCGACGAAGGGCGGCGCACGGTCGGCCCGGGCGACGTGCTGGTGCACCATGCCTACGAATCGCATCTGGATTGCTTCTCCAGGCGCGGGGCGCAGGTACTGATCTTGCCGATTGCCTCCGATTTCGCGGTGCCGCTGTTTGGCCGCGTCTGCGATCCCGATGCCCTGGTTCGCCTGGCGCACCACTCGCCACGCGATGCCTGGTTCGCGCTGGCCGCCGACATGCAGGTCTGCGAACAGCGGCACCTGGATTGGCCCGACCTGCTCGCGGAAGGCTTGCGCAACGATCCGGGACTTTCGCTGCAGCACTGGGCGGACGCGCATGGACTGCGGCCGGAGACGGTGAGCCGCGGCTTCCAGTTGGCCTATGGCAGCTCACCCAAGGCGTTCCGTGCCGCGGTACGCGCCCGCGCGGCATTCACACGCATACGCGAATCGCGGCAGCCGCTGGCGGATATTGCGGCCACGCTCGGTTATGCGGACCAGGCGCATATGAGCCGGTCGGTGAAGGCATTGACCGGACACATGCCGCGCACCTTGCGCGTGCTGTAGGTTGGCGGTGAGCGCAAGCGAATCCCAACATCGCCATCCACATCACGCCGTTGGGGTTCGGTTTGCAACCAGCCTACGCAACCCGCATCAACTGGATTCAAGACAGCCCCCAGGACGCACCCTAAGCTGACTCCAACCGGAAAGCGCATTGCGCCGATCCGCTACACATCCTGCTTATGGAGTCTGCATGCGCCGTCTCGTTCTCGCTCTTGCCGTTGTGGCTGCGTTCGCCCCTCTCCACGCTGCCGACTCCGCTGCAGACATCCTCGCCGCCAATCGCATGGCCAGCGGCGGCGACGCCTGGAACAACAAGGCCACCCTGCAAAGCGATTATGCGTACGTTGGCCAAGGTCTCACCGGCAGCGCCTCATCGCTGCAGGATCTGCGCAGCGGCGCGTTCGTCGACAGCTACCAGACCGGCCCCGTCAGCGGCGCCAACGGTTATGACGGCGAACAGGCCTGGGTGCGCGAGCCATCCGGCACGGTCGCCTCGCAAGGCGGCGGCGACACCCTGCAATTGGCCGTCAACGAGTCATACCGCGATCGAAACCTGTGGTGGCGCGCCGACCGCGGTGGCGCGCGCATCTCGGTGCCGCAGACCAGGCACGTCGGCGAGCGCGATTACGACGTGCTCACCGTGACGCCGCCTGGCGGCAAGCCGTTCGAAGCCTGGTTCGACGCACATACGCATCTGCTTGCGCGCACGGTGGAGCAGCAAGTCACGCTGACCGTCACCACCGACTACCGGGACTATGCCCCTGTCGATGGCGTACAGCTCGCGCGCCAATGGGTGGTGGACGATGGCAGCGGCGCCACCCATCAGCAGCGTTATACGTTGCGCTTGGCCCGCTTCCTGCCGCCGCGCGATGCCGCCGCCTATGCCAAGCCGAAGGTCGAGCTGCACGATTATTCGCTGGCTGGCGGCGCGCACGAAACCACGGTGCCGTTCCAGCTGATCAACAACCACATCTACGCGCCGGTGTCGATCAACGGCAGCAAGCCGCTGAACTTCATCTTCGATACCGGCGGCCATGACATTCTTACGCCGGCCACCGCCCAGTTGCTCGGCATCAAGGCCATCGGCAGCCAGACCGCCACCGGCGCCGGCGACAAAACCGCGCAAAGCGGATTGGCCCGAGTGGAGACGATACGCGTCGGCGCCGCCACGCTCAGCCGGCAACCGGTCGCCGTGCTGCAGTTCTCCACCGCCTCCGAAGGCGTCGACGAACAAGGCATGATCGGCTATGAGTTCTTCACCCGCTTCGTCACGCGCATCGACTATGGCAGGCACCTGCTTACCTTCATCGACAAGCGCTACTTCGATCCGAAAGATGCCGGCACGCCGGTACGCTTCCGCTTCTTTGGCCAATTCCCCGAGGTGCTTGGCTCCTACGACGGCATGGCAGGGCGATTCGGCATCGATACCGGCGCACGCAACACGCTGTCGCTGACGCGGCCGTTCGCTGCCCAAAACCAGCTGCGCGAACGCGAGCCGCACGGCATCGAGGCGCTGACGGGCTGGGGTGTCGGCGGCCCATCGCACGGTTACGTTTTCCGCGGCAAGGAGCTGGTGCTGGATGGCGTAAAGATCGCCTCCCCCTTGACCGAATTCAGCATCGACAAAGGCGGCGCCGGCGGCGTGGATGCGTTCCCGAACAACGTAGGCGGCGGGCTGCTGAAGCGCTTCGTGGTAACGCTCGACTACGCGCACCAGCTGATCTATCTGAAGCCGATCGAGGGCAAGGTTGCCGACCTGGACACCTTCGATCGCTCCGGCATGTGGATCAACCAGTCCGCGCAGGGATTCCAGATCGTCAATATCAGCAAGGGCTCGCCGGCAGATGCCGCAGGATTGCGCGCGAATGACGTCATCACCGCCGTCGACGGCACGCCCGTGCAGCAGTTGCGGCTGTACGAGCTGCGCGAGCGCTTGCGCAATGATCCGCCCGGCACCACCGTTACCTTGGCCATCCGTCGCACAGGTGTTGCCAGGACGGTGAAGCTGACTCTGCGGGATTTGATATGAATCGCTACGGACGAAGCGCCATGCCATGTGCGTACGTTCCCTCCTCAGCAAAGCACCTGACCAGCGTCGAGTTCCAGTTTGCCGGATCCGCTCCCTACCCCTACCTGCAGTACCTGATTAGCGCTATGTGTCAGTTACGCGACATATAGCCCCCTCCCCTGCGTAGGGGAGGGCGGGGGTGGGGTTGTTCGAGCTTGCAGCACGATTTGAACTTGTCGCGAGATTGCTTCACCCCACCCCAACCCTCCCCTACTACACGTAGGGGAGGGGGCAGATCCGGCGAACTGAGACCCGACGCTAATCAGCTACTTCGCAGGGGAGGGGGCAGATCACCGCAAGTAAGCAACAAGCCCATTAGTTGGCGCCATTGAATCGGGCCAGCCCACGATAGCTACCGCCAACTAACGCTCATCGCCTCACGGACAGCCTGCCGCGGCACCGTAACAATCGCCGTCGCGTCCGCATCATCCCAACGCCACGCCGCCGTCGCCCTGCCATTCACGCGCACCGATTGCGGCTTGCCGATCGCATGGATTCGCACTTCATACGCGCGCTGCGACGGCTGGCCATCGTACGTCCCCTTCACGGGTGCCACGGTCAGCTCATGGGATCCATCCGGTTCGCTGGCATAGCGCATCGGCGTGAGGGCATAACGGCCTTTTGCATAATCGAGCGACACGCCATCATCCTCGTACAGGTCGAAACGCCCGTTGCCTGAGCCGTACACGTTGACGATCAGCGTATCCAGCGGCTTGGCGTCCGAATAATCGCTGGGTTCCTGCTCGGGCACGATTGCGCCGTTACGTACGAACACCGGTATCTGGTCGACAGCGTAGTGCGCGGTAAACGATTTGCCGCCGTCGTAATGCTTGCCGCTGAAGAAATCGATCCATTCGCCGGGCGGCAGGTAGACCGTGCGGTTGCCGCTGGCATCGAGCACAGGCGCCACCAGCATGTCGTCGCCGAAGAAATATTCCTTGGAGTGCCGATAGGCTTCATCCAGCTGCGGGTATGGCAGATACAGGGGGCGCAGCAACGGCAGCGATAGCGTGTGCGCCTGCCATGTATACGTGTAGATGTAGGGAATCAGCTGCGTGCGCAGGCTGAAGAACTTGCGCATCAGCGCGATGCCCTTGTCGCCATAGACCCACGGCATGCGCACGTTGCCTTCGTGCGGATTGGCGTGCGCGCTGTGCATGCGCAGAATCGGGCTGAATGCGCCGAACTCGATCCAGCGCGCATAAAGGTCGAAATCGATCTTCGCGCCGTGGAAGCCGCCGATGTCGTGGCTGATGTACGGCACCAGCACGTTGCCGCCGCGCGCGGTAAAAGCCACTTCGTAGGCCAGCACCGGCCATTCGGAATACGTGTCGCCAGTGAAGAAGCCGGGATAACGTTCGCTGCCCCAGTCGCCGTAGCGGCCCAGGATAAAAGCGCGCTGGCCGGTGAGTTGCTGCGTAAAATCGTAAAACACCTTATTGGTCCACAACTGCGGATTGAGCCCTGGCATATCGGTGGCGCCACCGCCGCCGTCCACCCACCATGAATTCACGCCCGCCTGCATCAGCGGCCCATGCAGGTCGCGCATGAACACGTCCGCCTGCTGCGGGTTGGAAAGATCGAAGGCGATGCGCGGCGGCGGCGTGACGTCCTTGAGCGCAACCGGCCCGCGAAAGATGCCGCCGCCCTGTTCGCCGGGGACGACGCGCAAGGCGATCGCGTTGGCTCGTCCAGGTTGGACGTACGGCCTGATGTCCGCATACGTAAGGCGTCGGGGCCACTGCACATGGCTGTGCGCCACCTCCTTGCCGTTGACGAAAAGGCGATACGTCTGTCCCACTTCGCCCAGATACAAGTACAAGGCAGCCGGCAGCCTGGCCGGTAACGACACTGAGGTGCGATACCAGCCGATGCCCTGGTAATCCGCATAACCCTGCTTGTTCCACGCTTGGTCGGTGCGGATCGGCTTCCACGCGTGGTCGTCGTAGTCGGCGGCAAACCAATGCTGGCGCAAGCCTTGGTCGTGCGGATCGGGCGCGAATGTCCAGCCATGCGAAACGTCCAAATCGAACGAGGGCGTCGGTGGCAACGGCCGGTGCAAATCCTTCAGTACCTCGGGCGTGTGGCTGTCGCGATAGGAAAGAATGTTTTCCTTGGTGCCTGCATAACCGGGATGATCGTTGAGGCTGAGCTTGATGCCGCGCGCGTGCAGCCATTGCAAAAACTGTGAGGGCTGGGAAATCAGCGGGCTCCAGTCGTAGCCGCCCTGCCAGCCATAGTTGTGCCAGGCAAAGTCCAGTACCAGCGTGTCGAACGGAATGCGGTTCTCGCGCAGGCGCGACAGTTCCTCTTCCAGATACTGCTGGTTGTAATGCTGAAATTCCGGCGTATGCGCATCGGCGGTGTCCGGGAAATACTCGAAGTTGAAATCGGTGACCCAGTTGCCCAACGCATAGCGCGGAATCATCGGAATGCCACCGCACAGCTGGGCATAAGCCTGCAACACGCGCTGGTAGTCGTGGTTGTACGTAAACAGATACCAGTCCTGCCCGTAAGGCGTGGGGCGGGGCGTGAGCCACGCCGTTTTTTCGTCCCACAACGGCGTCTGGCTGTCGTCGATGAAGGCGTAGCCGCTGCGGCTGAGCAAGCCCGGCTTGGCCGGCTGCAACGGAATGTCGATGCCGGGAATGATGTCGTTGACCGGGCTTTGCGTATCGTCCTTGGTGAGGTTGCTGGCGCTGACGTGATCGAGCGAATAGGTGAGGCCGCCGAGGTTCTGCGTATCCACCTGGCCGGGATGCCAGGTATGCGGTGCGCCGTTCGGATTGGCCCAGGTCACCTGCAGGTTATCCGCGGTGAACGCGCCGCTGTTCAGCCGATAGCGCAAGCGCATGTTGCCGGTGCGCACCAGCAGCCAACCGTTCTCCCTGGACGATTGCACGTTCATCGCCGGCCAATCGCGCCTTTGCACCACCGCGGTCGGCGCATCCGCAAACTGACCATTGGCCGCATATTCCATGCGCACCAACGAGGGCGTGAGAAATTCGAAACGCGCGTGGCCAGCCACGATCGCGGTGGTGGTGTTCGGCGTCCGTGCATGGGAAACGAGCGGGGCCGACACCAGGCCGGTCAGCGCGATGAGAAGCATGCGGCGGAACACGTTCATGCGGGATCTCAGCGGGGGAAGACCTCGCATTTATACTCGCCTTGGCGTGGCGCCTGGCAGTTTGCGCAGCGGTAAAAAAGAACGGAGGCCACGCATGGCCTCCGTCCCATTGCGTGCTTACCAGCGGCGGTTTATTGCCCGTATTGCGACATGAAGCCCGCACCGACCGGGCTGCCCCAGCCCGTCACCAGGTCATAGCCGGTCACCGCCGAGTAGCTGCCCGACTTGCCGCTGGTGATGTCATGGAACGTCGCCGCGTAGATGCTGCTGCTGTTGATGTTGTTGTTGTAGATGGTGGGCAGGAAGAAGCCCAGATTCGACTTGCCATGGCTGGCCAATGACTGGTCGACCAGGGCGGCGTAGCCCGCCCACATCGGCGCCGCAAAGCTGGTGCCGCCGTACTGGTTGTACGTGCAGCTGCCGTTGCCGCACGCCATGAAGGTGAAGTTGGCATTGGCCGAAACGTCGGGCCCGTTGCGGTACGTGGTGGAGCCCTTGTTGCTGGCATTGATCGCGGGCGTCTGCCACGAAGGAATGGCGATCTTGTCGGGCGAAATGCCGCCCCCGCTGTCCACCCAAGCCGTTTCGGATGCCCATGGACCTGCGGCGCCGCTGGTGGTCAGGTCGGTTCCGCCGACACCGATGACATACGCGGCATCGGCCGGCCACGCTTCATTGCGCCTGGACCACGTCGAACTGTCGCCGGATGCGGCAAAGAAGCTCTGCCCCTGCGCGGCCATCTTCTGCCAATAGGGATTGAGCGTGGACGGATCGGCCGGCGTCCAGCCCCATGAGCAACCGATCGTGGCGGGCGGCGCATAGCCGTTCGTGGTCACGGTCATGGCGCTGATGATGGCCGTATCGGTGGAACCGACATACATCAGCACATTGCTCAAGCCCGGCGCCATGCCTTGCGCTTGCGTCACGTCCAGCGTTTGCTCGATGTCGGAGCAGCTGCCGGTGCAACCGGTCGAGGTGCCATCGGTGGAGATCAGGCGCAGGTTGTTGGGGTTGGTCTGGCCGGCCGTCGAATAGTAGAGCGCCACGTCCGACGTATTGATGCCGTAATACTCCAGCAGGCCTACGCTCTCGCCGGTGCCGGTCAAGGTACCGCCGTGGTAATAGGCCGCGCGCATATCGCTACCCAGGAACGAGGCGCTGGGGCCCGAACCGGTGGTGGCATGGCTCACGACCGCTTCCGGGCTGATGCCATGGGCGGCCGCATAGTCGCTCTTCTTGACGAACAGGGGATGGGGCAGCGAGTAATTGTCCAGGCCCGAAACGTGCCACAAGGGAATCGCCAGCGACGTGGTGGGCTCGCGATCCGGGCTGTAGAAAACGCGGTTGTCGGTGGGATGCCGATACGTATGCATCTTCACGTTGAAGGCCGATTCGACCGCCGACACCGGGCCGATCACCTGGATGTCCATGCGATCGCGGCTACCGCCCGCGATGACGAGCCCGTGTTGCTTGAGGTACTGCACGACGGTGTCGTAGTCGTTTTGCGTCGGGCCGAAGCGCGCAGTGAATTCCGCCGGCGTCAGGTAGTTGTGATAGTTCAGGCTCATCGGGTTGCTGACTTGCGCCAGGAAATTGTCCAGGCCCGCCTGATCGCGCACCGGCAGCACCACATCCAGGCTCATGAGCTTGCTGGCAGGCAGGGCGCTCACCATCTGCGCCGTATTGCTGCTTACGGCATTGCGCACGTGGTGCGTATACACCTGGCCGGCATTCGCTGCCGCGCTCGCGCCGAATGCCATGGCAATGGCCAGCGCCAGTGAGCAGGTCTTGCGTGACGAAAAAAGTCCTTTGGTTGTGCGTGTTCCAATCGAATCTTGTCTGGTCATGAATCTACTCCTCAAAGTTAAGTAGTCAGTGACAGCAAAAGAAAGAATCGAGGAATGCTAGAAGACGTACCGTTCCCTGTACTCCCCTCCCCAGGGGTGCCGAATGGCCGGCGGAGGGTAGGGCGGTATTTGTCGTTTTCGGGTGAACGATGCGGCGTTCTTTACACTTCTATACATAGGGCGCTACAGCCTGACGTGGATTTGTGCCGCAGATCACAGAGTGTGCGGCATCACGCAAGCCCGCCAAGCAGCGCCATGCCTGGCGCACAAGCCGATTCAAGACGCCTGCGCTCATTGCCGGGCAAGTTCACCTGCTTCGGTGGATTCTTGCGCACGTGGGCCGCAGCGTAACCCAACAAGCCGAGTGCATCCCGGCCTGCTTGATGACTTCAATGCGTCTGCGCAGCCGCCGCCGGCACCACCGCCATCACACGGGCCGGAAAGCCATCGCCGTCTTTCACCTTGGGCCACATCGCGATGAGCACCGCGCCCGTGGCGGGCACCTGGTCGAGATGGGCCATCGCCTCGATCTGGTAGCGGCCGTGCCGTAGCAACCAGGTTTCCGAATCCATGTTCGGCGTGGTGTCGGTATCGAGCGATTCGTGGCCGATCGCCACCACGCCGCGTTGCTCGATCAAGAATTTCACCGCCGCCAGCGACCAGGCCGGGAAGGGCGAACGCTTGAATCGCGCAGGGTTGGTGTTCCAATCCTTGGACATGTCGGTGCGCAAGGCCGCGAATGAACCGGATGGGACGCGGCCATGCACTTTTTCCCAATCGAGAATGTCGTCGACGCTCAACGCGTGATTGGGATCACTGTGCAGCAGGCCGGTGATGTCGAAAACGACCAAGGGCAAAATCATCTGATTGAGCGCAATGGCGTCGACCGTCGTGCCATGGGGATCGAAGTGCGCCGGCGGATCCACGTGCGTTCCATACTGGCCGACCATCGAAAAGTAATTGGCCCTGAAACCATCCTTGGCGATGGTGTAGGGCTGGCCGGTCTTGGGATCCTTGGCGGGTGTGATGCTGGCCTGGCCGAAGCCGCTCCACACCGGCGTGCTTGCGCTGAACGCATGCGTGAGGTCCACCAGCTTGCTGCCATGGATGATGGCGAGCAGCTCGCTGGCCTGGGTGTCATGCGCGTGGCTTGGGCTTGCCTGAGCGGCTACGCCCATGCTCAGGAGAGAGAATGCCAGGGCGGCAATGATGCGGTGGATCACCTGCGAACCTCCTTGCGGACCTGGAGCCAAGCCTACGCGGGTCGTTCTGCATTGTGTATGCCGGAACGGCTTGTCAGCCGCCCCGCTGCCGCGCTAGCCCAGCGCACGCACCCGCAGATTGCGCCCTTTGATCTTGCCGGCGCGCAAGCGCTCCAGCGCCTTGTTCGCGAGTGCGCGTTTGACGGCCACGTAGGCGCGCGTGGCGAAAACATCGATCTTGCCGACGTCTTCGGCGTTCAGGCCGGCGCTGCCGGTGAGCGCGCCCAGGATGTCGCCGGGGCGGAGCTTGTCCTGGCGGCCGGCATCGATGACCAAGGTTTTCATGGGGGCCAAATTGAGTGTCTTGCCGCGCGGCGAAGCGAGCTTCAGCGGATGCCAGGGCAAGGGCGTGCCGAGCACCTGTTCGATGTTTTGCGCTTTGGGTCGCTCGCGCGGCGTACATAGCGTTATCGCCAGGCCGGTCTGGCCGGCGCGGCCGGTGCGGCCGATGCGGTGGGTATGCGTATCGGGGTCGTGGGCCACGTCGTAGCTGATTACCAGCGGCAGGGCTGTGATGTCCAGCCCGCGCGCTGCTACATCGGTAGCCACCAGCACGGCGCAACTGCGGTTTGCGAACTGCACCAGCACTTCGTCGCGATCGCGTTGCTCCATGTCACCGTGCAGCGCCTGCGCAGAAAAACCGCGGCGGTCCAGCTCCTCCGCCACGGCGTCCACGTCGCGCCGCATATTGCAGAACACCAAGGCGTGCTGGCCGCGTTCGCCGGTCAGCAGCGTCGCCAGCGCGTCGACTTTGCTGGCCGGCTCAACCTCGATGAAGCGCTGCTCGATCGCAGGCTGGATATCGAGCGGCGCCTCGACGGTAATCTCGACCGGATTGCGCTGCATGCGCCGGCTTACCTCGCGGATATCGTCCGGGTAGGTGGCCGAAAAAAGCAGGGTCTGATGGTGCTTGGCGATACGGCCGACGATGTCGTCGATGGCTTCGCTGAATCCCATGTCCAGCATGCGGTCGGCTTCGTCCAGCACCAGTACCTTGATGCCGCCGCCGTGCAGGCTTCCGCGCTTAAGATGTTCCTGCACGCGGCCGGGCGTGCCGACCACAATGTGCGGATCGTGCGTGAGCGACGCCAATTGCGGCCCCAGCGGCATGCCGCCGCACAAGGTCAGCAGTTTTACGTTCGGGATATTGGCCGCGAGCTTGCGAATGGCCTTGCTCACCTGGTCCGCCAGCTCGCGCGTGGGGCACAGCACCAGCGCCTGCAGGCGAATGGATTCCACCTTTAAGGACTGCAGCAGGCTCAACCCAAACGCAGCCGTTTTGCCGCTGCCGGTCTGCGCCTGGGCAATCACGTCGCGTCCTTCCAGCATGGCCGGCAGGCTCTGCGCTTGGACGGGGGTCATTTCGGTATAGCCGAGTGTCTCGACACTGGCGAGCAAGGCGGGTTTGAGCGGGAGCGTGCTGAAAGCGGTCATGCGGCATGATCGCATAGCAGGTAGGTTGGCGGTGAGCGCATGCGACTGCGCAGGCAGGATGCCGAAGCGAACATTCGCGTAGCGAATGGCCCGGAGGGCGGGCTGCTGACGCAGCCCGTAACCCC
>Ga0055529_1001002_pt1 | contig 13714 bp, 9 predicted proteins | sample AraplaCol_mCL_r2_FD_55007 | JGI IMG/M metagenome (GOLD analysis project Ga0055529, IMG submission 55007) | Arabidopsis root microbial communities from North Carolina, USA - plate scrape CL_Col_mCL_r2 | ecosystem: Host-associated > Plants > Roots > Endosphere | place: USA: North Carolina...
TCGGAGCTGGCCGTGGGCGCCAAAGTGGCGGGGCCGGCGCTGATCCGCGAGGAGATCGCCACGACGGTAGTCGATGCGGGCTGGGTGGCGCAGGTGCTGCCGGACCATACGCTGTTACTGGAGCGCCGCGTGGCGGCAGGCAGCGTGCACCAGATGACGACGGCGGCGCATCCGATCCACCTGGAGATTTTCAACAACCTGTTCATGGCGATCGCCAAGCAGATGGGGAGCACGCTGGAGAACACTGCCTATTCGGTCAACATGAAGGAGCGCCTGGACTTCTCCTGCGCCATCTTCGACCGCCATGGCAACCTGATCGCCAACGCGCCGCACATCCCGGTGCACCTGGGCTCGATGAGCGACAGCGTGCAGTGCGTGATCCGTCAGCATGCGGCGGACATGGGACCGGGCGATGCCTACGTGCTGAATGTGCCCTACAACGGCGGCACCCACCTGCCGGACATCACGGTGGTGTGCCCGGTGTATGGCGACGCGGGGCCGCCGCAGTTCGCCACGCGGCAGGAGCCGCTGTTCTACGTGGCGGCGCGCGGCCACCACGGCGACGTGGGCGGCATCACGCCCGGCTCGATGCCGCCCAACAGCACCAGCATCCTGGAAGAAGGCGTGTTGCTGGACAACCTGAAGATCGTCGAGCGCGGGGTGTTCCAGGAAGCGCTGGTGCGCGAGCGGCTGGCCTCGGGGCCATGGCCGAGCCGTAACATCGACCAGAACATCGCCGACCTGATCGCCCAGTTGGGGGCCTGCGAGACCGGCGCCAACGAGCTGCTGAAGGCGGCCGCCTGCTACGGCGAGGACGTGGTGCTGGCCTACATGCAGCATGTGCAGGACAATGCCGAGGCCGCGGTGCGCAAGGCCATCGGCGGCCTGCGCGACGCCAGCTTTGCGTATGAAATGGATGACGGCGCGGTGCTGAAGGTGAAGCTGAGTATCGACCACGCCAGCCGCAGCGCGACGGTGGACTTCACCGGCACCAGCGAGCAGCGGCCCAGCAACTTCAACGCGCCGCTGTCGGTGTGCAAGGCCGCCGTGCTGTACGTGTTCCGCACCCTGATCGACAGCGATATCCCGATGAACGAGGGCGTGCTCAAGCCGCTCAATCTGATCATCCCGGAAGGCTCGATGCTCAATCCGCGCTATCCGGCGGCGGTGGTGGCGGGCAATGTGGAAGTGTCGCAGTACGTCACCGACGCGCTGTACGGCGCGCTGGGCGTGATGTCGGCCTCGCAGGGCACCATGAACAACTTCACCTTTGGGAATGAGCAGCACCAGTATTACGAGACGATCGCCGGCGGCTCCGGCGCGGGTCCGGGCTTTGACGGCACGGCGGCAGTGCAGACCCACATGACCAACTCGCGCATGACCGATCCCGAAGTGCTGGAGTGGCGCTTCCCCGTGCTGGTGGAGACGCACGCGATCCGGCGCGGCAGCGGCGGCCAGGGCACCCACCGCGGCGGCGACGGGGCGCTGCGCCGGATCCGCTTCCTGGAGGCGATGACGGCGAATATCCTGGCCGGCCACCGCCGCATCGCGCCGTTCGGTCTGCAGGGCGCCGAACCCGGTGCGCTGGGCCGCAACTGGGTCGAGCGCGGCGACGGTTCGGTGGAGGAGTTTGGCGCCACCCACACCGCCGAGATGCGGGCCGGCGACGTGTTCGCGATCGAGACGCCGGGCGGCGGCGGCTTCGGCTCTTAAGTCTTTCAGCACAGGCGGGAGCGTCAGGGCTCGCGGTCCCGCCATCGATCATCCGAGCCGGCCAATACGGGGAAACCATGAACAAGAAGATGCTTGCGCTCGCACTGAGCGCGTGGGCAGGGGCGGCTGCCGCCCAATCGAACGTGACGGTGTACGGCATCGTCGACATGGCGCTGGTGCGCGAGAGCGGGGGCGTGGGCAATGCCGCCGCCGCCACCAAGCTGACCAGCGGGGTGGAGTCGGGCTCGCGCCTGGGCTTCAAGGGCAGGGAAGAGCTGGGCGACGGCATGGCCGCCATCTTCCTGCTGGAGAACGGCTTCCAGGCCGACACCGGCGCCCTGGGGCAGGGCGGCCTACTGTTCGGGCGCCAGGCCTATGTCGGCCTGCAGGGCAAAAGCGGCACGCTGACCCTGGGACGCCAGTACACGCCGCAATACCTGGCGGTGGCGGCGGTCGATCCCTTCGGCTCGGGCACGGCGGGCGACACCAAGAACCTGATGACGGCTACCGGCAACAGCGCCAGCCGCATGGACAACACGGTCAAATATGCCTCGCCGGAGATCGGCGGCTTCAGCGCGGAGCTGGTGTACGGCGCCGGCGAGGTGGCGGGCGACGGCACGGCCGGGCGCCAGCTCGGCGGTGCGCTCAGCTATGTCAACGGGCCGCTGACGGTGCGGCTGGCGCATCACAACCGCAACAACGACACGGCGACGGTCAAGAACCTCGGCAGCGCCAGGAATTCCGTGCTGACCGCGCTGTACGATTTCGGGGTGGCCAAGGCGCACTTTGCGTACGGGGTGGACAAGGGCGTGAACAGCGCGCTGTCGCGCAACCTGAACAACCCGTTCGGCTACCCGGTGGCGCCCACGCCCAGCACCGACAGCAGCGTGCTGCTGCTGGGCGTGACGGTGCCGCAAGGCCTGGGTAGCTGGATCGGTTCCTACATCCGCAAGAACGACAAGACCCGCTACAACCAGGATGCCGAGCAGTTCGCGGCGGGCTATCGGTATTACCTGTCGCGGCGCACCGACCTGTATGCGGTGTATGCCCGCATCCGCAACAAGAACGGCGCCGGCTATACGGTCGGCAGCGCGATCGAGGGCGGCACCGGCGACCGCGGCCTGAACCTGGGACTGCGTCACATTTTTTAACCGGAGCGCCCGCCACGGTGGGCTGGCCATGCTCAATCGGGTGGGCGCATGGCCAGGCTCCCGTGGGTTCGCTGGCTCAGTTAGCGGATGCGGCGGCCGCGCGCCTGCCACAGCAGCAGCGCCAGGCCGGCCGCCAGCATCAGCCACGTTTGCGGTTCGGGCACGGGGGCGGTCGTGCCGCCCTGTCCAAACACGTAGTTGTAGGCGAACGCGCCGGTGCTCAATTGCATGCTGATCAACAGGTCCAGTTCGCTGCTGTACACCGCGCCGAGATCGAGCACGTGGTCGGTGAAGAAGCTGCGGGCCTGGTCCGCCGTGTTGAAGCTGGCCGCATACAGGGTCTTGCCGTTGTTACTGATGGAGAAGTCGAAGACGCCGTCGACGCCGATCAGGGTGGATGGCGAGAACAGGCCCAGCATCAGGTGGCTGCCGGCGGCGAACGGCATGCGGAAGTCGGCGGACAGGTTTTGCGACGGGAAGAACATGGTGCCCATGTTGCCCACGCCCAGCATCCGCTGGTCGGCAAAGGCCGATGCCACGTTGGGCGAGCGGGCCAGTAGCTCCTGCACCGCTGCCGTTTCGCCGTTGACCAGGGCGCTGGCATAGGACGAGGCCGGAATCAGGCCGCCGTAATAATTCACCTGGTAGACCGGCCCGCCGACATTGGCGACGCTGAGCACGTCGGGCACCGAGCGGTGCAGGCTGCCATCGTGCGAGGTGGTGGTGGTGACGCTGGTATGCCTGCCGACGTCGTTGAAGTCGGCGACTGCCTGCACCAGGCCGCCCGGCGTGGTGAATGCTTCCGCGCGCGCCTCCAGTGGGCTGCTGGACGCGGGTTCGGTGCCGTAGTGGGTCACGCTGGCGTGGGCGTTGGCGTAAGCGGTGTCCAGGCCGCCCTCGCGGCCGAAGCCGGAAACGCCCTGGGCGTGGGCGTAGGCATACCAGCCGCCATAGGCGCTGGCGTCGGCGCGGGCGCCGGCCCCGAGATTGAAGAAGCTGGCGCCGCCGTTGGCGGTGGCCTGGGCGATGGCGATATAGTTCGAGCGGACGGTGGCGGCCGCGGTGGCGTAGCCGCCCGCATCGCCGCCGTTGCCGCCGTTGGCGATGGCGGTGCCGGTGACCTTGCCATAGCCTTGAAGGGCGATGCTGGCATCGGCCTGCGCGCCGCTGGGCGCGCCCGGCCCGCCGCCGGCGGTGCCGGCAGTGGCCGTGCTGCTGCCGTTGACGACAGCGTTCCAATTGCCCATGGGCGGCGGCGTGCTTGAGGCCAGCGATACCGTGCTGCGGGCATAGCCGGCCGCCCCGTACACACCGCCGAGACCGGCATTGCCGCCATTACCGCCATAGGCCGTGCTGTTGAGGCTGAGGTTCAGCGCGCCGCCCATGTCGGGCAACAGGATTTCCGACCCGGCGTTGCCGCCTTTGCCGGCGCTGCCGGACACGGTGTCGCCGCCGGCACCGCCCGTTGCGGTAGCGCTCAAGGTCATCGCGGCGCTGCCCGAGGCCGGGCCGGTGAGCCTGCTGTCGACATTGCCGCCCCCACCGCTGAGGGCGCTGCCACTGCCCATGCCGCCCAGTCCGCCGGTCGACGTCACCGTGGCGGTCAGCGAGCCGCTGCCCACAGTGGATACGATGGCGAAGGCTGCGTTGTCGCCGCCATTGCCGCCGGGGGCGCCGGTGCCGGCCAGGGTGCCGGGGCCGGCTGCGCCAGGCTGGCCGGCATTGCCGCCGGCGCCGCCGGCGCTGTCAAGCTGCAGCGTGCTGGCCGGCGCCGCCGTGTCGAGCGTGAGGAAGGCCTCGGTCGCCGCGCCGCTGCCGCCGGCGCCAGCGGCGCCGCCGTTGACGCTGCCGTCGCCGGCCGCGCCGTTGCCGCCGTTGCCGCCGGCCCCTCCGGCCAGTTGCATCAGATAGTTGGGATCGCTGGTGTAAACCACCTCCTTGAGAGTCGGCCATCCCTGGCCGTCGCCGCCGGCGCCGCCTGGCGCGGTGCCATCGGCCCCGTTGGTGCCGGGCGGGTCTTGGTAGGCGACGTTGATGGCCTGGGCGCGATCGGCCGGGCCGAGGCAGAGCAAGGATGCCAGTAACAGACTGGGTAACTGGCTGGGACTGTGGCTGAGGCGATGGCGTGGCCCGCCGCGATGAGCATTGCGCATGACAACTCTCCCTGTCGGGGTTGGTGGTCATGGCATTGTAGACATGATGTATAAAAATGTTATTTAGTGCTGAACGATGCGTCGCGCTCGATGAGCCTGGTTCTTTCGGTAATTGAATCTGGTATGCATAGTGCTTAAGACGGCTTGCCAAAAGCAACCTGTGTGACACTCCATCGTTAGGCCGGCGCCGCCAGCGTCGGGGACTGATTGCATCAAGAGCGAATCAGGTCGCTGCAACGGATTGCTTTTCATGGGTGCAAGCCGGGCCACTTGGGTGCGGGCTGCCGTCATAAAAGCAAATGGTTGCATTGTCGTGATTCAGTTGGGGGGCCGCTGTGCAAGCGCCGCCGAACTTCACTCGTGCTTAGCCCGCGCGCGACGGCCGCGCCACGCCATTAAGTATCAGGCATCGCGAAGACCAATCCACCGAAAACCCGCTGAGTTCCGCAACGGCATCAATGCCTCTTGGATAAAATCTTGAAAGGTCGGGTATCAATATAAATCGCGGGCACATCCGGATCCGAACGTATGCCTGGATGCTGCCAATTGAACAAGATGCGCCATAGCTTCCTGAATGAAGTCATCATTCGCTCCCAACTTGTCTCCAGGTTGAGGCGCTGCCCTGCACGCCTTTGTCACAATATACCAGTCACTAAGCAATAAACTTGCCAGTCAGCGATTGACTATGAAATCCATGCGGTCAGCCCGTTTTTAGTCGCAAAATCATCTGTTGATGCGGACCCAGCGTGCAAAGCGCACCGTCTCTGTGCGCGATAGTCCTTGCCATTGATCGAGCTGCAAAGAAAAACAGCGGGCCGCATAGCCCGCTGTTCTATAAGGAATTCTGTGGTCGGGGTGAGAGGATTCGAACCTCCGGCCTCTACGTCCCGAACGCAGTTGGAAATCCTTTATTGACGGGTTCTATACTCAACTGTACCATTTAATGGGTACAAATTTGGGACATCCGAGCAGTAGGGTATATATGGGCACATTGGTTAAGCGGGGCGAGTTGCAGTGGCAGGCGAAAATCCGGAAAAAGGGCTTTCCGGTTCAGTCAAAAACCTTCATGTACAAGGAAGATGCTGAGAAGTGGATCCGGGCAACCGAGCACGAGCTTGAGACTGCCGGCTTCGTTGATCGACGCGAGGCGGAAAAGAACTCACTTGCTGAAGTGCTAAGGAAGTATCGGCGCGATGTAACGCCTAGGAAAAAGTCAGCGGAGATCGAGAAGATCAAGATTGAAATGATCCTTCGCGATACTGCCCTGTCTCAACTCAAGATGTCGGCAATTTCCACAGCGGCGGTCGCCGCCTGGCGGGACCGGCGGTTAAAGGTGGTGTCTGGTGCGACGGTCAATCGAGAGTTTGATGTCCTCTCGGCCGTCATTAACCACGCCCGGCGCGAATGGGGTATCCATATGGAGAACCCGATTCCCGACGTGAAAAGGCCTGAGAGGGCGCGGGCGAGAGACCGGCGTTTTAGCCCGCTCGAAGAGCAGTACTTGCTTGGTGCGCTTTGCGAAGGTGAGCGAAAAGCAGATGGTACGTTTGGCGAGGGCGCACGGAATCCTTGGCTCGCTCCACTGGTGCGCTTGGCCCTGGAGACAGCAATGCGCCGTGGCGAATTGCTTGCCCTTCAATGGGAAAATGTTGATCTCAAACGCTGCGCCGCATTCCTGCCAGATACAAAAAACGGCGACTCTCGCGACGTCCCCCTATCGTCCCGTGCTGTGGCCATTCTGAAGAATTTGCCATACGGCGACGGCAAAGAGGTAGTTGAATGCGATGACCGTCAGGGGGCAGTGTTTCCGACAACTGCCATGGCACTTAGAAAGGGTTTCGCTCGTGCGATCGAGCGCGCGCAAGTGAACTATGCCGATGATTGTCGAAAAAACCGACGAAAGCTCGTTAAGGGCTTCCTAGAAGATATCCATTTCCATGACACCCGCCACGAAGCGGCCTCTCGCATGGCCGACAAACTGTCAAATGTCCTTGAGCTCTCTGCTGTCACTGGGCACAGGGACTTGAGAATGCTGAAGCGCTATTACCATCCAAGGGCGGAGGACCTTGCAAAGAAATTGGGGTGAAAACGCCCATCGTATTGCTTGATAGCTGTCGTGTTGGCCAAGTGAAGAACGTGATTGAAGTCGCGAATCGGGAGATGATCAAGCAGAAGGAATTTACAAGCCAGCATATAGCGGAAAGGCAGCGCTTTCAAGCACTAGCTGCTGAAGGACGATCGCTGATTGAACAGCTTCGCAGTGAGCTCAAATTTATGGTGGGAGAGCAGGAGCTGCTGAAACTGGTCAATGATGATTTTAAACAAAGAGATATCCAACACATCTATCAATTGAATCGCTGTGCGGTTTTTATGTCGACGGCGCGCGGTGTGCTGGAGCGGCTGGCCAGTTCGTCCTCACCTATTGCCGAGGAGGTTAGGGTTCTTTTTGCGGAACATTACGCGGAAAATGTCGATGTCGCTTTGCAGAAAGGTACGATCCAGATGCCACTTGAGGTAGACGATCAAGCTGCCCAAATGATGCCCCAGACGCAGCAGTTCATTCGCAGCATGATCAATTCAATGTCTTAAGCGTTCGTGGTCTGTTCTCAGCATACACTTCAGTTGTGTGATCTAGGTGTGAGCGGACAGCCCAGTTGACACGCCAATTCCTTCCTGAGACGCGAAGCATCGAGCGCCTCCCGGATCGTTCGAACTTGTGACTGGACATCTCCAACCGTGGGCTACACTGACAGGTGTCCTGAGTTTCATTCGAGGCGGTATTGGCGCACCGCTTGCAACGCTCCATGCGAGATTCCATTTCATCGCTCGACGTTTCGCCTCGCAGCTAGTGGATGTATTGATGCGGTCCATTGCAAGACCCATGCGATAGATAATGTAAGCCAACTTTGCCATCCCTAAATTCTCGGCGTATTCTGGTTCAATAGGCTTGAGCCAAATCAAAGCCAGCCTTTTTTGTTATGCGATGTGACAAGCTGATGGTTGATCCGCTTGGATTTCATGGCCACTTGGCGGCCGAGAATTTGGTCGACTACCTGTTGCTGACGTTCTAACAACGTGCCACCGCGCCCGATACAGAGAGGCTATTTTAATTCGCCGAACATCCTCCAAGCCCTGCCGCAAATCGAAAGTACTACTTGCGCAACGCGTCAATCAACTCCTTGACGTCCGCCAGTATTGCTCCGACGCAGTCGCTTTCGTTATCGAAACATCGGCTGCCGAGGCCGACGGACTGCGTTCTAGCATCGATCCAGATGTCACCGTTTTCGCTTTGTTTGGCAAGGCTTGCGAACGCACTGGCGGTGAACTTTCGAGGCCTTGGAGCATCGCCCTCTGTGACGAGACGGTGAGTGCAGAGTATTTCGATATCCCAGCCGCGGTAATGGGCTCGCATAGCCTTCATATCTCATCTCTCTCGATTGCCCTGTAGGTTCAGACTACCATATCTCCCAAACTGGCAGCGTCACGTTGCTCATTTGATGTTGGGTTTACTAGCTCGGTCCTCCCTATGCGAATCGTGCGCATGATGGCCTGGCAGATGTCATATCATTTCTTTAATTGATACACACTTCTGGGTATGACTGCTCCGGACCGTCGACATCTTTCTAGCATGGCGCTTGCCGTAGGTAATGCGGTCTGGCTATTGAGGACTGAGGGTACGACCTCGGCGATTGATTACATGCGACAGAACGGCGTACCTTTAGAAGTCGCATTGCGCGTTGTCGGAGGCCCCGAGTTTCAGCGCCATTACCTCGACCGCAGAAAGACCAGCCGCCAGACCTCTTCCAATTAAGAGGCCGACAACCACCCATCCGGAGAAATCGTACATTACGAGAACAAGCTCAAGCTACGCAAGCGCGATATCGGTCTCCGATAGTACCCGCTTGATCGGTCTGTAGCATTTGTTGAACCACGGAGGAAATTCAGAACCCAACATCAAGTTTGCGAAGCTTCTTAAAGTGATAACGAAACTGGTAAGACCAACATCCAGCAACCTGCTTTCACTGCAGGCGGCCCTAAAAGGCTAAGCCGATGATTTGCTAAGGAATGGGTGTGCGGATCTCATCAAGGCTGCGGGCATGCATCCGATACGAGCCCATAGCAAGCCGGATACATGCATGCAAACCATTTCGATTTACAAAAAGAAGCTTGCAAAAGGTGTCGGGGCCATACATGCAGCGAAATCTGATAATCATCTAGCCGCCCCCCTTCGGCCAAGCCGAAGAATAAAGTCACGGTACGGATCCGACTTTATCGAGGAGGACGTCATGTTATTTTGTGGCATTGATCTTCATTCCAACAACTGCCTTGTCGTCGTCTCCGACGACGCCGACAAGGTCGTGTATTCCAAGCGGCTACCGAACGATCTCGCAGCGATATGTGCCGCGCTGAGTCCTTATCAGGAGCTGCTAGGCGTGGTCGTCGAAATCTACTGATAACTGGTACTGGCTGGTTGATGGGCTGATGGCTGCAGGCCATTCAATACACTTGGCGAACACGACGGCCATCAAACAATACGACGGTCTCAAGTACCGAGGCGACAAATCCGATGCACGTCATCTTGCGCACGTTCTTCGGCTTAGTTTGCTGCCGGAGGGCCACATCATGCCCAAAGCTTGATCGCGCGTTCCGCGACCTCGCGCGCCGCCGCATGCAGTTAGTTGGGCAGCGGACGTCGCAGACTCGTTTGCTCTTGATGATGAGTCCGCTGAAAAATCGTCGGCGGGTTTGATGGTTTTCGCAAACGAAGCAGCGATCTGTGGATAGAGAATCGACGCTGTGCCGGCGCGCCCCGCATTTTCAAGGCGACTCGTGCTATGAATCTCCCTCAATTGCGCATACACTGAACATGCATTGCATCAGGCTGAAGCATCGTCGTTCCTTCCATGGAACTCTGCCACTTGAGTTCGAATGCCCCCTCCGCTGTCGCATCTTGATGTTCGATGTTTCCAGGGTACCTATCCGTCACAACAGAAGGAGAATTATATGGCCGCACAAACTGGCACTGTAAAATGGTTCAATGACTCAAAGGGCTTCGGCTTCATCACGCCTGATGGTGGCGGTGCCGATCTATTTGCTCACTTTCAAGATATCCAAAGTGATGGGTTCAAAAGCCTGAAAGAGAACCAACGAGTTTCATTTGAAAAAGGCTCGGGCCCAAAGGGCGAAAAAGCCACGAACATTCGGATTCTTTAAGTTTGTTGCCTCCAACGGCGGTATTGTGCCGCCGATATCAGAGCGGAAACTAGACACGACTTTGAAATCTTTGTGACCATCGGCCGCCACGACTATAAGGATACGTGGTTGATCCCACTCCCCAGCCTCTCAACGATGGAAGGTTTTCGTCCCGAGCCATGATTTCCAAGCATGCCACGACAGGTGCCGAAGACACCTTGCTTGACTCTCACTAAGTTCGAGTGTGTCGAGAACGCTGTAATTGCAAGCTCTTCAGATTGCTGAAGAGAAGGTCGACACACTGCGCAAATAGTACACAGATCTACGGCCAAGTTTGACGGGATGGTCTTTCACCAACGAGGGAAAAATGATTGACTCCGAAGAATCTACATACGGTGATTGGATAATTCAGTCGTCGTGCCGCGAGAATAAGCCTACGGACTGGCAGCCGGGAGATTCACTCAGCTACTTCGGGCGACTGAGCGCGTCAAGACGCCAGTCCTCGCAACAATTGACCGTCTACACTGGAGTGCAGTCGTTCCAAATACCCGAGATTGGTTTTCGAGTCTTCGATGATTGGAGCGAAGCTTATCGCGCTCTCACGCGTGAGGCTCTGCTCCCATTGCGGTGATCATGCACCAGCCATCCATGAAACCGTCTGGCGTACTGTGCGCGACCTGCCCATGGTAGGCATGTCCATATTTTTGAATGTCGCCGTTAATCGGCTGCGGTGCGCGACCTGCGGTCGTTGCTGCATCCAGCACATTGGCTGGTTAGATCGCCATGCACGGGTATCGCGCCGCCTGGCAGAGTTCGTGGCGCATTGGAGCGAGAAACTACCGATTGCCCATGTTTGCGAACTCACCGGCCTTCACTGGGGTACGGTTCGTCAAATTCATCGCCTAGATCTGGAACGCAAGGTGGCGGCACTGCCGCCACCTCAGCCCACAAGGCTGGTCATGGACGAGTTTGCGCTGTTTAAGGGGCATCGCTATGCGACGGTAGTCCTGGATGCGGACACGCGGCGCGCACTGTGGGTCGGTGAAGGACGTAGTCGGGACGGGAGGCCATCCGTCCATTCTTTGCTTGGTTAGGCCCAGAGCGTTGCCGGCGCATCCGCGCCGTGTCCATGGATATGAATACCGCCTTCGACCTGGAGGTGAAGCACCATTGCCGACGGGCGAAAATCGTGTAGCCGTTGCATAACCTGAATATCTTAGTGGCGCGTCTAGCCGCTGGGTGTTCCCTTGATGCGACAATGTACGAGATTTTCCCTTCGGCAAGGCGTCACTCTATGCTCGATTCAACCGTCCCCTCGAAGATCGGGGCCAGATTTCCCGACAATCTGTGAAAAGCCCAAAAAAAGCCCGCTGCTAAGCGGGCTGATCGTTGCTTTATAGCGTCTGGGATTGTTTGAGTCTGCTCCTAAGTATCTTGGGCGGCAAGCAATTTCGGCTTTAAGAGTGCATTGAGAACAAGATGGAGGCTGTGGATTGCGCATTCCTATCTACTTGCAATCAATCATAAAAAATACATTATTGACAATAATTGGCATTAATCATATCGTCAACTGGCTGTACCGTACTTTTGGATTTTTAATCTATTAAGTGGGGGAAGAAATGAACAAAAAGAAATTACCTTTGCAAGGGGTAGCTTTGGCGGCCCTGCTAGCAGCATCTTCTTGGGCACTTGCAGACTCTACGCAATACATCACCTTGGTCAATACTACCGGCAATGTTTGGTCGGCAACGATCGGCGACACTCCACCTGCGGGGATGGATTTTACCGATGTTTATATCTTTCAACCGCCTGCTCCCTGGGGCTCATCGGCAGGAACGACGCAGGTTTCTACTAATGTCAAGGGTGCAACTGTTACCTTTAGCTCAGGTAACTTAAACGGCATACCGCTGACTGTTGGTACAGTACCATTTAATTACGCCTCGTTGCCGACAACTAGCGTTAGCGGGCCTTTGACGCTGACTCTCCACGGTCACAGCACGGGTGGTAGTTATGGCGGTGATTTTACGGTGGTGCGCTCTGTACCAGAACCGGAGACCTATGGCATGTTGCTAAGTGGCCTGGCCGTACTTGGCTACATGGCACGGCGACGCAAGCAAGGATGAGTCTATGATATACAAACGAAGTGAACTATAAGGGGAGTCCAATGGACTCCCTTCTTTTTAGGCATTTGGCAGTGTTTGCTGAGCAGTTGTAACGACCCACTGAATTCCTGCTCACGTCATAATGGAGAAAATGACTGTGAGTACAAGAATGGATGAAGAAGTAAAACACTGGACGGCTAGTCAATGTACCGGCTACGGCGCCACAGTGAGCAGCGACAAGACCACCTTAAATAAAAAAAGCCACTAGAGCGCTGGGGGGCGGGTGTTAACCAATGTTCAACGCTAGCCGAACGGCGGCCGGCTGCTCACCGTCTACCGGATTCCCTTATCGACTCGGTATTTTCTACCAAACCACATCTTCGATGAGGGCCCTGCACGAGCCGGCCGACCGGTTGGCGATGGCCGTGGGCGTGTTCAAACTGGCTAGTCAGTAGCGAAGCTTTTTTACACGATGAATTTAATTACTAGGTATCGCTTTTGTTTAGGTAGAGGATCGCACCGGTGTTTTTAATATATTCAAGACTTTCCATGGTAATATTAGCCGTGAAAACAGTAAGGATGAAATAAAAACGCCGTTTTTTAGCGACTCGCTGTAGTGAATTCACAACATGGCCGGCACTAAATTGCGCCCATCGGCGTGGCAAAAATTACATGTTCGCAATAATTGAGACATCAATGCCGGAGATATCTCGTTGGTGGTAAGGATATTCTTATAAAAAATAATGGCTTGGTTCCGGTAAAATTTCGGCCCTGAACCAACTGCGATAACAGTGCATAATTGCCGATTGCCTGATGCAGATTTTAATCGGCGTCGAATAACTTGAATACCGCACAGCCCGCATATTTCTTGATATGCGGGCTTTTATATTTCGGAAATTGATTTGTTTCTTTTCGGGATAAACGCTTATTCCTGCGCTGCCGCGCGTCGCTTCCGCTTTCGTGGATTGTTGACAATTGAATTAAAAATCACAAGCAGCGCTGGCCGCCTCCTTATAAGGAAATGCCTCATTTGTAGGAAATTCCTGTTGGGCAATGTCCAATTTCCATGAGTGTTTCCTCTCACTTATATTGCCTGTTCACAATTTCTTTTTTGCATTTCAATCTTAAGGTTTTATCAATTCGATTACCGGAAGGAACCACGCATGTTGCTACACCGTGCACTCGGACGCGCTGAGCCGGGCGCCCAATTCGAATCCAAGGAAGTCAAACCCATGCATATTTCAAATAGTGTCAAATCGACTATGGCCTGCCTGATGCTGTGCGGGTCGCTCAGCCTTGCTCACGCTGAAGTGGTGGTCGTGGTCAGCGCCAAGAGCGGCATCGGCAGCATGTCCGCCGATCAGGTGTCGCAGATCTTCCTCGGCAAAAGCACCACTTTCCC